>Ga0315904_10001435_pt1 | contig 37830 bp, 28 predicted proteins | sample LakEriMetagenome_6_FD_203529 | JGI IMG/M metagenome (GOLD analysis project Ga0315904, IMG submission 203529) | Freshwater fungal communities from buoy surface, Lake Erie, Ohio, United States - Buoy 12 MA120 | ecosystem: Environmental > Aquatic > Freshwater > Lake | place: USA: Lake Erie, Ohio... | reverse complement strand
TAACATTTAGATCAAGAGCAGCATTATAGTATAATGCAACTTGTTGACCGTTTGGATAGTTACGAATACCAACACGTTTGAGCACCAACATTGCTGGCGCATCTTGATAGGGTTTACGTTTTGCTCTAAGTTCTTTAAAAGATGCCATTTATTACTTCTTTGCTACGCTTTTTGCAATCTCGTGAGCCTTCTTAATTGTTGCCTTCTTAAGAGGTGGCTTATCGCCAGTTGACTTCATTGCCTGAGCCATACCGACAGCATATGGATTTAAAACCTTTTCATCTGTTTGTTCAATCTCTTCTGCAACTTCTGATGCAGGTTCTTCTACAGGTACGTCAAAAAACGTTTGAGCAACTTCAAGTTTCTTTTGAGCAAGTGCATCGCCAACTTTATCAGCAATTACTGAATCAAGTTTTTCTTTAAATGACATTACGTCTTGTTGCAATGCAAAATCTGTGAAATTAGACATATTATAACCCTCTAAAACAGTTCTTTAACTTTAGTATTTATATCATTACCGTCTTGATCGTCAACTGACGGTTCTGCTTTCGTTCCTGGCATTTGTTGTTGATCACCAGGTTGCAAATCTGTCGAAACCTCTTGATTTGCCGCTTCTTCAGCCATTTGCTCTTCCATAAGTTTAACGTCATCTTCAGTCAACTGAAGAACGTTTTTACGAACCCATGCTTTCGAAAAGTAATTGCCAACGTATGGATCGACAACGTTAAGTAGCGCCACGCGGTTTTGAAGTAACTCAGCTTCTTTAAGTTCGGCAAAGTTATTATCTTTTAAGAAATCGTAATGAACTGATTGTTTAAATTCATTCCATTCGTCTAACGTGCAAACGCCTTTTAAAGATAATTGACGCGCCATAAGTTCATCAAATACAATCGAGAAACGAGCGCGTAATTTCTCAATAAAACGCATAAACTTCAATTCGTCGCGAGTAATTTCGTTAGAACGACCTAATGAAAATCCTGACTGTGCTTCTAGACGAGAAATTGGAACATTTAATGATTTGTATAGTTTGCGTTCGAAGTAGTTTACATCGGATAACTCGCCAAGGTTTTGACCTGATGGAAGAGTTGTAATTTCTGTAGACTTACCTTCGCCGCGACGTGGCATCCAGAAGTCTTCAAGCATTGACAACTGACGACGATCGTCACGAATCTCACCAGTGGCGCTATCGTATACCAACTTATTGCGATATTTGACCATAAGGTCGCGCAAGTATTGTTCAGCCTTGGCTTTAGGCATGTTACCAACATCAACGTAGAATACGCGACGTTCTGGCGCACGACTTAAACGATAAATGACAATTGCGTCTTCAACAAAACGCAACTGATTCATTGGACGAATTGCTTTATGTAAATAACTTAAAACAGTAGAGCGAGCAGGATCATATAAACCTGATGTTAAATATACAACTGAATCGTTAGTAAGTTTTGTGCCACCTGAATAGTTGCCTGTTAGAATTGGATTGCTTACTGTGTTGTTTAATGTTTTTTCGTTATAGATGAAATATTCTTCGACGTTATCAATAACTTCTGTATTTGTAACTTTATCTTTCTTTTTATGAACATTTCGTACTTTGCGAATTCTTCTTGGATCAATATTGATCAGATTTTGTATGCCTGCTCTTGGATTACTTGGATCAATAATCACGTTAAAATATAAACGTCCATCAACATACCAACGACGGAAAATATCATTGCCGTTGTTGTTGAAGTCCATCATCTTTAAAACATTTTTAAATTCTTCTGTAATCTTATCTTTGATTGATTGTGGTTGATCAAGATCGTCAACCATAATTTTTACAGAATTACCTTCTTCATCGTGAACAATTGATTCATTAACAATATCTTCAATGGCTTGTTCAACTTCTGGTTGCATAGCCATTGTGCGATATTTGGTAACAAGGTCAACCTCAGAACGATAAGAGCCATCAATATCAACGTAGATACCGTAATGGGATCCCGCTGAAATATTGATGGCTCCATCTTCGATCTGTGGTGTTACGACAGACGGCGTGACTGAAGGATCAAGAGTTTCCTCTTTTTTGCGTAAAATCTCAAAACCGAAAATTTCCATAATTTAAACCTGAGATGTCATCATAAGGGGATTTGACCTACTCGAAAGTAAATCAAATATCAAGTAGTTACGCCAGCAGCAGTCCAGTACTGATATGCGAACGATACTGCGTACTCTTCAATCTGGTCATTTGCGCCCCAGTCGAGGTCAATTTGCGTGACGTCAACAGGGAACATACCAACAAACTTATAGGTCTTAATAATGTCGCCAGACTTACCATACTGATTTACAACTGCGTCAGCAGTGTAACCGTTTGGCGTTCCTGCGACAGGATTGCGAAGGTTTGTTTGGTGACTGTTCAAAGCATTCATCCAACGCTCGAAAGCGTTTCTCACTCTGAAGTCTTCATCGTTGATGATCTGTACTGTCCAATCTTGGAATGTTCTGTTACCAGAGAACTTCACTTCACGTCCAAAGTAAAACAATTGGATTGGTGAAATGATAGAACCTGGCAACTGAGCAGACTTACATAAGAAAGTAAGTTGTCTACGAGCAGCGTCTTCGCCTAGAAATCCAGGGAAGTTAATATTCACTTCAAATAGATTAGGACGTGCACCGTCGAATTGCAATGATGATCTAAAATCGTATACGTTAAAAGCCATTTTTGCTTTCTCCTAGCCGTTAATCCTATTTATTAGAAGCGTCCGACGATCTCGTCGAAGGCAACACCAGTACGAACAGCCACAAAGTTCAACTGAATGAAGTTGATTGATCTTGTTGGCTTGATGTAGATGTCACCGACGAACTCGTTACGGTCAATAACTTCTGGTGTATTGTTTGTAGCGTCACAAACAACACGGAAGTCAAAGATACCACGACGACCCTGTACTTCTCTCAAGAATGGCTCGACGAGGTTCACGAAACTTGAACGTGTAAACTCATCGTTGAATTCAAAGAGGCTTGCGCGTGCTGCTCTGGCGATTGCTTTCTCGAGAACGATAAACAAACGACGAACATTAATGCGGTCGAATGAAGATGGTTTAGATTGCAACGTCTTATCGCCGAACAATACCGTACCTTCACCTGGGAACGAAGCCACAGGATTGATGCTGTTACGATAAAGTTCATCGCGCTGCGTCTTGCTTGGGTTAAATGCAAGTTTGACGATGTTGCGAATCTGACCACGGTTGAATCCTGCTGGTGAGAACCAAGGATCGCGTTCTGTATCAGTGCGTACGCATAGACCAGCGATGTCACCATTGAGTGGAACCCAACGATAAACGTCGTTGTACTTGTCGTACATATACTTCCAACCGCTATCCATTACAGCGTAACTTGTTGACTTGTTCAAAGTGGTTACTTTATATTCAACAACGTCGCCGACTGGATCAGAACTTTGTACTGCTGCAAGCGGAGGCGATACGAATGCAACACAGTCGCGGCGTGATGCAGCAAGATCAATTACATGTCCTGCAACAGTTACTTCTGCGTTTGAAGTCATAAGCAATGAAACGTCGACAGTTTCTGACAACTCGAAGCGATCCCAACCGTATAGTAGGTTGCCCGAAGTTGCAGTAACTGTCGTTCCATTTGCGAGTGACTTGGTATTTGCTGCAGCATTTGTTGCAAATGAGAGACCATTTGTTGCTTCAGCGCCCCAGTTTGTTACGTTTGCGCCTGGGTGACCCAACCAGTGAACGTAGTTTGATGTGCGATAGATTACTTCCTTATAGTAGTTTGAAGAACCAGTATCGCTCTTGGCGTCAGAAGCCTTTGAAACGAATCCAAATGCTTCGATAACTGTATTTTGCGTACCAGAGATCAAACCGTCTTCGTCGATAACGACAACGTGCATTTCATCATCTGTTGCGCCACGTGATTGTGCAAATAGTGATGTTCCTGGTTCATCGCTGAATGTGTTTTTGTATGCCCAGCTACCATATGCTGCAGCGGAGTCACATACAGAAATCTTGAGCGAGTTTCCTAGTGCGCCAGGATATCTTGCACAGAAAGGACCGTACTGCGTATTTCCTGATGCATAGTAACTTGCGACATATTCTTCGTCGTTATTTACTTTAAAACCTGTTGCGCCATTTACAGATGCATTATTTGAATTTGTATTTGCGCGAACTAGACGTAATGAATTACCGTAAGCAAGAAAGTTTGCTGCGGTAAAGAAATCGTTTGCGGTTTCGTTTGATGGTTTGCCGAAAATCTCAACCAACTTGTTTTCTGAGGAAACAAGCGTAATTTGATTCGCTGGACCCCATGCAAATGTTCCAACGAGGGCGCCAGTCGTTGTGCCAACAGCAGGTACGACTGTTGTTAAATCGACTTCAGAAACATTTACACCTGGTGATAATTGAAAAGCCATGTTTATTCTCCTAGGGTAGAGATCAATCTTGTAGGTTCTACGGGATATTTATTAAAACGTAGATTTGTCAGATTCTCGCTCTACCACTGTCCATAGGTCGCCGCCCATACGAATTCGCTTAACTTCGTCGGGTTCTTCAGGCATAATCGGTAAAGGAAGAGATTCTTCCTCAATATTTGCCATTTGTTGTTCATATAGTTTAGTTCGAATGTTCGTGTTCGATAGATCTTTAAAAAATTCTTGATTTGTCATCCAAGCAAATAGCACCAAACACATTACAAGGTCATCATGACTACCCTCTTCAGCCTCAAAACTTGCGCCTCGAGCAATAAATGTGGATAATTCAGAAATAATGTCAAAATCTGTAATATGAAGTTTTTGTCCTTCGATCAAATTCTTTAAAATAGAGCAACCGAGTCGCTTTACAGACTTGGTCGTTCGTATACCTCTCTGAACCTGACGCCCATATCCGCCTGTGATAACTGTTTTGTTTTTGTTTTGCATCGTCGAAATGAGATTTTCATACTCATAATCGTCGAATAAACTGTCAACTACCTGCTGACCGTTGTCGTTTATTTCGATTAATTGATATGCTTCGTTATAGTAACTTCCCAATTTTTTAAGAATTGATGGGTAAACTAGTGGGCTTATTTCATTATCGCGGTAAACACAGACGACTTCGTATGGCATTTCTGTAGTATCAACAACGACCGCTGCTGAATAGTCCAATCCTTTACCTCTTGAGGTGTCGACAATTACCATATAATTGCGATTTGTAACTGGTTGTTTGTAAATTTTTATTCCGTTTTCAGACAAATATATTGGTTTCACAAAGGCGAGAGATTGAAGTGCTGATGCTGAAATGAGAGTTCCTGAGGAACCCATAAACTCGCATTCCATTTCTTGTAAATACTTTTGCTCTCCAAGTACACGACGTTGTTCATCTGCCCACTCTTGCGTGCGACCTGGAATCTGACGCCAGTTTGCCTCAATCCATTTAAATCCATTTAATCCTTCAACTGCTTCAGTCCACATCTTATAATAGTGATTCATACCATTTGGTGTTGAAGAGATAAGAATTTTCGAAGATTCGCCAGAAGAAATCGTTGGGTAAACGGAAGTGAAGAATTCTTCAGCGATGTTTGTTGGCACGAATGCAAACTCGTCAAGGTATAGAAGCGAGATAGAGAAACCACGAATCGCACTTGAAGCGGTCGATTCAGCCATAACACGGCAGTTGTTTTCTAATTCAATGTCGCCCTTGTTCCAAGTGCGCACACCTTGCTGCAACCATAATGGTAATGATTCAAAGGCAAGTTTGACGCGATTGAGAATTTCACGAGAAGTTTTTGCTTTGTTTGCAAGGATGGCTACAAACTTATCTTCGTTGAATAAGATATACCATAAGATGTAACCAACAATCATGGTCGTTTTACCGATCTGACGACCAGCCTTTACGATCACCATGCGATTTGCGTTTATCTCTTCAACCGCTTTTCTCTGGAATGGGTATAATGATACGCTCGTAAAACCTTTGTCAAGTGTGATAATTTTGACATAGTTTTCGATAAAGTATACTGGCGATTGCGAGCACTTATAAAATTCAGTTACTTCGTGTTCAGACATTTGCTGAACAACGCCGATGCGTTTCAGCTTTGGATTGCCGAGATAATTTTTAACTTTTGGGATCAAATTCATACAGCGTTTTCGTTTTTAAGTTTCTTTAATAGATCTGCTGTTGAACCAACAAATACTGCTTTCTCTACATTAATATTTGTAGCAGCGGCTTGCTCTGGTGTTTCTAAATCTTTGCGCTGTTTTTGTAACGTCATCAATTTTTCAGTTACGTCAGACATGTTTTTAATCATGTTTGCTGCAACTTCATATGCGCGTGGATGTTGTGATTGTTTTGCAACTTCAAGAATACCATCTAATGCTTCGTTACCCTTTTCAATCAAACCATAATAGTTTGAACGAACATAATCCGCATCAGGATTTGCGCTATCTGTTTGATGCACAATCATTTGTTTATCGTTATCATCAACTACAACTGGCGTATAATCGACTCCAAGTACATCTGATAATTTTTGATTAACGTCACTCATATGTTACAAATCCTTATTCACCTGTCCATCTTGCCTGGAACCAAGACCTTTCTGCGTATTGACTTCTTGAAAGTGCTGCTCCACCAACATTGTAAATGTTTATATAATCAGTCGAACCATTTAGATAGATAATTTTTGTTATCTGTTGAGCCACTGCATCAAAAGAACCAGCAGCAGCCACAATACCGCCATTTTTCTTGATTGCCATACTTGCTTCAGTATTTCTATAGATATCATAACTGGCAGTAATTTCCCAGTAACCAGCTTTTTGTGGTGTGAACGTATATGTGCTTGTGTTGAACCAACTATTTGATACACTGACATTACTGCTTACAACACTGTATCTACAAACATCTTCGGTAAAACTACCTGGTAGAGTATAAGTCTCATTAGCATAGGCTTCAAGGAAATAAATTGTTGATGTAGAACCTGTAGCGCCTTGAACGCCTTGATGCCCTTGAACACCTTGCGCACCAGCAGCACCTTGTTCACCTTGAGCGCCAGCAGCACCTTGAACACCTTGTGCGCCCTGTGCACCAGCGCCTGTGAACGCTGTTGTTTGAACTGTGCTATCTGGAAATACAATTGCGCCATTTGAATTGAACGTCCAAGTTTTTGCGCTACTATTACCATACGTTCCAATTACAACATTACCATCGTATCCTCTTTCTAATTTAACATACTTACTGTCATTGCCAAAATAAAAATCGTAGGCTTCTGTATTCGCAGTATCAAAGTGAATGTGTGCATCATCATCGCCACCACGAAGTCTTAGATATTGTAAATTTGCAACTTGACCAGAACCTGCAGCGAGATACAATCCATAATTTTGACCATCACCAGTACCAATTACGATATTATCTTGAAATGTAACATTAGCAGTATTGGCTGCACCACCACCAGACTCACCTTTTTGACCTTGTGCACCTTGAACGCCTTGTTCGCCAGTAGAACCTTGAATGCCTTGTGCACCAGCAGCACCTTGATCGCCTTGTACACCTTGTGAACCAGTATCGCCTTTATCACCTTTTGTGCCAACAGCACCCTGAACGCCTTGTGTACCAGTATCGCCTTTATCGCCTTTTGTGCCAGAATCGCCTTGATCACCTTGTGAGCCATTATCGCCCTTATCGCCTTTTGCGCCAGTAGAACCTTGAACGCCTTGTTCGCCTTGCGCACCTGTACCAGCAGCACCTTGAATACCTTGCGCACCAATGTCGCCCTTTGCGCCTGTCGCGCCTTGAACACCTTGAGAACCTGTTCCTGCAGCGCCTTGAACGCCTTGCGGACCAATGTCGCCTTTTGATCCTTTATCGCCAAGTTCATACAACTCAATAAAGTTATCATTGACTTTATCGAATGCAACGCGAAGTTTATCGCCTGTGCCGTCGTTGGCTGTTGTACCGATATTAATATTTTGTCTTGCCATTTTATTGCTCTTCGTCTGAAGTTAGTAATTGAGTGTCTGTTGAAATGACAAAAGAATCAACACTATATGTGTCTGTGTTTGCAGTCACAGGATTAATGTATGGATATTCTTGCAACACGTCTGTGAAACCAAAGTCTCCATTTGCAGCACTGTTAGCTGGATTTGGTGTTGCAGATTGATACACAACTTGAAGTGGCGTATTAACATCTTGAATAATTAGGCAATTTTCTCTTGTTTCGTCGCCCTTTAACGCGACATTCTCAACGAAAGTGCCTGTTTGAACTTGAATTGTGATTGTATTGCCTACTTGACTGCTCACGCGACCAATTGCGGTTGCTGTTGGTATATTGTCGCCTTGATAAACGATCTCACCAAGTTTAAACACGCAACCATTTGCCAATACAAATTGACGTAATGCGGTATTCTCAAGTTCAATGGAAGTATTTGCAACGGTTTTACGAATAATACTAGCCTCTGTTGTGCCGCTGTAAAAGTATGTTTTCATACTAAAATTAAGCGTCCAAATTAAATAACGAACAGTTCCCTTTTCACCTTCATATTCTTGTGAGTAAGAAACATCGTTTAAAATAACAGGAACATCTCTTTTAGTTTCAATGTTATCGATAAAGTTAATTGATACGGTATAATCTGGATTGAAGTATGGTAATATTTGTTCAATGATTTGTGTACCATCTTCTACGTTTCGAGCATACACACTTAATTCAAAACCAATTGTATATGGTGTGCCGCCGCGCAAATAATCTAATTTTGAATTTGATTTTACAAAAAACGTTTCATTAAAAGATGATAATTTTCTTGATGAATCATATTGAATTGATGTTATTTCAAAAGACATTCTTGGTAGTGTCGTTTGAACATTTTTTTGTAGGTCAGGATCGCCAAGAAGTTTTGTTATAAATGTTTCTTTTGGTGCGTATGACAACGGCACTTTAAAGCGTTCAAGTTCTGTGAATGTATTGTAACTATAACGTTTGAGTGTTATGTCATTAAAAATTGAACCAAACGCAATAACATTTTTGCGTATGATTCTATGATAGAATGATGCACCAGATAACATTATGGTTCACCAAACGGATTTGATTCTGTAAAGTCAAGGATACCGCCGTCTGCTTCAAATTCAATTAATTCATTATTGTCGAGACCATCATTAACATTGTCAGCAAGATTTGCGCTGTTTAATATAAAGGAAGCGTTTGATGTAAGACCTTTGATTGCGGCAGAGGTAGCAAAACTTCCTTTCACATTTTTCAATTTAAGTTTAAGTGTTGGTTTATCCCAATCTGCGACGAAGGCAGTAGCAGTTGCAGTATTAAATGTATTGCCTTGATATACAGGTTCATTAATTTGATATGTCAATGAACCTCCAGAATTCATTGTATACTCATATACAAAACTATGATTATTATCAATTTGATCTACTTCTGGATCACCAACATCAAGATTTTCATTGCTGTAGCGAAAGAGTTCACAAGTGACAAGAAATCCATAATATCCAGATTTACCGAATGTGTAGAAGAAATTGTCGCGTTCGACAAAAGTGATTTCAAACAGATTTTTAAAGTTTGTTAGCCACAATAAGTCGCCCTCTCTTGGGCGTATGAGGTTTTGTGGAATGCCTCTCTTGAATGCACGATGAGGAATTACAAACTGAACTTGCTTGCGAATTTCAAGACCGAATTTACTAAACAAATCGCCGCCTTGAAATCCGTCGACATTTTGAACATAAACTGCGATTGGATATGATGAATCGTATTTCTTGGTTGGGTCATCGCCGAATAGTAAATCGAACGTTGATCCAGTTTCACGAGGAATATATTTCGCATCAATACCGTAAGTCGTGACAACTTCTCCGATTAGATCTTCATATAATCGTTGTTCTGGTGTTGAATTGTAATTATTAAAATAAACTGATGTTGGCATTAACCAATCTCAAACTGTGGTGGCTCTTCGTAAGTGTCGCGAAGCAATGCTTCAAGTTTTTCAATCTCCTCAACTGCTTCGTTCCAAATTTGTTGACCGTTTAAAGTAATTCCACCTGGAAGTTGAACGCCAGAAAACTTTTTAAGATTTTCGCCCCATTGCTTCTTAAACAATGCGGTTGTATATTTCTTGAGCCAAGTATCGCCCCAAATGCCAGTAGCGACGTCGGGATCTAATGCTTTATAGCATTCGATAATCAAATAACTTCCTGGCTGAACTCTGTTATTCCACTTCATGTCGATAAACAATTTTCCGCCATGTCTTGTGAAACGGACTGGCTGTTCACCCAAAAACAACAAATCGAGAGTACGAATATGTTGTTTAGCGAGAGCATAATAAACATAATCGGCAGAAGTAAAATCGTATAGTTCGTTCAAACGTAATTGATACGTCAAATCGAACATATTAAAGTTACCAGCAGCGTTTGAGTTTACGCTATCTGTGCTGACTGGGAACATACGAGTAATTCCCACAATAGTGTTTGGGACGCTAATATATGTGTTTGCAACGTCGCCGTTTGTGACCTGATGCTTTAAATAGGTCTTTTCGACCGCATCGTAGTGAAACATTTGATACATACCAAGCGCATCATCAATACGATCGTCTAACTGATCGTCGTCGACATTAATTTCAACTACTGGGAACCCCAATTTTCTTAATGCATAGTCTTTTAATTCGGAGCGAGAAGTAGGTTTAGCCATTAAATTTCATCTCTCGGGTGGCGTTGCGTCCATAGAACTAGACTATATTTAGTTCCACTTGTAATTGGTAAACTTTCATGACCGTGAGTTACCTGACCTGGCCAAAGGAGAATTTCGCCGACTTTCATGTCAACGTTGCTAATTTTCTGCCTTCTGAAGTATAATTCGGCGCCAGTGTAATCGTTATTCAATTTGACGGTTCCGCTGACCATAGAAGCATCATTATGGCAAGAAAGAGAAGCCTGAGTATCGGCTGTATATTTTATAACGAAAAGGTCTCTGATACCGTACATCTGCGTCGGTGACCAATAAGATTCGATAACTGGGAAAACATATTCCTTCAAATTAGTTTCAATTGCTTTCCACAAGTTCACATCAATCGCTTTAATTCGAAGTTCTTGCCCTGGAAATTTGTCATAATCAAGAGGCTTAAATCCACCGTTTTTGCGAGCGGTCTCTTCTGCCATACCAATTAAGTCGGCACACATTTGTGGAGTCATAAATTGCATTTTAATTATCTCAGGACCAATCACTTCGTATTTTTTAGAGTTCGCAAATTTATAAACTGTTGGCGCTTTCGGTGGATTTAATGCATTACAAATTAGATCAAATTTTTCTTTTGCCTTCGGACCGCCATTGCCGTGTAATATAACTCCCGTACAACTTGTTTCTGAGTTCACGATTTGTTTAAACCGATTGATGCCAATTTTATCTTCAACCATTGAAACGCACTGAAAGACATAACCCTCATGGTCGAGTTTTATATCATATTGTTTCGTTAGATATTTTTTCTGAAAATATAACTGATCGTCGTCCGTATCGTTTAATGAATCTGCTATAATCTTTTTAAGTTCAGAGACGACTCCGATAAAACAACCACTGTTTAGATAACGATAGCCGTTTGCAGGTTCAGGAAATGCAGATTCTAAACTGCGATCTGGCCAACAAACTTTTTCAGCAGCAAATAAAACTTTAGAGTGAAAACTTAAATAACGTTCGATAATTCCTTCTTCAAACTCATTGATTAAAACGTCATAACCATCAACAAACATTACAACATCATCATCGCGATAATTTTGCAGTTCTCTGCGGAGAAGATTTACCTTCATGCCGCCACCAGTTCCTTTTTTGACATCTCCTCCCGTCCAATCAACTCCTGCGCCGAGAGCGCGAACTTTTAAATTAAACTTATCTGCAGAAGTAAGTAATTGTTGGGCTTTCTCTAAATCTGTTGCAACTGTAACCACTTTCAGATCGAAATCTTTAAAGTATTTTGTTCCTGTTCCGATTTCAGTATCAGAAACGTTAAATGCTCCGCTCACAGGTTTGCAAACATTAGGTTCAAACGCAAGCGGTTTTATTTTCGGAAGATGACTAAAATAATCATTCAATTCTTGCGATGGATGAATACCAAGCATTAAAGGAAGATATTCGTCTGCAGGTAGTAAACTGTTAAACGCAAAGTTATTGCAAAGTTTTTTTGCGGCAGATGGTGTTAATGCATAGGCACAAGTCCAATAAGAATATGATGGAGTTGCTAAACGATCATTTATTTTTCTCGGATTGCGACCAATATCTTTGCGCGAAAGATACACAAACTCTTCAGTTTTTAATACATCAAGAATTTCGTCTAAATTAAAATTAGGTAAAAATTCAACATCATCTTCAAACACAATTACAGGCTCGTTTAATTCGATGCACTTTTTCCAAACACCAATGTGACTTAATGTGCAACCTATTTCACCATGTGTAAATTTACGATTGTGATAGGGGTCGCGCCATGAACGATAAGTGTCATAACCTAATTCTAATAACCTTGTATGTGAAATTTCCATTCCGTTTACTGCATCAAAACGATGCAATTCAACTTTAGATTTTTCTGGAAATTTTTCGTTAAATCGTTGAGTGAACGAATTTAGTTTTAACCGATTTTTCGCAAGGTTAATCACAAATGCACGAATCATAATTTAATCCTTCAAGTTGGTAGTGTTGGCCAAATCACTTCTGCTGGTGTTGCGTATGTTTGTGGAATGTCTCTGAGTGCCTGTCTATATGTAGCCCACTCGGTTTTCTTTGCTTCAGGAAAGTCAGGCAATTGAGTATAATCGGATTCTTTCAGTAAAGAATTTCTTTTTACTCGAATGTTATTCCATGTTATTACATAGGCTGGTTTTTCTTGCGTTTCAATTACACCATTTGTAACCACGATAGTTTTATTATTTGAATTGACTTCAAATAATAAGCGTAAATGTTCTTCGCGAGTAATTTCAATTTTATCGTCGGGTAATGACGGATAATTTAAAACGTCATCAAAAAAACCTTCTCTGCTTGGACTATAAAAAATTGCCATTGTCAATATCCTAATGCAATATAATATAAAAAGTTTGGTTGTACTGCGCCACTTGAAGATCTTTGATTTTGCCACTGAAATGCAGATAACCCTGCAAAGTATACTTGCGCCCAAACGTCACTCGAAGCGCCACCTGGACCATCAGTTGTCAATTGAATACTATAACAAGCATTTGGGAAAGTTGTTGGAAATGTTGCTGTAATTACAGTAGGTTCATTCCAATTTGCAAACACTCGACTTATAGTGCCATATTGCAATATCGTTGAAATGCCTGTTACTGAATCTGAAGGGAATATAATATAACCTGTTGTGCCAGATATTGCTTGAGTATTTAAATTGGTTGCTGCGCCGCCACCACCTGGTGTTCCAGCAGCACCTTGGAATCCTTGAGCGCCTTGTGGTCCTGGTGGACTTGGACCAGTTGGACCAGGATCGCCTGTTGCACCTTTAAATCCTTGAGCACCTTGTGGTCCTGATGGTCCAGTTAAACCTTGTGGTCCAGTATCTCCAATTGATCCTTGAAAGCCTTGAGAACCTTGACGTCCCTGAGCGCCTTGGAAACCTTGAGCGCCTTGGAAACCTAGTGCACCTTGCGCGCCAGTCGGACCAGTTAAACCTTGAGCGCCTTGCGAACCTATTGCTCCTTGGACACCTTGAGAGCCTTGAAAACCTTGTGCTCCTTGGAAACCTTGGCGTCCTTGAAATCCTTGTGCGCCTTGGAAACCTTGTGGACCAACTCCAGGAGAACCTGCTGCGCCTTGCACACCAGCAGCGCCTTGAATACCCTGGCGACCTTGGAATCCTTGAGCGCCTTGTGGTCCTGATGGTCCAGTTAAACCTTGTGCACCCTGTATACCTTGAGCGCCTTGTGGTCCTGCTGTTATTGGTCCTGGTGCACCCTGTGTGCCAGCAGCACCTTGAATGCCTTGACGACCTTGGAATCCTTGGAATCCTTGTGGACCTTGAAATCCTGGCGCACCCTGAGCACCTTGTGTTCCTGTTGCACCTATTGCTCCTTGAAATCCTTGCGCGCCCTGTATACCTTGTGCGCCCTGTATACCTTGAGCACCTTGTGTTCCTGTTGCGCCTTGAAATCCTTGTGTACCTTGTGCGCCCTGTATACCTGTTGCACCTTGTGGTCCTGGTGCACCAGTTGCTCCTTGGAATCCTTGTGGACCACCTGGAGGTCCTTGTTCGCCTTTATCGCCTGTTCTATAAAAGCGAATTGAATATGGCATACCATATGTTGATGCTGGCATGCGACCAGAAATATAAACAACATGAATCTTAAAGTATTCACCAGATCCTGTATCAGGAACATAAGTGATTTGCGTAACTCTCCACATGGAGAAATTGTGTTCTTCTTCTAATCCTTCTTCAGGAACGGCATTCTCTTCAATTTCAAGAATGCCTTTGTATGTGCTTGTACTATCATCAAATGAGTTAATCCAATCATCATGACGTATTTGCCACACATCACCTGGATCAATAAAGATTCTTGTTACGCTATTGATATCAGCGTCATTAAATCTAAAAAATCCTGTTCCTGGATCGCTGTCTGTTATTGATCCATCTGGTCCACCTGGTGGTTGGAACAAATAACTTGTGCCACCAGAAGAAGCGGAACCAGTTTGCCCTACTCTACCTTGATTGCCTTGTACGCCTTGGCGACCTTGGAAACCTTGCGCGCCCTGTTCGCCCTGAACACCTTGCGAACCTTGCACACCTTGAGAACCTTGAGCGCCTTGGACGCCTTGATGACCCTGAACACCTTGAGCGCCTTGCACGCCTTGCGGACCAACTGGACCAACATCACCAGTTTGACCTGTTGAACCTTTATCTCCCTTTGGACCAGTTGGACCATCGGGACCAGGAGGACCTGGTGGTCCTGGAACTGATGATGGCGTACCAGGAACACCTGGAGTGCCTGGTGCACCGCTTCCTGGTAATCCTACAGGACCTGTTTCTCCAGGAGGACCTTGAGGACCGACAGGACCTGGTGGTCCTGGGCTTCCAGGTATACCCACTCCTGTTGGACCAATCGCACCTTGTGCGCCTTGTGCTCCTGGTGCACCTTCCGCGCCTTGAGGACCAGCCGCACCTTGAGCGCCTATTGAACCTTTATCACCTTTTGCACCAGGAATAAAAGAGTCTGCGCCAGTTGCGCCTTGTGCTCCTGGTGCACCTTGTGCGCCAGCATTGCCAGGTGCACCTTGTGCGCCTTGAACACCAGCAGCACCTTGTGCTCCAGGTTGCCCCACAACACCTGCTGCGCCTGTTGCTCCAGTAGGACCTTCTGGTCCCTCTGGTCCCTCTGGTCCTGGCGGACCTTCTGGTCCCTCTGGTCCAGGAGGACCTGTTGTGCCTGGAGGACCTTGAGTTCCTGGAGGACCTTCTGGTCCAGGTGAACCAGCGCCAGGTGGTCCTGTTGGTCCAGGAGGACCTGGAGCAGTTGATGGTGCGCCTGGAGGACCGACAGGACCTGGTGGTCCTGTTGTACCTGGAGGACCTGGATTATTTGATACGCCAGCAGCACCTTGTGCACCAGATGCACCTTGCGCTCCCTGCACACCTTGAGCACCTTGCGCTCCCTGCACACCCTGATGACCCTGTACACCTTGTGCACCTTGAACACCCTGATGACCTTGCACACCTTGAGAACCTTGTGCACCTTGTACGCCTTGGAACCCTCTAAATCCTTGTGGTCCTTTTGAACCAACGTCACCCTTAATACCTTTTTGACCTTTGGCACCACCAGATGCACCTTGGAATCCTTGAGCGCCTTGAAAACCTTGCGCGCCACCTGGTGTGCCAGGTTCGCCTTTCGCACCAGCAATTAAACTTGATACGAGATCAATGTAGACATTTGTTCGACCATTATTATTATCTTCATCACCAGTAATAATTAAGTTTGCAGTGTTACCACTTTTGAAGTTTACAACAGGTTGCTCACCAACTAAAAATTCTTCGACTTCAACGCTAACATTACCACCAACACCACTTCCGCCAAATCTATCAAAATCAATTCTTACATCTTCATCTTCATCAAAGGATGCTGTGCCGCCTGAAATATGACTGATGCTGAAAACATTATATCCATTTGAGGAAATGTCATTGATAGAAGAATATGAGAAGATAGCAAACTTTTCTGGATCTGTGCCACTGATTATCTTGATATAACCAGTACTATCATTGTTTAAATTAGTGTAGTAATCACTTAAATTATTTGTGTAATCATCAAAATAATCTAGATACATTTCAGTGGCTTGTGTTATGTCTGTGTTGTCAAATTTGACCACACCAACACCAGGAGTCACATTATCTGTATTTGATTTATATGTGTAGTTTAAAAGAGCGCTTGCACCATTACCACCACCAGAAGCAGTAGATGAAAACGACAAATTAATTTGATTGCCGTTTGATGTTGTTGTGATGATAATATTGTTGCCGTTTTGAAAATTAAGTACGGCGGCATTACCGACAAGATTATTCGCAACTTTAATTATAACATTTTCAGAATTAGCAATTGCTGCAAGAACGTTTGTTGTCCCGACGATAAGCGTATTTGAATTAATTCTTACGCCATTATCATCAATTGTAATTGACGTGTTACCAGCAGTAAACGAAACGTTATCGCCGAAAATGATATTGTCGCCGACGCGTCTGACGCCACCCAACAATTCATAACCACCAACCTTTGTGCCGTCATGAACACGAATTGTGTCCTTATCTGTGTCATAAACAATCTCAGTTAGATAACCAGTATATTGGTCTAACTCAGCTGTTGTTCCAGATTTAAATGCGGATATGACTGCCATGATTCAATTAAATATTAAAATTCTTTGGTTGAGGTTGTGCAGCCTTTACTTTTAATTTACGCTGCAAACGCTCTTTTGTTTGCGCTCTTTCAATTAAGAAGTTTACAACTGATAAAACTTTTTGCTGATCCCACTGATCGAAAGGAACGAAAGGTTCTTCCTCTGTAAAAACACGATCAACATCAAGTTCATAAACACCTCTTGTGGTCACAGTATTTACGCCGTCTGTTGCACTTGTTCCAATAGTAATAGACATAATGAAATTGGTGTATCCCCTGTAATCTTGCACATTGGCTACGATTTCATTATAGTTGTATGTTATTTCTGACATCTATTATTTATGAGCGATATTACCACTTGAGAGTTTGCATTTGTTGACTCTTCTCTTCAGCCGAAGCGCCAAGCATTGGTCGTTTATCGAAAGCCCATTCAGCATGTGGACCATTTTTATCAACATAATGTAAAAACAATTGCATGTATTTGTTACCGTTCAATTTTTCACGCCAATGATTTACTTGTGTTCCCAAGTAAATACACAAATCGCCATCATTTAATAACACACTATTGACTTTACCATCTAGTCCTTGAAAATAAATTTCCCAGGGTTGACCGTTTGTTTCAATCGCAACAGTCGCAGAATATTCACAACTTGGTCGATCTTTGTGTATTTCGAGAACTGCGTCTTGAAAGTATATTCTACCGTACGAATACGTTGGAAACAACTTTTTATTTGTTTGTGCTTCCATAAAAGGCAACATGGTCATTAACAGTGATTCGGTACAAAATGTTCTATGAAAACTATATGCTTTTGGTACTTGCTCATCTCCTTGTGACATGGGCTCATTAGGATCCCAGGCAACATACGAATTTATAGGTAAACCCTTCGAAAAATTTTCATAATCTTTTTGCATGTTTACTTGTAATGCTATAAAAGATGTAATCTTCTTTGATACAGCATTACGAATTACTTTATAACCTTTTGTATACAATTCACTCATAATTAAATCTCCACTATAAAATTAATAAACAATAACAATCAATCCATCACCACCCATTCTAGCCATTCCATTTGCGGACCAATTTGGTCCCCCACTAGTTCTATATAACCCGCCATATCCAATATTTCTTGTACCAATACCAACAGCTTCTTGCACATTAGTATCATACGTCAATAATATTGGATAACTTGGTAGTGGTTCCCATGCAGGTGCAGAATTTGCCATCGTAACATTTGATGTTTGTGGGCTGAAATATGACGAGCCACCACCACCGCCGATTTCACCACCAGTTCCAGCCCAACCATTGGGTCGGAACAATCCAGCACCACCACCATAATAACCACCACCACCTGCACCACTGCGCGGCGCGGTAAATGGATGTACGTTACCGCCACCATTAACTCCTCCTTGTACGAAATGTAATCCATCGGGGCTGGAAAAAGGTGGTGTGAAAGTTGAATTTGCTGATGCTCCTTGTAAAAAACTACCATTGGCGCTCGGGACCGATGGATTTGCACCAGTACCGCCTGCTACTAAAGATCCTGCACCACCACCAAATGAAGGACTAGCACCAGGAGGAGAACTCGTGAATGCAGGACCTCCTGGAAATCCATTTGTAATAGTATCAGCACCGTTCCCTGGCCAATTATTTTTTGGCGCTATTCCACCACCACCCCCACCACCCGCAACAACAATGTATCGCGTCGGAGCTGGGAATTGTGTGGGAAATTCTACAGAAGAATATCCACCACCAGCGCCACCTCCAGTTCCGAACGTAGGATATGCAGCAGGCATATTACCACCACCACCAACTCGAACATATATTGCAGTTCCAGGAACGATAGGTACATCTGCCTGCACAAACCCACCATCACCACCAATACCACCTAATTTTTTCCCCCCTGATTGTGTGCCTCCATTCCAGTTAAAAGATGGATTTGTACCAAATGTTGCAGAATCTGGTGCAAATGGTCTTCCACCACCTCCACCACCACCCCAAGCATAAATGCGAATAGTATTTACATAATCTGGCAATACTATTCTTTGTTGACTAGTTGCATTTGTGAATGCAAGTGTTTGGCTAAATGTAGGATATACTTTATTATCTCTAACCTGATTAAAGTAGTTAGTATTAAATCCATGATTTGCTGTTGATAAAAACATTTATCTATGATCCTTGTTAATAAAGAATAACAACTAATCCCTTTCCACCAGAAGAACCTGCCGAGAACCCCCCAGGAGGCGTGAAAGCAGGAGGATTGCTACCTGGTCCACCAAGCGCAGCAAATTGCCCTCCTTCACTCGGAGGTTGAGACGAATAATACTGCGCATAATATGGATTTGACATATATGGTCCTGTATTTGCCATTATAATATTTGATGCAACTGGCGCCACATAAGATGCACCACCACCGCCACCAGCTTGACCAAATGAACTATTACTTGTATTATATTTGTTTGGGTGACCCATTCCGCCGCCATAATATCCACCACCGCCACCACCTGCACCCTCAATGTAATATACACCAGGTTCAAATGCAGGACTTATTCCTGGCCAAGCTGGTGGTGGGCGAACAACATATCCAGGACTTCCGCCATTAATGTCTGCGGCTCGAACTGGGGGGATCGCAGTTTTTGGAACATGAACTGATGGACGAGGATCCGCTCCACCACCAAATAAAAATCCACCAGAATTTGCTTGTCTTGATGGACCTGTTGTTGGTGGAGAAGGACCATATATTGGTCCACGAACTGGTCCTAATATTGGAACTGGAACTGCACCAATTGGGAATACGCCACCTGCCCCTCCAGAACTTATTGTTGCTGCTAATCCCTTTGTGAATGGAACTGATGGGTGAGCAAAACCATCGGCAAATGCTGGACCACCAGCCAATCCAGTACCAGGTGCAGTTGGTGGAGCATTACCACCACCACCACCGCCACCCGCAACAACTAAATGGCGCGCAGGAAATGCAACAGGCAACTCAACAGAAGAATATCCACCACCAGAACCGCCAGTGTATGGATAATAATTAAATGCTCCTCCATTAGCAACGCGAGCAACATATACTGTTCCAGGTGTTACTGGAATATCTGCTTGAACAAATCCACCATCACCGCCTACACCACCATTACCTGCAAAACCTCTTCCTCCTCCTGCACCACCAGCGCCCCATGCCAAAATGCGCATTGTATTAACATAGTCGGGAAGTTGAAAATCAGTTCCTGTTGAAGCAGCTGAAAATACTAGAACTTGCGAAAACGCTGGTCTTGGTATCCCAGGAACTCGTGCACCGAATCCACTTGAAGAAGTAACTGTAAGCATATATCAATTATCTCTTGCTGCATCAATTATATAATGAAGTTTAATGCCGTGTAATCTTGCATCAACAGCCATAGTATCAGAAACATTAGATGGTATGCGTTTAACTCTAAACACAACATATTCCTCTGCTGCAGGCGAACCCGCCACAGTTAATCCTGTGGCTTCGGCGCTTCTATATATCGCATTAGCGCTGCCGCCAGTATCAGATACAGTTACAGCAGTACCAAATGCAGTATCAAAAGCATCTCCATCGTTAAACGCAACTGCTTCTATACCCCAAACGACACCAAAGTTTGTTGCTGTTGTGTCGTGTGACCAAACAAACTGCACATTCATTGCACCTTCATCCCAAGATTTAGGCATTTGAATCATAAATTGAGCATATTCTTCAGTTGTGGCATCAAAGTTTAACGTAGCAATCATCAATTTGTTTGTTGTTGTTTCTGTTGATGAGAATAATGCACCATTTGTAGTTGATGAAATCATCGCAACTGCAGGAACCCAAATAGTTTGTTTACCAAGAATTTGCGAAACATTATCAGCGCCTTGCACACCTTGATTTCCAATTGAACCTTGAACGCCTTGAAAACCTTGATGACCTTGTGATCCTTGTGTACCAGCAGCACCTTGTGCACCTGGTGCACCTTGTGGTCCCTGAACGCCAATGTCGCCTTGCACGCCAGCATCACCTTGTGCGCCCTGTACACCTTGGAAACCTTGAGCGCCTTGTTCACCTTGACGACCTTGTGCACCTTGTGATCCAACTGCACCTTGTACACCTTGGAATCCTTGAGCGCCTTGTGGTCCTTGAAAACCTTGCTCGCCTTGAGAACCAGGTAATCCTTGTGAACCTTGTGCACCTGTAGATCCAGCAGCACCAACAGATCCTTGTCGACCTTGATGACCTTGTTCACCTTGAGCGCCCTGAGCGCCAGCAGCCTCGCCCATCGCACCAAATGTGATATACATTGATGAATTGATGGTATAAAATGCCGTATCCAAATAAAGTGGATTGCCGACCGCTCTTGGAATTGTGCGAACTAGTTCACCGTCTTTATAGTATTGTATATTTAAACTATTGTATGTTATGGTAAAGACGGTATTTGTACCATACTCGCCACTTGATTCTACAGAAGAACCACCTTCAAAAAGGGAAACGTTTCCTGTAGGGTCGAGATAGAAACCATAATCGATTGAAGTGAAACTTGGATTTGCTTGCGGATCTTCATTTAACCCAACAATCATGTAAGCATTAGTTTGAGCAACGTTTGCTGAGACAAACACACCTCTTGTGTATCCTTCTTTTGAATACACTTCAGCATTCCAACTGCTACCGCCACTTGTTTTTGTGTATAAATTTGAATCTGTTATACTTTGTGTTATGTTTGTAGTAATTGGTGTCCAAGAACTTGCACCTCTGATACCAACTGCGCCTTGTGCACCAGAACCAGTTGCACCTTGAACGCCTTGCGCGCCTTGAATACCTTGATGACCTTGAACACCTTGTACACCTTGGAAACCTTGAGGACCTGTTAAATCGCCAAGAAGATCCCATTCACCCTCAAGAGAATTGAATACCCAAAGTTCTTGTGTTGTGCTTGTTAGATAAATGTCGCCATTATTAATACCAACAAAAGGTAAATCTTCATACGCATTGACTGTACCAGAAATTACAAGCCCTGTACCGATTGCACCTTGAACGCCTTGTGAACCTTGAGAGCCAACAGCGCCTTGAACGCCTTGTTCACCTTTTTGACCTTTTTCTCCTTGTACGCCCTGAGGACCTTGATCTCCCATGTCCCCTTTATTACCAATTTCACCTTTTTGACCTTTCTCGCCCTTTGCAAAAGCAATGATTGCTGTTGCATTGACTGATATTTCTAAATTTGCCGCTTTAGTTATGGCATCTTGAGTCACTGTAACATTTACAGTAGAGGTGTTATTGAAGTTTAAATTTGCATTGGCGTATCGAAGAGTTCCTTCCGAATATACAGCAACAGTATTTGCTGCGAGGTTTTCTTGATCAGTGTTTGCACTAAACGCAATATTTGCAGTTCCGCCATTATTTGAAACGGTGACGCCAATCGTACTGGTATTGACGAAATTTAACTGGGCTTTTTCTATAGTTCCTGCGCTATTTTGTGATACGCGAACGGTGTTTGCTGCAGCATCTAAAGACGGTAATGTGAGCGTCGTGAATACAGCATTATTTACGTTGAGTGTTTCAACGTTTGCTGTATTGATATTCGATAAGTTACGACTTTCGTCAAGAACAACGGTTCTATTTACATCCAACCCGTTCTTAACACTAAATGTTTTGTTCTCTGCCATTCGATTTCACTCTCCATCGAGGCTATGTTTAAAAATTAATCGTCTCTCGCGGCATCAACTGTGTAATATAACTTAATGCCTTGCAATCTTGCATCAACTGCTAATGTGTCAGCAGCATCTCCTGGATTTCTTGCGACGCGAAACATAACAAATTCTTCTGGACCAGGCGTTCCTGCAACTGTAAATGCAGGACTATTATCTGAAATGTAGATGGTATTGGCAGTTCCGCCAGTATCTGGCACAGTTACTTGCGCGCCCCATGAAGCATCTAGCGCATCACCGTTTGCAAAAGCAGTTGCCTGTATTCCCCAAACTACACCAAAGTTTGTCGTTGTAGTGTCGTGTGACCAAACAAATTGTGCTTGAAGCGTTCCTTCATTCCAAGATTTAGGCATTAAAATTGCAAATTGACCAAATTCTTGTACTGTTGCATCAAAATTCAAAGTTCTTATGTTTACAGCATTCGTTGTAGTTTCAGCAGTTCCTGCAATTGCACCATTTGCAACAGCAGGATTAATACCATATCCTGGAATCCAAATGGTCTGTTTACCTATGACAGGAGGAATTGTGTTACTAATGTAATTTTTAATACTTGTTGGCATTTTTAACCTTGATTTTTAAGGGCGCAATAAATATAATACTCTGTGATATTTATTCTATTTATTTTATGAAAAACGTCCTACTTATCGGCGATCTAATTCAAGATACCTTTATCTTCGGTTCCTGCGAAAAGCTGAACCCAGAAGGACCCACGCCTCTTGTAAAACAACAAAAAGTTGAAAATAAGGCTGGTGGGGCTGGAAATGTCTATGAGAATCTTAAAAGTTTGAACTTTAACGTTGATTTCTTTCATTCTAAGCAAATTTGCCAAAAAACCCGTATTGTTGTCGACAATACCATTATTTGCCGCCTAGACAACGATGTAATTGGCGACAATCAAGATGTAGTTTATACACTGAATCGTCTAGACTTTTCCAACTATTCTTCAATTGTGATAAGCGATTATAATAAAGGAACTTTGAATAATTTTCAACTTATTTTGAAAAAAATGCGAAACTCTAAAGTGAAAATCTTCGTTGATCCTAAACGTCGTTTTGAAAACTACGAGGATGTGTTTTGCATCAAATGTAATGAAAAAGAATTTAAAGACTATTTTGCTAATCCAACCGACCACAATATTCAAGTAGCAGCCGAAGAACATAATATTAAATTATTCATTGTTACTCGCGGGAAAGATGGTGTAACTTATGTTTACGATAAAAAAGTTTATTCGATCCCTGCTGCTTCTGATACTGTTGCTGACGTTACTGGGGCTGGAGATTGTTTTATGGCAGCTTTGGTTTATTCTTTAGAAAAAGGTCATGATGTGCATGAATCGATTCAAATTGCAAATCGTGGCGCTGGCGTTTGTGTGCAACACATGGGTACATATATCCTTAAAGTTGGAGATCTAATTAAGAAAAAAATATTTACAAACGGATGTTTTGATATACTTCATCGCGGACACTTTGATCTTCTTGAAAAATCGAAAGCACTAGGCGACTACTTAATTGTGGGTCTAAACTCAGATAAAAGCGTACGCAAATTAAAAGGATCGACGAGACCGATTAATAATCAAGAAGATCGAAAGAAAGCCTTGGAATCGGTTAAGTATGTTGATGAAGTGATTATTTTCGACGAAGATACACCATACGAATTAATAAAACAACAAAAGCCAGACATTATCACAAAGGGTGGAGACTACAAAGCTGAAAATGTAGTTGGTAATGATCTGGCTATTGTTGTGATTATACCATTTACTGACGGTTATTCAACGACTAAAATATTGGGTGAACTATGAGCAGAGCGACTGGCAAAGTTTTAAAAGGTTGGGGTCACGAGGAAATCTTCGTTACCAACGATCTTTATTGTGGTAAGTTTCTTAAATTTAACACAGGCGCAGAATTCAGTATGCACTTTCATGCAAATAAACATGAAACGTGGTATGTGTTAGATGGGCTATTTGAGATTCACTGGATTGATACGACCAATGCTAAAAAACACTTAAAGGTTTTTGGTAAAGGAGATGTTTGGACAAACGAACCGCTTTTTCCTCATCAAGTTAAATGTGTATCAGAAGGTACAATCTTAGAAATCTCAACTCCAGATTCTATTGAAGATAATTATCGAGTGATGCCTGGAGATTCACAAAAATGATTTATATTGTCGACATTGACAATACGATTTGCACAAGCCCACTCGGTAAAGATGGAAAAACCGACTACAATCAGGCTGTGCCGCTTTATGATCGCATTGCAAAAATCAATCAATTGTATGATGAGGGACATGAAATACATTATTGGACAGCCCGAGGTATGGCTACAAATCGTAATTTTACGAAACTCACAAAGAAACAATTAGTTGAATGGGGTTGCAAATTTCATTCAGTAAAGATGCGCAAACCAAAATATGATGTTTGGATTGACGACAAAGCGATCAATGCGGAGGATATATGATTATTTTAACTGGATATAAAGGATTTATTGGCTCACATCTACGCCGAGTTCTTGGTGACGACGTTCGCGTTTTTGGTATGGATGACTGTTTTGAATTATTGTATTCTTTCGATAATTGGAAAGACGTTGAATGTGTATATCACATTGGGGGAATTTCAGACACAACAGAACAAGATGTCAATAAACTTTATACATACAACGTTCGCTTCACGATAGAATTATTCCAACGTTGTATTCAAAATGGCGTTCCTGTTAAATGGGTTTCCTCGGCTTCTGTATTTGGGAATACTTTCGCTTCGCTTTCTGGGCGTTGCATTAATCCACTCAATCAATACGCATTTAGCAAAGCAGTCGTCGAGCAATGGGTAGAGGATCGTTTACACGAATTTAAAGAATTTCAAGGCTATCGTTTATATAATGTTTATGGTGACGGCGAAACTCATAAAGGTGGTCAAGCAAGTCCAGTAACTCAATTTCGCAAGCAAGCAATGTATGATGGATTAATACGCATTTTTGATCGCTCTGATCTCTGCTTGCGCGATTTTATTTGCGTTGAAGATGTCGTTGCAGTGATGACTGGAAATGAACACTTTAAAGGTATTCGTGACTTGGGCACGTCAAGGGCTATGTCTTTTGAGACTGTCGCTAAACTTATACAAAAGAAGTATGGTGGAGAAATTATTAATATCCCTTTCCCAAATCATCTAGAAAGCAAGTATCAATTTAACACTCGCGCACAACAAGATTTTAACCATCGCTTCAAAACGATGGAAGAGTGGTTATCGCTCTAGGTGCTCGTTTCTTGGGATCGCATATGGATTGCGATTCTTTATCGTTGTGTCATTGCGATCAAAATATTCGTCGTATGCATAACATCCTTGATGTGTTATATTGAACAAATCAAATCGCATCATATAGTCAGGTGCACCATAAATGCCATTTTTAAGAACATACGCTAAAAGATTTTTAGCCATTGGTGGGTCAATAGCATAGGCATGCGCTCGACAAATAAACCGATAATTAATTCCATCACTTCCAAGCGGCGGTATTGGTGTTATTTGCCAACCTTTTTTAACCCACTCTTCACCACCAAGATAAACAATAGAATTCAGCGAATGCATTTGCTTAAACGGTTGCAGCATTATAGCATCATGTTCTAATATCACGACAGGTTTACCTAATAAAGCACATTGCAGCCAAACACTTAAATGTGTCAACGTGCACGCAACTTCTGCTTTTGTGATATAATGACTTGAGAGTTTTAGTATTTTGTAAAATGAATCGTTTTTGGCGTGTTCGGGAAATTGAATTTCTTTCCCATTAATAGTGCCGTCAAATGCATCCCACATAATATATGGTTGACCGACTTTTTCGCAAGATTGAGCGCATCTCACTGCATATCTTTCTGAATGAGCATTACCTTTAATACGCATAATATATGCATGTTCGACGTCAAAATCATACTTATAATATAAACTATCCATTTGCAAATTTCTCCCAAAGTTCTTTCCAATTTAAATATGGGTCCTTTTGCGACTCATAACCCATATGTAATGCTAAACTTGGTATTGGTGTGAATAATAAATGATCTAAATTTCTTTTTGGAAATTCTTTATAATCTAAAAACAATCTATTAATTGAACGATCTTCTACTTCAGAACCTCGCTCGCCTGTTCCCATAGCAACAAAAAGATCCCAGTTATTAACTATTGTGTCATGATGCATCATAAAACAAGAAGCAGTATGATATGCATTTCTCCAATGTCGTTTTTCTCCCAACAATACCTTATAATTATATTGCATTAAAGTGTATCTAAAAGGATCATCATACGGAAAAATACAGACATTCAATCCACTAATTTCTTTAAATCGATAATACGCCTCAAGCATCTCATATATTGCAGTTTCATAATAAAGATAATCATCTTGTGCAAAGTATACTATATCTTTACCTAATTCTTTACCGAGTTCGTAGCATTTCATAATGCTAGGGTGTAGCCCTCGAACTTTAGTGTGCTCTAGTTTACACTCAAATGAAGCAGATTTTATTTTTCTTTTTAGAAAATTAACAAATACTTCTTCTGAATCGTCGTCTAAAATTATTAATTTAAAATTGAAATTAGGGAGCTGATTTTTAGCGAATTCGATTGTATGAAATAAAGAGGAAACGCATCTTCGCGAAACCTCGCTTTTCGTATCACTACAATAACGTTGTAAATCACCAATGTCTGGTGGATTACCTTTAGAGTGTGTTTGTAGTATAATTAAAATTTCTTGGAGCATAAGTCTTATAAAATAATTGCAATTCTACTGTTGGATGTTGCATATATTGTCGACGTTCTATTAATCTAAACCTCTCAAATATAACAGCCTCAACATCAAATCCATCATCCTTCCAAATAATGTATCCTTGTTCGTCAACGCCATCTGGAACAAAACGTTTCTTTTCATTCACTAAAGCAAGATATCCGCCTGGTTTGAGAACATTATAAATGTTTTCGATTTCTTTTTTTGGAAATTCTGCGTGCTGCAAAACGAAAAGACAAAATACAATGTCAATACTTTCTGGTGTGTCGTATTCACCGACGCATTTAAAACGTTTTGAATTGTTAACGTATTGTTCGGCAAAATGACGCATTCCTGGACTAGTGTCCAATCCAATCACGTCGCAATCATATACATCAATAAGTGCTTTTGACATGCGCCCCATGCCACAACCAAAATCTAAAACTTTACTTTCTTTTGACATATACGCAGAGGGGCGAAACATGTCAACAACCATTTTGGTTTCTTCTTCAAATTTGTTAGGATTTTTTGGATCTGATGTTAAAGCGATGTGCTTCGCGTGCTCCAAATTTGAAGGATAAAAAACTTCTTTAACGTATGGCATAAATCACTTGGATGGAGGTATTGCAATGTTTGGAACTTCGGTTCGTATTTTTGCAGGATTTGCTTTTGCAATATTATCAATCAAATCCTCCATCTCTTTACGATCATAACGACCAGGTTTGTGTACCTGAATCAGTAACCGCATAGAATAAGCAACATTATTTAAATTGTTTAGACTATATGTCAATTCTTCATCAGAAATAGTTCCTGAGAGAATTCTACTTCTGTATGGTTCATTATATTCAAATTGAACATCACAAACTTCAATGTCAACATCTTCCTCAAACGCAAGTAATGATTCACTACGCCCAGCGGCAACACCTTCGTAAAGTGCTTTTTTATTAAACAAATTAAACATTGCTCTCGTGATTAAACGTTTGTGCGTCAGATCGTCTAAAGCAATATCACATCGCCAATGTGGCACAACGACTTCCCAAATACCACCATTAGTCGTAATTCGATACATTTCTTTGATGTACTTAATTAAGTCTTGAGGTTTATCGCCAAGATGTTCGAGAATGTCTTTTGCCACAATGTGATCAAATTCATCATCATCCCATTTCCAAGGAACAACATCAAGGTCAACTAGTTCATCAGGTTTGACCATTGGCGATTTGTCTACATTGACGAATCCTTCAAACTTAATTGTACCACAACCGAGATTGATTCTCTTTGTTACTCGATCTTCATTTGTGTGTTCAATGTGCTGTAAATTTAATCGTTCTTCAAGTTCTTTATATAAAAGACTAAAGGTCGAGTTCCAACCCTTCGGATCATCTTGTCTAAAAATGCGTACACACTTATAATATGGGCTTGTTCTACTTTCAGGAGCACCATGAGTCCAAGTGTGGTATGGCAAAATTGGCGTTATAACCCAAGTTTCTTTACCCATTGATGCAGCAAGGTGAGCGATACTAGTGCATGATGTAACAACAATATCTAAATTCTCAATTGCTGCCATAGTATCTTCCCAAGATACAAGCATATGTTGTAGATCAACAACATTTTCTGGGAGTCTTACTAAATTATGATCACGCTGCAAACTATACAATTGAAGTTCAGGGTACTTTGCAAGATTCGTTATAAACTTTGGTGGAAATCTTCTAAATTGTTGGTGTTCAAATTTAGGATTTCCTGCCCAACGAATACCAACTTTAATTTTATCTGATTGAATGAGATTCTTCCACACTTCTACTGATTCTGGAATCGCCTTTAAGAAGGGTTCATTTTCAAAGTTTTCAAATGTATTTCCTGAAAGCCAACCAGCGCTGAAACCAGGAACCCAAAAATCATGCGGAACTGTGTGTGCTTGATTGCGTAAAATAACTTTATCGACACTTTCCATTCTTTCAAACATTGAAATCAATTCAGGAGCAGCTGCAAGATATACTTTTTCTGCACCTAGTTTTTTGAAAGATTTAGCAAAACGTGCATGAATGATTTCATCACCATAACCACCTTCAAGTGATATGATGATAGATTTACCTTTAATATCATCTTTTTCAGGATTGAATATTGGTGCGTCGGTTTTTAATGGTGGGGAACCATAAACATTCAAGAAGCGACCATGTTCAAGTAGTTTACATCCTTCTTGATATAGACCATCTTGTAATAAAAACCAACCACGATTGAAAGAATGTCGAAACCAAATATCTTGTGTGTTTTTACCGAAAGGATCTAGAATTTTATCTGGTCCGATTTCTTGTAGGCGATCTGATATCGCTCTTGCTTCTTTATGTTTTCCTTCAAGTTGAAGTTTTAATTCCAAATCAATCTCATGCATAGTGAATTCTCCACAATAACAACTTATTATGATAACTGAATAATTATAAAAACGCTAGTTTTTTATTTATAATGCTTGAATAAATGCAGAGTGCAAGTTTCCGAATGAAATTTCTGCTGCAGTTAAATTTGATGGCAATGCTGTTGGTGTTCGAACATACGCATTCGCTGAACCAAGTCGATTTGCAGAAAGTGAATTTAATCCCCAAGTGAATAGTATATTATTTGCTTCCGCTGTTGCACCAAAATAATCAACGCCAGTTGTAATATCTCTCCATTCAGTATTTCCATCAATCAATCTTGGCGTATTTACAAATTCAAAAGACGCTTTCATAGCGTAATCTAAAAATACAGGAGAAGATTTATTAATTATCGTTGAATCGCCCAACTGACCAGTGGTGCCCAATCCCCAAACAAATAAATCTTTATCATTTTGAATCGCATATGCTGCACCACCAGTGGTTCCACCACCTCCTGCAGAAATTGCCGTGATGGCATTAGCGCCAATAATAATTGGACTTGAACGATTTGTAGTCAAACCATGCCCTAACTGGCCAACGGAAGCAAGACCCCATGTGAATAAGCGTCCAAGAGAATCAACAGCAAGAGAGTAAGAGGCACCAGCAGCAACTTTAGACCAACTACTTGAACCAACTTGGCTAGGGCTGAATAGTATATTCGTTGTTCCTGCGATTACAGTACCAACACCACATTGACCGAATGCATTATTTCCCCATGCATATAAACTACCAGTGTTTGTAATTCCTAATGAGTGAGTGTGACCTGCACTTACGGCAACCCAACTTAATGTGCCTGGTGTTCCTGCAACAAGCACTGGAGATGACTTTGAAGTTACCGATTGATCACCAAGGTGTGGATATCCTGCTTGATTTAAGCCCCAACCAAGTAGTGCGCCGTCAGAACGAATCGCCATGGTAAAGTTATTTGATGTTGACACTTCTGACCAAGTGTTTGTTACTCCAATCTTAATTGGAGAACATCTAATACTTGCACCACCCAAGAAAATTGGTGAGGATTTATTGACAGCACTACCGTCACCAAGTGAAGTGCTTATACCCCAAGCATATACTGAATTACCTGTTGGAGTTAGTGCAACAGTTCCGCCAGCAGTACACTTCACCATAGTGAAACTTGGTGGATATACGCCAGCAGAATAATCTGCTAATGTTTCAAACGGAACAGTTCTTGGCGTCGTTTGTCCAATACCAAGCTGACCTGTTGTGTTTATACCCCAAGTAAATAATGTATTGCTGCTCGTAATTGCTGCAGAATGTGTTTCTCCTGCTTTCACAATACGCCACCAACTTAAACTGTCAGAGTCAATTCTATGTGACGTAATTAAAATTGGCGAAAGAATTATAGGCGTTGTGGCTGGTGTACCGAGTAATGTTGGTGACGATCTGTTGATAACATCTAATTGATGTCCCAAAGTTCCATTTACGCCAACTCCCCATGTATACAATAAACCATTTGCTGTAACTGCGGCGGTATTATAACCACCAAGACTTAAATGAGTAATTCTATCTGGGTCACCACCATAAATTTGTACAGGTGATGATCGAGCTTGTGCGCCACCATCACCAATTAAATTGAAGGCAGCGCCATTGCCACCCCAACTGTGTAATTCACCATTGCAAATACCCATCATACCTCTTTGATTGATGCCTGCTGAACGACCCCAAAATGCAACAACTTGCCAATCTGTTCGAGTGCCAAGTTGTGTTGGCGAAGATAAACTTGAACGCCAGTATGGATGCATTACTCTATCGGTTGGATTTCCTGCCGATGTGCTGTTAGTCGTATAACCCCAAACAAACAATCTTCCATCAGAGGTGATGCCTGCCGCACTTGCAGGAGAACCTGCAGTTCCTTCAGAACTTGCACGAACAAATTTCCAACTTGAATTGCCAATTTTGACTGGTGATGATTTATTGATTGTTGTACCATCACCAAGACAACCGTCGCGATTTTCGCCCCATGCATACAGCGCACCATTTGCATGAATTGCATATGCTGCAGTTCCACCTGCATAAACAAATTGCCAACTTTCACTGCCAAGTTGCACTGGAGAAGATCTTGCAACTGTTGCATTATTTCCAAGAACACCACCACCACCACTACCCCAAGTATACAATGCGCCATTGGCGTGAATAGCCATAGAGTAGTCATGACCAGAGAACATTACCCAACTTTCGCTACCAACTTTTGCTGGTGTAGATCTGCTGACTACGCTTCCATCACCAAGTTGACCGCTTCCATTACCACCCCAAGTCCACAAACCTTTATTATTGTCAATTGCAGCAGCAGAACCAGACATTGCAAACACACTTGAATATCCAATACCACCAGCAGTACCGACACTCACTGGTGAACTTCTTAAAGTTGTGACGCCAATACCCAAAACACCATTTGGATTGCGACCCCAAGAGAACAATTCACCATTTCTTCTAATGCCGAAACAAGAACCCATAGTTTCTCGCATGGATCCAGCAATCCAGTCATAACTTCCAAGTACTGTTGAAGCAAAGTCAGGACCACTTCTTGTTGTGAGTGTGGTTAAGCCGTCGCCGAACATTCCCGACGCACCATTATTTCCCCAAATAAAATATGTTCCATCTTTGCGCAATGCACCTAATGCTGGCGCTTGGCTAGTAAAACTTGGCTCTCCTGCGGAGAAACAATCAATAAATGGTGCACCAAAATTTGAAACTGTTACAGGTGCGCCTACGGCAGCTGCTTTTTGCGCAGTTCCCCTTCCTGTTTGAACGCCTAGTTGTCCAACTGAACCCTGACCCCAAACATATGCAACGCCATTTTGAGAATCAAGCGCCGCAGAATGCTGCCCAGATGCATATGCTTTATTAGGTCTAATAAAGTTTAGTAGAGGACCAGATACAGCAACAGGCGAACTTCTATTTGCAGCAACACTTCCTAGTTGACCTAATGCTCCGCCGCCCCACGCGAATGCAACATTAGCGCTTGTAATTGCCACCACATGAGTTTCACCACAATCAACAGAAACCCAACTTGAAGCGCCTATTTTAACTGGTGATGATTTATTTAATGTTGTGCCATCACCTAAAGTGCCACTAGCATTACCACCCCAAGCATAAAGTGCACCATTAGACGCTATACCGAAACACCAATTCGTTCCAAGAGCAACAGTTGTCCAACTGTCAGCTCCAATTTTAACTGGTGACGATTTACTAATTGTTGTACCATCGCCTATTTGACCACTGCTATTAACACCCCAAACATATAATGCACCATTTGCAATAATTCCTGCAGCTGTTGCACCATAGATTGAAACCATTGACCAACTTTCATTACCAATCTTTACTGGTGATGATTTACTTAATGTTGTGCCATCACCAAGTTGACCAGAAGTGCCTCCTCCCCACATGAAAAGCGCACCATTACCGTGAATTGCACCAGAAGCGCCACCACCTATTGCAATAAAGTTCCAACTTTGTGCGCCAATTTGTACTGGTGATGATTTGTTAATCGTTGTACCATCACCAAGTTGACCAGCGCTATTCAACCCCCAACCATACAGTACTCCAGTTACGTTTTTTGCTAACATTCCAGGACCACTACTAGTGGTTCCTTCTTTACCAATAGCAACTTGTGTCCAGGAAGTTGTTTTTAAAACATTATATGTTTCACCAGTTTTACCTAACTGTCCACTTTCATTTCTTCCCCAGCCAAATAAAGATCCTGTTGAATTGATTGCTAAAACGTGTAGATTAGATGCTGTAATTTTTGACCAGCTACCGCTAATTTGAACTGGTGAAGAACGATTGGCAAATGTGTCGTCAAAATTACCTAAACAACCATTAACATTGCTTCCCCATGAATAGAGAGTGCCGTCGCTGCGAATTGCAAAAGAATTAGTATTTGATGCTGCGACTTCAGTCCAGGACTCAGAACCCAATTTAATTGGTGATGATTTACTTACTGTAGTGCCATCACCAAGTTGACCTGTGGCGTTTACGCCCCAAAGATATAATGATCCATTTGAATGAATGGCTATTGTGTGGCTACCACCAACAGCAACTTTACTCCAAGATTCTGCGCCAATTTTGACTGGCGATGATTTATTAATCGTCGTACCATCACCAAGTTGACCATTCGCATTTATACCCCAAGTGTACAATGCACCATTTGATGAAATGGCAGAATAGTGACTTCCGCTGACTCCATCCGCGACAAAAACGAAATCGTTAATATTTGTTGAAATTGCAACAGGAGATATACGGCTAACTGTTGTGCCGTCACCAATTACGCTCGTACCCCACGCAAATAAATTTGCACCAGACACTGCATCTTTTTCTGCGATAATACCTTCACGATTACCGCCTAATATTACTGAATCCCAACCACCGCTATTTCTAGGACCTAGAATCGCACCATCACCAATTTGTCCTGCGAAGTTATTGCCCCAGACAAAAAGTTCACCATTTGAAGTAATTGCGGCAGTATGATTATTACCAACAGCAAGTTTAGACCAACTTCTGGTTCCGACTTTTACTGGTGACGAATATGTAACGGGTGTAGCATTAAGGTCGTCGATACCAAGTTGTCCACTGTTACCAAGCCCCCACATATACAGAGCGCCATTTGAAGCAATAGCGCCAGAGGTAGACCAACCAGCAGAAATCACAGTCCAACTGTCATTTCCAAGTTTTGTTGGTGATGATCTATTGATTGTGGTTCCATTACCTAACTGACCACTACTATTCAATCCCCAAACATATAGTGCACCATTTGGTGTCAATGCCATTGAATGGCTCAGACCATGAGCAATTGCTGAGTAACTTGTTAGCGCCAATTGACCAGTACCAACACCAGCACCCCAACCATATAAACTGCCAGTTGCATTAATTGCAAGATTGTTATTTGAACCTGCGCTGATTGCTCTCCAACTGCTACTTGCATCGTTAAGAGCAAAATTAGTTCTAGAGTTTGCTGATATTGCAACTGGTGATGATCTTGACATAATTTTATTTATTCGTTATAAAGTAGTTCCGTCGCCCATTGCTCCATTATTATTATAACCTGCACTCACTATAGTTCCACTTTTTGAAATCATAATTGATAAACCAAATGGACCAGTGTCAGATAAAGCAGATTTCCAAAATGTTGGGGAAGTTCCGACTTGCGTTGGTGATGATCTGTTCGTTGTGAGACCAATTCCTAATTGACCAAATACGTTATTGCCCCATGAGAATAGTGCACCATTCGCATGAACTGCCTGAGCAGTGTTTACACCTGCAGTTGCGAATGACCAAGACTCTGAACCAATTACAACTGGTGATGATTTGTTTAACGTAGTCCCATCGCCTAATTGACCGCTAGAATTTAAACCCCATGCAGCAAGTTTATTATTTGCTAATAGACCAACAATGTGACTACCACCAGCAGTGATTGAACTCCAAGATTCTGCGCCAATTTTCACAAGACTTGATTTAGTTACAGTTGTTCCATCGCCAAGTTGCCCAAGTGCACCACCACCCCATGAATAGATTGCACCATTTGATGCGCGTGCATAACCTGTTTGTTCAGAAGCAGTAATTTGTGCCCAGTTAATTCCTGAAGTGATTGAAGAGAATACTGGCGACGAAGTTCCTGCAGTCGTTCCGTTACCTAATTGACCGCTACCATTAACACCCCAGCCATAAATTTGACCGTTTGCCAATAATCCGATTGCATAACTAAATCCAGCAGCAACACGAGTCCAACTCTGAGATCCAATTTTAATCGGAGAAATTCTATATGATGCTGGACCAACAACCACAGGTGAAGAAACGTTAATTACGCTTGCAACGTTACCGCGAACAGGACCTAAACCCCATGTATATAAATCACTACCAATTGCGGCTGCACGAACTTGTGTGCCGCCTCCAATGGTTGTCCAACTCGAAGCGCCAATTTGTATTGGCGATGATTTATTGATTGTAGTGCCATCACCTAGTTGACCGATTGCATTATTACCCCATGCATATAATGCACCATTCGCATGAATTGCAAGTACACCTGCCGTATGAGTTGAATTTGGTGTTCCTGATTGAACAGTAATCCAACTCTCACTACCAATTTTGACTGGTGATGATTTATTGATTGTTGTACCATCACCTAATGCACCTGCTGCACCATTTAAACCCCAAGCCCAAAGTTCGCCATTAGATCTAATCGCGTGGAATAAATTAACACTACAATTGGCTAGTGACCAACTTGACGATATTGTTGGTATAGATAAATGATCACCGCGCGACATTAATAATTCAGGATATGCTCTGTATGAAGAAGCATTATAAACTAATATACCAGATTTAATTGCAGAATTGAGTGGACGAGTGACACCAGTTCCTAATTGTCCTAACCCATTATTTCCCCAAGCAACAATTTCACCCTTTGTGTTACAAATTACACGAGCGTCTGTGAATCCACCTAAATATCCATTTGCGGTTGGGAAAAATTCCGCTCTGAACGCTCCAAGAAATACAGGAGAGCTTTTGAAATGTGTTGAAGAATCACTTGGCGTTCTATAATCAAATCCCCAAGAATATAAGTTTATACTATCATTCGCATATTTACCGCTTGATATTACGCTTGCAGCATGCACCTGAGACCAACTCTCATTACCAATTTTCACTGGAGAAGATCTACCTACTGTAGTGCCGTCACCAAGCATACCAAAACGATTATTACCCCAAGCAAATAACGCTCCGTCTGAACGAATTGCTAAGAAGTGATCAGTACCTGCTTCGACAGTTATCCAACTATCTGTTCCTAATTGAACTGGCGAAGATCTTGCAGTGCCATCTGCACCAACTGCTTCACCAGACCCCCAAGTGTATAATGCACCATTCGCATGAATTGCCGCTGTTGCTTGCAATGTTCCTGCAACTTTTTGCCAACTCTCATTACCAATTTTGACTGGAGAAGATTTACTGATTGTTGTGCCGTCACCAAGTTGACCAGAACTGCCTAATCCCCACATGAACAAAGCACCATTCGACAAAAGACCAGCACAACTGGCAGGATTCATTGAAACATCAGACCAACTATTTAAAGCACCAACTGCGGATGGAAGTGAAACTGCAAAAATAGCTCCTCTACCACCTTCACCATTTAACGACGATCCCCAAGTATAAAGAAGTCCATTTGTACCAATTGCTGCTGCAGCCGAACCATGTTTTCCTACGACTTTTGTGAAGGTACTAACACCTCCGACAGCGGTGATGAGCACAGGAGAAGATTTACTGATTGTTGTGCCATCACCAATTATTCCTGAACCGCCAAAACCAAATGCATGTAATCTATTTTGATTGGGTCCTGGATTACCAATGATACCGAAAACTGCACCACCATGTGTTGCTGCTATTTGTGTGTATGAGTATGTAAAATTGACCAATGGATATGATGGGTCACCGCTGGGACTATTAGTTAAATTAATACCAAGTTGACCAGCACTTGTGCCTGCAAATGAATTTATACCCCAGGTGTATAAATTACCCGTAGATGATATTGCAGCAACAACAGAAACTCCTGGCGCAACAGTTGACCAACTTCCTTCAGCTGCTCCAACCCCAGCAACTATTTGTACAGGGGAACTTCTGCTCACAAAATCATTTGTACCGAGTGAACCAAAACTATTAGCTCCCCATGCAAATAATGCACCGTTAGCATGAATAGCATATGTAGAAGAACCTAATGCAGCAAAAACTTTTTGCCAACTTTGATTGCCAATTTTAACTGGTGATGATTTACTAATTGTTGTACCATCGCCTAAATTACCAGCAACACCATTTCCCCAACAGTACAAGGCACCATTTGATGTGATTGCACAAGTGTGACCGTCAGCAGCAGAGAAATCTATAAATGTAACTTCAGGACCAATACCAAGACCAACGTTTACTGGATTGCTTTTGAAAATTGTTGTGCCGTCGCCTATTGTTCCCTGTGCGTTATTACCCCAACCCCAAAGTCTTCCAGTAGAAGTGAGCGCCATAATCTGATTTCCAGATGGTCCAGATACACCACTACCAGCACCACCTTCTATTTTAATCCAAGAGTAGGATCCTTGCGCATCATCAAATATACTTCTTACAACAGTGCTGTCGCCAATTTCACCACCCGTTGCGTTACCCCATGCAAACAAACTACCATCACCACG
>Ga0315904_10001434_pt1 | contig 37843 bp, 48 predicted proteins | sample LakEriMetagenome_6_FD_203529 | JGI IMG/M metagenome (GOLD analysis project Ga0315904, IMG submission 203529) | Freshwater fungal communities from buoy surface, Lake Erie, Ohio, United States - Buoy 12 MA120 | ecosystem: Environmental > Aquatic > Freshwater > Lake | place: USA: Lake Erie, Ohio... | reverse complement strand
ACCGGATTCCTCGATGCCGGAACCTGGCGTTATGTTTCCGGCGATAGCATTGAGGCCGAAGTCCTCCATTGGCGTCCATTTCCAGAACCACCGGAGGTTTCAAAATGACCCAACCCTACGAATGCCGAGCCTGTGGCCGCGAATGGCAGGATCACCCGGGCGTGGAGTCTTGCTGCAAGCTGGCCTCCGGGCTGGGCGAATACCTCAAGTGGGCCTTGGGCTTTGTGCATCCGCCCGAGCACGATCCGATTGCCACGCGGGATTACTACGAGGCTTTGGAGGAGGCGCGCCGGTTGGTGGTGCAAGCGAGTGGATGGAAGCGCCAGCCGTGACCTGCCCCGCCTGCCAATACCCCCGCAGCCTGGTGGTCGATAAACGCTCCGGCCAGCGCCGCCGCGAGTGCCGCCAGTGCGGGGTGCGGTGGAACACCCTCGAAATCCTCGGGCCGGGCAGCATTCAACCAAGAAAACCCATCCCCAAAAAACAAAAACCCGAGCCGGAATCATGGCTCCAGCGCATCGAAGAAAAACTCTCATGAACGCCCTCCGCGATTACATCGAAGCCTTCAAGCTCGACGAAACCTCAGTCCTCAACCTCCTCCAAGATCACGGCATCATCAGCGATGAATGCGTGCTCGCCGAGGAAGTGGGGGATTCCGGCAAGGCCATCTCCTGGCTGGAACTCAACCGCGAAAAATTGTGATTCCGCAAACACCGCACCCCGTCGTTCCCGAAATCCTCGTCGAAGGCCGCTCGCCCGATGGCCGCATTGTGCTCGTGCACGAAGGCCGCCGCGTCGCCGCCAGCGAAGAGCAATTCCTCGCCATCCACAAACAACGAGAGGAGCAGATCGCCCGCATGGCCGAAGACCCTTGGCGCTACGGGTGGCTGAATCCCGCCTGGGCCCGCGCCGATGCAGCCTTTGCCAGCCTGCGCGAGCAATTCCCCAAAGGCGTCACCGAGCTTTTGATCCTCGGCGGCAACCGCTCCGGCAAGTCCCGCTACTTCGCCCGCCGCGCCATGCAGCACCTCGTCAACAAGCCCGGCGCAAAGGTCTGGTGCCTGCAATCCACCGAAGCCGCCTCCATCCAAAACCAGCAGCCCTATTTGTGGGAATACCTCCCCGCCGAGTGGAAGCCCATTGCCAGCGGCAAACTAAAAAAAGGCGCGGTCGCCAACATCACCTATTCGCAAAAGGGAGGCTTCACCGAGAACTCCTTCGTTTTGCCGAATGGCTCCCAATGCTGGTTCAAATTCTACTCGATGGATGTCACCTCGATAGAAGGTGCCGAATTGGACTTCTGTTGGGCAGACGAGCTAGTCACACCTGATTGGTTGGAAGCTGTCCGTTTTAGGCTACTCACGCGAGATGGAGAGTTGGGCATAGGTTTCACGCCGGTGTCAGGCTACTCGACGACGGTCAAAGAATACCTCGACGGGGCCAAGACGCTGGAGGAATGCGATGCGCCGCTCTTGCCGCGCTACCGCGATGGCAAATTGATGGGCGTAGAGCAAGTGCCCCGCATCCAGCAATGCACCAGGGAAAAAGCGCGAGTGGTTTATTTCCACACTGCGGACAACCCTTTTGGCAACCCCGAGGCCATGGAAACCGAGCTGCGCGGCAGCAACCGCGAGCGAATCCTCATGCGGGCCTACGGTGTGCCGACCAAGGCGCGGATGGCGATGTTTCCTAAATTCCGCGAAAATGTGCATGTCGTCCCGCACGACAAAATTCCCAAGGAGGGAACCGTCTTCCACTTCGTCGATCCCGGCGAAGGTAAAGCGTGGGCCATGCTGTGGATTCGATTCACCCCAGACAACCGTTGTTGGATTTACCGTGAATGGCCAAACCAACTGGAATACATCGAAGGCGTCGGCTACCCCGGCCCGTGGGCTGAAGCGGATGGCAAGCTCGAAGACGGTCGCCCTGGTCCCGCCCAAAAAGCCTGCTGCTGGTTTGGTTTCAAAGAATACAAAGCCGTCATCGAAGCCGCTGAGAAGGCCGACGAAATCGCCAAGGTCGAAGAACGATGGATGGATTCTCGCTACGGGAACACGCCCACCATGACCGAAGAGGGCGTTCGCACTCTCATCGAACAATGCGACGACCGTATGGGCTTTGATTTCAAAGCCACTTCAGGCAAAGCCATCACCGAGGGCGTCGGCATCATCAACGATTGGCTCGCCTTTGACGAGGAGCGCCCACTTGGGTCCGATAACTCTCCGAGACTCTACATCAGCGAGCGTTGCCAAAACCTCATCTACGCCCTTAAAACCTGGACTGGCAAAGACGGTAAGCACGGCGCAACGAAAGACTGGATCGATGTTGTCCGCTACATCGTTCTCGCCAGAGATGTCGAATATGTGGACCCAGAATCTCTCCGCGCTCGCGGTGGGGGTTGCTACTAACTTGACAGCCTCCCCCTATAATTCCCGTATGCCACTCTTGCTCCGCCGCCGCGATGTTTTGGACCGCCTTGGCATAACGACCAAGCAACTCGACAAGCTCATCTCCACCGGCCTCATCAAGCCCGTTCGCAAACGCGGCTGCCGCTCCTGGTTCCGCGCCCGCGACCTCGAAACAATATGACCAAACGCACCGACAACATCGGCTCCCTCTCCCGCAACAAGCGGAAAGAAAAAGAGACGCACCCCGATCACAAAGGCTCCGCCACCATCGCAGGCGTGGCCTACTGGATCAGCGGATACATAAACGAATCCCGCGACGAGGGCGGCGGCAAATACTTCAAGCTCTACTTCGAGCCCAAGAAAACCGATTCCTCCGATTCGCCCGCCCCGGCGGCTTCCGCTGCCGCTTCAGAAATCGAGCCATGGTAATGAGCGCCGAAGAACTTGAAGCCGCCTGGTGCGTCTCCGCCGAGGAGCCTTGGTTCCGTGCGCTCATGAAGCGACTCGACGACCACATCGCCGACTCGCAAATTTTTGTCACCATGCCCGCGAGCGCCCAAAATCACGGCACACTCGCCAGCGCCGCCGGGCGTCTCGACGCGCTCCTCACGCTCCGCGAAGACCTCGCCGCCGCCCGAGCCGAGGCATTCGAGGCCAAGAAATAATTCCCCCCTCCGTGCCCTCCGTGTCCTCGGTGGTGAATTTATTTTCTCCCCGTTTCTGCCCGTTTCTCCCCGTTTGCTCCCGTTTCGCCAGCACCCTCTAGGCGGGCCCGATTTCTTGTGGCAGTCCCCTCATCAGCGCGAGGGCTGCACCGGCTCGCCGCGCCACCCGTGGAAATGTGCGGGCGGCGCTAAAACCCACCGGTCTGGATCAGGACTTGGAGACCACATCCCATGGGACAAGCAGACGAAAGCATTCAACTCGGAGACATCCTTGACGAACTCGGAATTCAACTTCCGACCGTCGATGAACCAACAGCCCCGGAATCAACCCCCGAGGAGCCAACAGACGCCGAGCCGACAGAAGAAATTGACACCACCACCGACGACGACACCGCCGACGAATCCAACGATTCGACCGACGAGCCGGAATCGACCGAAGAAACCGACGACACCGAGGAATCCGAAGAGGAGCCCGAGGAGGACGCGCCCGAGCCGCCGCAGGAAAAATCCGTGCAAAAACTCTCCAAGCGCGTGGACAAGCTCACCGCCCGCGCCAAAAGCGCCGAGGAGCAAGCCGCCGCACTCGAAAGCGAATTGGCCCAAACCAAAGAAGCTCTCGCCAAAGCGCAACCCATCATCGTCCAGGATGCCGCCGACCCGCTCGCCGACATCCAAGATGCCGCCACCCTCGAAGCCCGCCTCAGCGCCGCCAATACCGTTCTCGACAATGTGCCCGACCTCCTCGCCAAAGCCGAAATCGAAGGCGGCGAAGTGGAAGTGCCGATGGGCAACGGAGCCGTGCAGAAGTTCACCAGCGCCCAACTCCGCGAACGATTGAATATGGCAAAAGCCATTGTGCGCGGCGAGTCGAACAAGCGCGCCTACTTCGCTCAACGCGAGACCTACATCGCGGAGGCCCGGCACAGCTACCCGGAGATTTTCCAAGAGGGCGCTCCCCTGCGGAAAGTCATGCAGGAAAGCCTGCGCGCTCACCCCGCGTTGGCCAAGCTCCCGAACCTCGAACTCATCATCGGTGACGCCATGCGAGGCCAAGCCCTCCGCTTCCAACAACTCGAAGCGGTTCGCAAAAACTCCGCAAAACCCGAGGCCAAGGCCAAAACCGCCGCCCCGGCCAAAGTCGCTCCCAAGGTGCCACAACCTTCCGCCGCGCCCCGCGCCAAATCCGCCCCGAATGCCTTAGCCGCTTTGAAACAAACCGGCAGCCGTGAGGCCGCCGAATCCTTCGTCGCAGCCCTGCTCGACGACTAACTCCAAACCTTAAATCCAAAATCAAATATTATGGCTACATCCATCCTGACCGTTAAAGGACAACACGAAGACCTGTCCGACGCTATGGTTCTCATCGAACCCGGCGATACCCCGATCTTCTCCATGTGCAAAAAGGGCAAAGAGCCCGCCAATGTGCTTTTCCAATGGCCCGTTGACCGCTACGACACCCCGAACACCGATGGCGTTCTCGCCAACGCGGCTGTCACAACCTACGCCGACAAACACGCAAACCGCGAACTGCTCTCGGGCCGTGTCATGAAGGCACGCCGGGCGTTCCAAGTGGACGATTTCGTCGAGAACATCGCCGACCTCGCTGGCGTGGGCAAAAAGCAAGCCTTCAACAAGGCCGCTGCAAAAGCCCTCGTGGAGCTGAAAATCGACATCGAGTCTGTCATGGGCTCCGACAACGATTCTGTCGCCGCTTCCGGCAACCAATCCTCCGGCGGCGTCGCCAACAAGACCCGTGGCCTCGGCTCATGGATCAGCAACTCGGCACAATCCGACACCGCGACCGCCGTTCCTTCGGCCTACCGCACACCAGCCGCTTCGATCAATACGACTGCGCCGGGCAGCCTCACCGAGTCGCAAGTGATCGACCTTATGGAAAGCATCTTCACGGTGCGCCGCCAGCGTCGTAACTACGACCTCGTTTGCGGCACCGCGTTGAAGAAAGCCTTCTCGGGTTTCATCCGCACCTCCGCAGGCAGCACAAATGTCATGTCTTCCGTTCGCACCTTCACGCAGTCCCTCGACAGCAAAAAGATCAGCAGCGTGATCGACATATATGAGTCGGATTTCGGCACACTGAGCCTTCACCCCAGCGTTTACCTGGGCGGAGACGACGCCGCTGAAAAAGCCGCCCGTGGCTATGTGCTCGATATGGACATGGTGGAAATCCGGTTCAACCGCAAACCCAACATGCAAAAGCTCCCTGTCGATGGAGCCGGTCCTCGTGGTTATGTCGATGCCATCTTTGGCGTCGCCTGCGCGAATCCCGAAGTCCTCGGCAAGTTCGCCTACGCTACACCCTGATTTGGGTTAATCCGCCGGGGGCGGCCCTCGCGCCCCCGGCTCTAGCTCTATGCCAAACGACGAACTCAGAGACCTCCTTTCCGAAATTCCCTCCGATCTCGCCGAGGGCGCGAGGCAGGAACTCGCCGCGCAGTGGGAAGAGAAAGCGATGCACGCCGAAGCCCGCCAAGCGGCCATCGCCGCCGACCGCGCCTCCACCCCGCTCAACGCCGTGGATGGAATCGGGTATCTCGATATGTCCGTCGATGCACAGATTTACCATTGGTGGAATGCCAAGGTGCCAGGCTGCTGGCGCGACAAAGATTTCCGCAACTGGTTTAAGAAAAATTTCCCAACGACCGTGGTGAAATCCGGTGGCACCGGCAAAACCATGATCCTCATGCCGGGCCTCGGGAAAGCCGCCTAATGAAAGACAACGAGGACAAGTCCGACCTCAACTATTGGATTCGCGAACTCACCACCGCCGCCACCGATGCGTCGTGGTATTCCACCCGCCGCGCCGATAACTACGACACCCGCCTGGCGTATTGGGATGGCCAATCCAGCGATGGCCGCAAATGGGGCGGCAACTACCGCAAGAAAATCTTCCCCTGGGAAGGCGCGAGCGATGCCCGCATCCGCCTGGCCGATTTTGTTTCCAACCGCGAAACCCAACTTTGCCTCACGGCTACCTTTTCCTCCCGCCTGCAAATGCTCCCCGTCGAATCCACCGACGGCATCTTGCAACAACGCAGCGAGTCTTTGCTCAAGTGGATGCTTTACACGCATTGCGCCGACGACCTTCGCCGCGAACTCGAACTCGCCCTCAACTTCCGCGCCACCTACGGCCTCGCCGTGATGGGCGTTTTCTGGCGCACCACCAGCCGCGTCGAGATCAAGACCTATAACCTCGACACGCTCCTCGCCATGCTGGCCGAGACGCAAGACCCCACGCTCGAAGCCTTCATCGGCTCTGTCCTCGACCCGCTCCAAGAGGATGCCGCCATCGAACTCGCCGATCAATTCGCCCCCGGCGCTGGCACCGCAGCCAATATCAAAAAGCTCCGCGAAGGTGGCGAAGTGGAAGTCCCCACGCCCTATGTCTTCGAGAGCCGCCCGGAGTGGTGCGCGCTGGAGCCATTCAACGACATCGTTTTCCCCGCCGCCACCTACGACCTCCAGCGCGCCCCATGGATTGCTCGCCGCGAAATGGTCACTTGCGAAGAACTCCGCGAGCGCATCGTCACCGCTGGCTACGACGAGGATTTCGTCGAGAAAGCCGAGCGCCAAAAAGGCTCCTCGCTTTGGCCGATTATCGTTCAGCAATCCGCCAACCGCCGCGACCACCTTCTCTTCGAGGAATACCGCGACATGGTGGAACTCTGGCACATTTACTCCAAGGAGGAGGACGAGACGACAGGTGCTACGAAACTCATGTGCCGCGTCGTCCACTCCTCGATTAGCGACGCCGCCGCCAAAGAAGAAATCCTCGAATACGCGCACGGCCAATATCCCTTCATCGAACTCCCTCGCGAGCGCATCAGCCGGTGCCTCATCGAGGCACGGGGCATTCCCGAAATCGTCGGCACCATGCAGCAGGAAATCAAAAGCCAGCGCGACTACCGAGCCGACCGAGCCAGCATTTCCATCCTGCCGCCCATGCGAGTCCCAGCCAACCGGGGCAAAATGGACATCATCCTCGGCCCTGCCGTGCAAATCCCCGAGCGCCGCGCCAATGAGTTTGGCTGGCTGCCGCCGCCGCCTTTCGACCAAGGCACCATCGAGATCGAGCGCGCCGTCCGCCGAGATGTGAATGAATACTTCGGCTTGGCCGGAGAAGGCGTCGATGCGAACTACGCCCAGCTTGCCACGCAGCACACGGTGGATCGCTGGCTCCGGGATTTCAAAGCCATCGTCACGCAGACCTGGCAACTCATGCAGCAATACATGCCGCCCGTCCAAATCCTCCGAGTCTCGGGCGGGCAGAACATTCCTTTTTCCGCCAACCGCGAGGACATCCAAGGCAAATTCGATCTCTCCGTCACTTTCGACGCCAAGCAGCTCGATAGCGAACTCCTCGGCATCAAGCTCGAATACATCACCAAAAACCTTGTGCCGATGGACAACATGGGAGTCATCGACCGCGCCGGGCTGGTGAAGTTTATCATGTCCACGGTCGATCCGAACATTGCCGACCTCATCGTCCGCGACCCCGGCCCCGCCGCCCAGATCGAGGCCGACGAGGAACAGCTCGCCTACACCAAGATCGCCGCCGGAACCGAGCCGCCATTGCCGCAGGAGGGCGTCAACTTCCAACTCCGCGCCCAAGTCCTCCAAGGCATTATCCAAGCGAACCCCGCCATCCAGCAGCGCCTCCAGCAAGACGAAATTTTCCGCAAGATGATCGAGGCGCGAATGAAGGCATTCGAGTTCCAAAATCAACAACAACAAAACGCCGTCATCGGCCGCCAAGGCACGCTCCCCGCCTTGCAACAACCCACCGCGTGAAAGCCGTCACCTACAAATCCCTCCGCGACGGCGTGCTTCGCCGCATGGGCCTCGACGCCGCGCAGCCGGTCATGGATTCCCAAGCCTCCGCGCTTGCCGACTATCTCGCCGAGGCCGTGGATGTCGCTTGGTCTTTCTATGTTTGGCCGGATGTCACGCTCACGGAGCAACGCACCCCGGCTATCCATACGCTCACGCTGGAGGAAGCCGCTCCGGCTAATCCCATCGGACGCATTCTGCATATTTACGACGAGCATCCCGGCAGCGATTCCTCCTACGCGAAAGAGTTGGATTTCACCCAAGGCGACACCACTGCCGAAATCACTGACGACAGCCATGCGGATTCTGTTCCTGTCTGGGTGCGCTTCCGCCTGCCAGCGCCGCAATTCACATCCGAAGCTTACAACGCCGCCACCACTTACGCGCCGGGCGATTTGGTTTATCACGCACCGACCAGCGATTGCTACCTCTGCCTTGCCGCGACCACTGGCAACGCCCCGACAAGCACAGCCTACTGGCGGCGGCAGCAAGTCCCCGCCTACCTCGCCGATCACGCCCGCACCTACGCGCACGCGATGACATTGGAAGAGGATGGCCAATACGACAAAGCCGCCTACCAGCGCGCCCGCGCCGAGGGTCAGCTCGTCGCCCGCATGGATGAGTTTTGGCTCCAAGCTTCCAAGGTTCACCACTTCTCCGCCCGCTTCCAATAACACCCCACTTGACAACCAACCCACATAATCATTCATGAACGCTCGCATCACCACTCGCAACGGCGGCACTTCCGAAGTCGCCACTTCCGCCACCGGAGCCTCGTTCGTTCCGCTCCCCGCGCACCGCGCCACCAAGGTCACCCTGTTTAACTACACCGGCCAGAAGATCGATTGGAAGATCGACAACGGCTCGTTCATCGAGCTGAACAACAACCTCGCTGTAGCCATCGATGGCCTCGTCGGTTCCCAGCAGGTCAGCGTCCGCCGCACCGACCTGAGCGGGTCGCCCGTCACGATCAAGTTCCACTACGCCGACTAAGCGATGCGAATTTTCCCGCTCACACCTTCTGCCGCGCAGGCCGCCATCGTTTCCTCGGGAACGCTCGCGGACCTCACCGCCGCGCAGCTTGGGTTGATTCAAGAAGGTTCGTTCGTCACCACGAGCGACGGCAAACGCTGGCAGTATAAGGGCACCGGCGACAAGACGCTCTCCGCCTCCTACATCCTCATCTCCGACGAATCGCCGGAGTGGGCGGCTATCGAGAACAAGCCCGTTCTCGACTTCAACAGCTTCACCTTTTCCGGCAACGGCACGCAGACGGTTTTCAGCGTCAGCGGCCTCGCCGACAACAATCCCTCGAACACCTTCGTCAACATCAACGGCGTGTCGCAGGAGCCCGGCAGCGACTACCAGGTCAACGCCGCCGCGCAGACCGTCACCCTCTCCAGCCCGCTTCCAATCGGCAACAAGCTCGTTGTGACAACTCTCGGCCTCATCCCCGTGGAAACGACTGCCACCGCAGGAGCACTCACCAACACCAGCGTCGTTGATGGAGGAGTTTTTTAAGTTATGACAACTCTCACAGCCGATCAATTCGCCAGCCAGCTCGACCTCTCGGCGAAGACCATCGTCCTCCCGGTCGAGACCGACGCCGTTGTCCACTATGTGGACCGGTCAGATTTTCCGACGGTGGGCCGCCTAAAGCGCCTGTATGTCGCCCAAGACACCGGAGTCGCGTGGGCGTGGACCGGCACGAATTACCAGAAAACCTCCCCGACCACCGACGAATTCGCCGCCCTGCAAGGCGAGGTCGATCTCGCCGAAACCTCGGTGGTCACCGAGCGCAATGCCCGCATCGCCGCCATTTCGAGCGAGGCGACAGCGAGGGCGAATGCCGATGCCGATCTCTCCGCGAGCATCAGCAGCGTTTCCAGCGACCTCACGAATGCGCTCGGCACGGTCTCTGGCATCGAGTCCCGCGTGTCCACCGCCGAGACCGCGATCAGCACGACCCTCCCCGCCGCCATCGCCGACGCCGAGGGCTTCGTCCAGCACGACACCTATTCCGACTTTCCCGCCACCGGACGCCTCAACCGCCTGTATGTCGCTCGCGACAACGGGACGCTCTGGCGCTGGACCGGCACAACCTATTCCCCCGTCCCTGGCGAGCAGGACGGAGGAACTTATTAAACACCGCCGCCAACACACACACAGAAAGCACCCACTCAAATGGCAAATCCAAAACTGAAATTCCTCCGTGGAAATGGCGCACCCGCGTCCTTGCTCGCAGGCGAGCCAGCGTATGACATCCAGAACCGCATTCTCCGAATCGGCGACGGGACCGACATGGTCAAAATTGGCGGCAGCGGAGCAGCAGTCATGCTCGAAGGCAACCAGACCGTTGCAGGCGTCAAGACCTTCTCCAGCACCATTTCCGGTTCTGTTGACGGCAACGCCGCCACAGCCACCGCTCTGGCCAATTCCCGCGACATCTCGCTCACGGGCGATGTCACCGGCGCCGCGAGCTTCAACGGCTCGGCCAACGCCAGCATCAGCGCCACCCTCGCCAACTCCGGCGTTTCGGCAGGCACCTTCACGAAGATCACCGTTAATGCCAAAGGTCTCGCCACCTCGGGCACGACGCTCGAAGCCAGCGACATCCCGACCCTCACAGCCGCGAAAGTCAGCGACTTCGACACCCAGGTCCGCACTTCCCGCCTCGATCAAATGGCCGCGCCCACCGGCTCGGTTTCGCTCTCCAGCCAAAAGATCACGAACCTGGCGGACCCCTCGGCCTCCAGCGACGCGGCGAACAAAGGCTATGTGGATAGCGCCGTCAGCAGCATCGTAGACGGAGCGCCTGACCTCCTCAACACCCTCAACGAGATCGCCGCCGCCATCAATGACGACGCGAACTACGCCACCACGCTGACGACAGCTCTCGGCGAAAAACTCGTCAAATCGAGCAACCTCTCCGACCTCACCGACGCCAGCGCCGCACGCACAAACCTCGGCCTCGCGATTGGATCGAATGTCCAGGCATACGACGCCACCCTCGCCGCTTTGGCAGGAGTCACCGTCGCCGCCGACAAGGTTGTCTACGCAACCGGCGCGGATCAGTTCAGCACCGCTGACCTGACCAGCTTCGGCCGCAGCCTCATCGACGACGCCGACGCCTCGGCAGCACGCTCGACTCTCGGCCTTGGCACCATCGCCACCCAAGCCGCGAACAATGTCTCCATCACAGGTGGAGCGATCTCCAATGTCACCTTCAGCGATGTGACTCTGGACGGCGGAACTTACTAGTCGCTAACAACTAACCATGAGAGCGGAGGGGTTCCATCCCCCTCCGCCCTCGCAACGCTCATTCTATAATGGCAAATGTCCTAATCCCCAAAAAATCGACCGTCGTTGCAAAGCAACCGACGACCAGCGACCTCGCCCTCGGAGAGATCGCCATCAATCACGCCGACGCCAAACTTTTCGCACGCCATCCAGTTTCGGGAGTTGTGCAAGAAATCGGCGCAGGAGCCAGTGTCACGATTGACACCACAGCCGCAGACCTCCTCTCCTTTTCCTCCGGCACCCTGTCCGCCGACGACCTCGGCAGCGACAAAATTTATTTCTGGGACGACTCCGCCGCCAAAGCCACCGGCCTCACCGTCGGCACCGGCCTCTCCATCACCGGCACCACTCTCACCGCCTCCGCTCTCCCCATCGAGATCGGCCTCGCCTGCTCCGACGAGACGACCGCACTGACCACAGGCACCGCCAAGGTCACCTTCCGCATGCCCTGCGCCATGACGCTCACCGCCGTCCGCGCCACGCTCACCACCGCCCCCGTCGGCTCCACGCTCATTGTGGACATCAACGAAGGCGGCACATCCATCCTCTCCACCAAGCTCTCCATCGACGCCTCGGAGAAAACCTCCACCACCGCCGCCACCGCCGCCGTCATCAGCGACTCATCGCTCGCCGACGATGCCGAGATCACCCTCGACATCGACCAAGTGGGCTCATCCACCGCCGGGGCTGGCCTCAAAATCTGGCTCATCGGAACCCGCTAAATGCTCCTCATTAATCCATATCGGTTTGCAGCCCCGCGATCTTCTGATGCGGATGTGAACTCATACATCCTCGCGGTCGAGTCCGCAGACGGCCAGCAGTTGGAGGAGGGCGTTATTTCTGCCGTGGAATCGTTTGTCCTCGGCTGCAAGTCCGACGGCATCTGGAGCGCCCTCAAAGCCTCCTGTATCCTCGCCGGAGCACGGACCCTCTCCGGCGCACTTGTGCCTCTCGTTGGAACCGCTCCGACCAATGCAAACTTTGTGACCGCAGATTACAACCGAGAGACAGGACTAAAAGGCGACGGATCAACAAAATATCTCACTTCTAACAGAAATAACAACGCCGATCCGCAGAATTCCAAGCACCTGTCTGTTTTTGTTACAGAAAAGCCAGTAACAGCGGGGAGAGTGTATATAGGTGGAACACAAAATACCAATGGCAATTCCTTTATCGCAGGAGGTAATACGCTTTCAAACTTACGGACATCTGTGAATTTTTACACTACCGCTATAAATGTGGGAGCTCATACAACTGGATTTATTGGAACAGAGCGAAACAACTCAGCAAATTACAATTCCAGAGTAAACGGATCAAATTACACAACGACAGGCACATCAAGCAATCCTGCAAGCTATATTTTTCGAGTTTTTGGGCGACATAATAATGTCGATCCAATCAACGCCCGCCTCTCCTTCTACTCCATCGGCGAATCGCTCGACCTCGCCCTCCTCGACACTCGCGTGGCCACCCTCATGACCACCCTCGCCGCCGCAATACCATGACCCTCGCCGACCTCATTTCCCAGCCCGTCAGCTACGAGACAGCCCGCGATCTCGCCATCGTCCTCACTCCCGACCAAGCCGCCACCCTCGGCGCGATCCAAGCGCAATACGGCAACCCGCGCCATGTCGCCGCGCCCGTGCCTCTCACCGATGGCCGACTCATGCTGTGCGCGGATTTGCTCACTGAGACCGGCCCCGGCGGCCTCTACGCGCAAGGATTCGCGCATCTCCCCGCCGAGCTTTTCGCTCAAGTCGCCGTGATCCCCATGGCCGAAGCCATCGCCCTCATCCCACAACCCGAAGAAGAAATATAATGGACACCCACCCGCTCAAAACCCTCGCAACCGGCTTGGTCGGCACCGGCACCAGCCTCGGCGCCGCCATGTATTCGCTCCTGCCTCACCTCGAAGCCTGGATGAGGCTTGCCAGCGTCACGGTCGGCCTGCTCGTGGCCATCCTCACCGCCGCCAAGCTCCTGCGCGACTTTCGCAAATAAACACCAACCACCCACACGCTATGAACGCCATCTTATCCCGCTTAAAAGAACGCTCCACCTACGCTGGGCTGCTCGCGCTCCTTGGGGCATTTGGTCTGGCCGTCGATCCCGAACTCTACGGCCACGCCAGCACGATCCTAATATCCCTCGTCGGCCTTTACGAAATCGTGCGCCGGGAGAAGAAATGACGCCCGCCCGCGTCGCCGCCACCGCGCTCCTGCTCGGCTGGCTCCTCCTCACCGCCACCGCGCTCACCGGGTGCGAAACCCTGCGCCTCGGCCTCGCCACAGACTACGGCACCTTCAGCTACGAGCTGCCGCGCCCGACCTCCTCGAAATAACGCCGAGGAGTTTTCTCCATGCTCCCCGCCTCTCGCCCACAACAAGCGAAGTCCAAAACGCAAGCCCTGCTCACCAAGGCCCGCGTGGCCGATGAGGTCGCGCTGGTGGGCGTGCGAGGCTACTACCGCGACACCATGGGCGAGGTCGGCCAAAACGACCGGGGCATCTACGACGACGCCATTTTCCTCGTCAGCCCGCACGCCTACGCGACCTTTAATGCCAACACCGATCCCTCGGTGAAGCGTAAGGGCATCGCCGTTCTCAAGCCCGGCGTTCACCGCTACCGCAAAGGCAAGCACGGCCTGAGCAAGCCTGGCGGCGGCTACCCAGCCCTCCGCCCCGCCAACCCCGCCGAAAGCCTCCCTGTGACCCGCGACGGCCAAGGCGACAGCATGGGCATCGCCATCAACATCCACAAGGGCGGCTACCGCACCACCAGCAGCGAAGGCTGCCAGACCATCTACCCGAGCCAGTGGGAGGCTTTCGTTTCCCTGGTCTATTCCGAAATGGACCGCGCCGGTCAGAAGACCATTCCTTATCTACTCGTCGAGGAGGAGACCGCATGAGCCGCAAAGCGAAATCCTCCCCACCGCCAGACCGCGAGGCCGTGATGACGCAGGTCCGCCAAATCCTCGCCGAACATTTCGAGGTCGGCGTGTGCGTTGTGAGTTGGGAGGACGCGGGCACCACCTTTGACATGGATTTCAAATTCGGAAATTCCCACGCGGCCCGCGCCCTCGCCCGCGACGCCGAGGAAATCCTGTGGCCTCTCGAAGAAGAAACCGACGAGGAGGAAGAAGTATGAGTAAAACATCCTGGAGCGCCATCGCCCGCGAGCAAGCGGACAAGGCCCACAAAACCGAAGTCGATGCCCTCAAGGCCAAGCTCGCGCAATACGCCGCCAGCGTGGAGTCGCTGGAGAAACAACTCGGCATCGCCTTGAGCCTCGGCAAGACGCGCATCCGCCCGCACCCGCTCTTGGTCAGCATGAACGACAAAGCCGAGGCCGTCGCCATCGCCATGGCGAGCGATTGGCATGTCGAGGAAACGGTCGAAGCCAGCAGCGTGAATGGCCTCAACGAATACCGGCTGCCGATTGCCAAGCAACGCATCGAGAAATTTTTCAGCACCATCGCCCGCCTCACCGAGATCGAGCGCCACGGGGCGAAGATCGACGACCTGGTTTTGTGGTTGGGAGGCGACTTGATGACGGGGATGATCCACGAGGAACTCGCCGAATCGAACAGCAAGACCCCCACGCAAGTCATCCTGTGGCTGCAAGACCGCATCGCCGACGGCCTCGCCACGCTCAAGCCCCACTTCAAGCGCATCCTCATTCCAACCAGCTACGGCAACCACGGCAGAACCACCGTGAAACCCCGCCACGCCACCGGAGCCGCGCACAGCTACGAATGGCTGCTCTACCGCATCCTCGAAGGCCGCTTCGCCGACGACCAGCAGATCGAGTTTCAGATCGCCGACAGCTATTTCAATTTCATGGAAGTGTATGGCCGCCGCCTGCGCTTTCACCATGGGGATGGCCTCAAATTTCAAGGCGGCATCGGGGGCCTTACCATCCCGACCGAAAAGGCAATCGCTTCATGGAATAAATCGCCGAACCGAGCCGACCTTGATCTCTTTGGCCACTGGCACCAATTCCAGCAAAACCGGCACTGGCTCTGCAACGGCAGCCTCATCGGCTACAACGCCTACGCCCTGAGCATCAAAGCCTCTTTCGAGCCCCCCACGCAGACCTACTTCCTCCTCGACAAGAAACGCGGCCGCACCATGACCGCCCCTATTTACCTATGAGCAACTGGAAATCCCTCGCCCGCAAAACCAACTCCCTCCCGCCCGGCTGGAGCACCGCCGAGGACATCAGCGCCGATCTGGATTGCGAGCCGAACGAAGTTCCCAAAATCCTCGCCAGCGCCATCCGCGACGGCCTCGTGGAAAAGCAAACCTTCCCCCACTGGCAACCCGGCAGCCGCCAACTTCTCTACCAAACCGGCTACCGCCAACTCACCGGCAAACCGCAAGCCAAAGCCAAAGAGCCAACCGCCCGCGCCGTGCCCGGCATCCCCGCCCACCTCCTCGAGCGCGTGACGCAAACCTGCCTCCGATACCGCGACCGCCGACCCAGCCAAATCGCTGACCTCTGCCGCTGGAGCGGCGAACCCCGCCTCAAAGCCCCCGCCATCCGCGCCCTACTTGACACGCTCACCTCATAATAAAAGTAATGCCCGACGACGCGACAATCATTGAAGGAGATGCCGGATTCCTCGGCATGGCGTCGCGCCTCAACCCGCTCCAACTCCAGCCTGGCATGGTGCAGCGGTGCGAGAACATGCGCTTGGATCGCGGCGTGGCGCAGACGCGCAAGGGGGCGAAGCGATTAGCGCAATCCATCGGTGACATTGGCGAGGCTTTGACGGTTCCGTTTCAACTGGGCGCGGATAAAAGCATTTCCTCCATTACTCGCGGTGGCTCTGGAAATTTGACGGCAACGGTATCGCTCGCCGCGCATGGCTATGCCTCGGGCGATCTGATCAACATCCGTGGAGCGGCCCAAGCGCAATACAACGGGGATTTTTATATCACCGTTACAGGACTCAATTCTTTCACCTACACAATGGTGGCGGACCCCGGTGCAAATGCCACGGGGACGCTCGTTGCCAACAAGGGGCCGGTGCTGCAAAACATCTATACCGGAGGCATCATTGGGGCGGGCGTTTACTCCTCGCCTCGTCTGGATAATGCCAATGAATACCTCGTGCTGGCTGGGCCGAATGGGTGCTTCCTCTGGCGCGAGGGGGCGAGCTTGCAAGTGATCTCGTATCCCACGACGGACACGGTGGCATTTGGAGATGACATCGAGATCATCCAAGCGTTTGACAAGCTCTACATGCTCCGCACGCGCGAGGCATCGATTTTGAGATTGCATAGCCTGGTGCAAACCAGCGGCGTAGCGACAGCCGAGACGGTGGGTGCTCACGGCTACGCGCTCGATGAGGTTGTTCGAGTCAGCGGGGCTGGGGAGGCTGGGTATCTGGGGGACTTCACAATCACAGCGGTGCCGAGCGCCACGACTTTTCAATTTTCCGTGCCATCGGGCACAGCGGCCTCGGCGAGCGGGACGATCACGGCCCAGCGCGTGATGCCTGCGCTGGTGTGGGATGGGGTGCTGACAAATGATTTTGTGCGGGTGCAGCAGGGAAGCCACCCGCTGGGCGTGACCTACTCGCGCCTGCCGAGCACGAGCATCGCGGCGTATTTCAACAACCAACTGGTAATCGCCAAAGGCCGCGACGAGGTGTTGGTCTCGGATGTCTTCGATGCGGAGACATACGATCCGGTGCAGAAGTCCTTCCGGGCGAACTTTGGCTCGAACGACTACATCGTGGCGATCCACCCGTATGCGGAATCGCAGGCGCTCATCTTCTGCCGCAACAGCATCTACATCGCGACGATTGCGATTGGCGCGGATGGGGTGAGCATTGACCCGGCGGCTTCGAGCCTGCAACTCCTCACGAACGAGATCGGCTGCTCGGCCCGCCGCAGCATTGCCACCGCTGGCGTGTATGTCTTTTTCCTGTCAGACAACGGTGTTTACCGGCTCGACAACCAATTCGACCTCAAGCTGCGCGGCAACACGCAACCGCTCTCGGACCCCATCGCGGACCGCATGGCCGAGATCAATGCGCCCGCCGCGCACACAAGCAACGCGGTGTATTTCAATAACCGCTACTACATCGCTGTGCCACTTGGGGAGGCGAATGAGCCAAATGCTCTCTTTGCCTACAACATGCTGAACCAAGCCTGGGAGACCGTGGATACCTACGGCTTTGGATTGGATCGCTTGCTCATTTCCGACTACGGCACGCAGCGCCGACTTTTTGCCAGCAGCCGAAATGGAAAGCTCTTCCTCCTCGATGAGCTGGAAAGTGGAACGGATGACACGGCCAGCGGCCTCGGCTCCACCGATGTGCCAGGACTGCTCCTCTCGCGCCGCTACGGCTGGGGCTCAATGAATGCCAAGCGCCTGCTGCGCGCCAAGGCCAGTGTGGTGCTGCCTGCCGGAGCGTCTTGCACGCTGGAAGCGGTGACGCAGGACTTCGACAACGACTTTCAAATCGCCGCGCTCACAAACTCCACCGGAGCCGAGGAGGACTACACGCTCAAAGCTCCGATGCGGTGCAAGGCAACCACTCTCGACCTCCGCTGGCGCACCCTCACGGGCCGCCCAATTCTCCGCCAAATCACTGCCGAGGCCGCTCGCTCCAGCATGGACCCCACCGAAACCCGCACACTCAACTAATCTATGGCCACCGTCACACCAGGGAAAATTTTCACCGCAAACGAAATCGTTACCCCCACCAACCTCAACGCGCTCGGCGTGCCGACGGTCTCAAATATCGTCAATGCCGACATCTCGGCCAGTGCGGCCATCGCGGATACTAAACTCGCGCAGATCAGCACGACAAACAAAGTCGCCAACTCCGCAACGACCGCTACAAACGCCAATACAGCCAATGCCATAGTGGCTCGGGATGCCAGCGGCAATTTTTCGGCTGGCACAATTACGGCTTCGCTTTCAGGAAATTCAAGCACTGCAACCTCTTGGGCTACTTCCCGCAATCTTTCGCTTACAGGAGATGTCACAGCCACACTTAGCAATGTCAATGGCTCGGCAAATGTGAGCGCTAACGCAACCATTGCTAATTTATCTGTTACAACAGCAAAGATCGCTGATGCCAATGTCACAACAGCAAAGATCGCTGATTCCAATGTCACAACAGCAAAGATCGCTAATGGATCAGTAACAGCAGCTAAACTTGGTAGTGATATATTTTTAGTTCCGACCGGCGCGGTCATGCCGTTTGCGATGAACTCTGCTCCGGCTGGTTGGCTTGCGGCCAACGGCGCGGAAGTCTCCCGCACCACATACGCCACGCTTTTTGCAACTATCGGAACCATTTACGGCGTAGGCACTGGGGGAACGACATTCAACCTGCCCGATTTGCGTGGTTACTTTGTGCGTGGGGCTGGCACAAATAGCGATGCGACGGCTTCAGGAACTTTTGGTGTAAAGCAAGCAGATGGTTTTCAGAGCCACACGCACACAGGGTCAGCGGATTCAGCGGGAGCCCATACTCATACTGGCTCAACAAATACTGCGGGGTCGCATACACACACAGTTAAAGAAGGTGAAGATGGCGGCTCTGAGGCTGATCTCCCGAAGCGTCTTACATCAGGCGATGATTTTACAGAAAATGTTCATGCCTATCAGACAACATCCGCCGGGGGCGATCATTCTCATACATTGACTATAGCTTCTGGAGGGGCCCACACCCACACGCTTTCTATTGACGCCACGGGAACCACCGAGACGCGCCCCGCCAACATCGCGCTGCTGTATTGCATCAAGTTTTGAGCATGACCCCATGGCAAAAAGCCCAACACTGGCAAGACGAGCACGATCCTACCAAGCCCTTCTGGGAATTGGTCGGCGAGCACATGTCCGCCGGGTATGTCTGGAGCACCCCCGCCGTCTTCCTCCTCGCCACGGAAGTCTGTTGGAACCCTCAGGAGGAAACCTTTGAGCCCGGCCCGCCGAATTGCTGGTTCGTCCGCCTGGCCGCATCCGCAGGCCACAGCAACCCGGTGCGCGAATTCCTCCGCATCGCACCCCACCCTCACCCCTACGCCGCATGGTGCCGGGGCACCTTCGACCTCCGCGTTTACGACTTCGCACGACTCACCAAACTCACCCGCAAAATGAAAGGAAACTAATTATGGGAGGTTCAGCACCCAAGGCCCCAAAAATGCAGCCCGTTCCCGAGGCACCCAAGCCTATCGATTACGACAAGATGGCCAACGCCTCCATTCGCGTCGCCAAAGAATCCCTCGCCGCCGAGGAGGAGGCCGTCAAACGCCTCTACCCGCAATACATCGGGATGCAGTTCGACACCGCCGACAAGCTCTCCAAAAACCTCGACAACCAATATCTGAATACCTACCGCCAAGCCATTTCCGGTGAAATGGCTCGCTACAGCGGGCCAAGCGGGCTGGAAAATCAACTGGCAACTTTAGGCGCCAACTCCATGGCTGTGCGACCCGACCAAGTCAGCGGAGCCCGGGTAGCCGATGTCAAACAAATGCAGGCCGCGCAAGCCGGGCCTGTAGCAAATGTGCAATCCCAGGGCATCGACGCCTCCGCAGCTGAGCGGGCTCTCATGCGCGAAGCCACCGGCGGCGGCCTCCTCGGTCAACTCCAATCCCAAGCCGCCCGCGACCTCTCTCTCGGTCGATCCCTCTCTGCCGAGCAAGAACGCGCCGCCACCCAGCAAGCCCGCTCAGGCATGGCCGCCCGTGGCCTCGGCGCAGGCACCGGAGCCCTCGCCGCCGAAGTGCTAAACCGCGACGCCTACGCCACCCAGAGCGAAAACGCCCGCCGAGCCTTCGCAAGTGGGGTTCTCAACCAAGGCACAGGGCTCCAGCAAGCCGCCAACCAAGCCTTCATGGGCCGCATGGAAGGCAACCGCTCCCGCGAACTTCAATCCGCCCTCTCCAATCAGCAAACAGCACTTTCGCTCGGCCTCACAAACGCCCAGCTCGCCCAATCTGCCAATGCCGCCAACTTTGAAGGTGCCCAGCAACGCGCCATGGCAGATGCCGGTTACGCCCAGCAGGCCGCCCTCGCCAACCAGGCCGCCAACCAAGACCAGTTCAACGCCAACCGCGCTTTCCTGCAAAATGTTAACCAAACCCTTATCGGAAACGAAGCCGCCCGCGCACAGCAACGCCTCGGCCTCGCCGGGCTCTACGGCGACCTCGACCCCTACCGCGCCGCCATCGGGCCAGCCTTTGGCCTCGGCAGCACCACCCTTGGCCAAACCAGCGGCCAAGTCCGCGACATCTACGGCGGCAGCCTCGCCATGGCAGGCAATGTCGAATCGTTTAACAAAAACATGGCCGCCACGGACCGCAACACCATTCTTAATAACAACGCAGCTCTCAAAGCCGCAAGCATCACCGGAAGCGCAAGCAACAACGCGGGCTGGATGTCCATGCTGGGAGGTCTTGCCCAAGGAGCAGGCTCGGTAGGTGGAGGCTACCTCGCAGGAAAGTCCGACCGCCGCGAGAAAACCGCCATCAAAAAGATCGGCAAAGACCCTCTCGGCCTTAATACCTACGAATACAAATACAAAGGCGACGACCGCACGCGCACTGGCCCAATGGCCCAAGATGTGCGCAAGGTTTTACCCGAAGCCGTCGAAGAGGTGGAAATTAAAGGCAAGAAACGCCTCGCCATCCGCCCCAAAGTCCTTGGCCAAGCCTACGCGGATGCCATCGCCGCCGAGCAGGACATCATGTTTCCCGACGGCTATGTCGTCGGCTCCGGAAAAGCCTGACAAATGAACACCTTTGATTCCTACCTGCAAGAACGCGGCTTCGGCAACGGCACTATGCTCTCGCCCTCCCAAGCCCGCGCCGCCTACACCGAGTATCAATCCGCCGCCATGCCTGCCGCTATTGTGGCCGCCAAGCAATCCCAGCCCGCCGCCGCCGAGCAATCTTCCTCCAACCCCATGATGGGAGCCGCCACAGGCATCGGCATGAAATATGCCACTGGCGCAGGGGGCGGGGGAGGCGGCGGAGGGGGTAACGGCATGGTGGCCGGATGGGGAGGCGCGGCCAGCGGAGCCGCCAGTGGATTCATGGCCGGGCACTATGTTTCACAAACAGACCCCAACCTCTCGAACCAAAAAGATGGGTTTGGCAAAAACTGGCAAGACCGCCGGGCCTATGTAGGAGGCGCGATCCTCGGAGGCGTCATGGGCTACTACGGCCTTGGTTCCCTCGCCGGTCCCGCCACGGTTTACGCCAGCAAATTTATGGAACCCGCCACCCGCTCCGCCATCAAGTGGGGCGACTCCTGGGGCGGTGCAGGCGGTGCCCTCATGGTGGACCCCATCGGGTCCGTCGCCAGCGGGAAATACTCTACCAGCGAACTCGCCAAAGGCGCACTCCTCGGACCATTCACTAAAGTTTTTAAATAACACACTATGACCTACAACCCCGCCGTCAACGACCGCTCTGCGGAAATCCTCACCAGCGCCAACAACCAAGCCGCCGCCATCCAGCTTCGCGGCATGGAAAACCTCGGCAATAGCCTCTCCGAAATAGGAAAATCGTATGGAGATGCGTTCTATAAAAACGCCGCCGCCGCCCGCGAAAACGCTGCCAAGGCCGACACCAACTTAGGCACCGCCGAAGCCATCGACAGCATCTACGGCACCTACGGCTCGCCGGAACAGCGCCAAACCTTTCGTGAGGGGTTGAATAAAATGTCCGGCAACCAGGATAAATCTTCAGGCTTCCTCGCCATGCATGTGCAGACAGCCAACGCGCTTGTCGATCTCAATAGGTCTAAACAGATGCAACAGGCCCAAATCGACGGCTACAAAGACCTCTACGACTACAAAGCTGCCAACTCTGCCCCCGCTGCTCCCAAAATGAACGCCGAGACGATCCGCAGCATGGTTTCGGAAGCCAAGACCCAAGGATTCAGCGACGACGCCATCAAAGCCAAACTCCAATCCCAATACGGAGATTGGGCCGTGCGGTCCGTTTACCCGCCCCAAAATCAAGGCATTTGGATGGGTCAGTAAAATAGCTGCATGGCCAATCCACTTCTCGACGCTCTCCTGGCTGACCGCGAGGGCAATTCCGCTTCGGGGTTTTCTCCCATGTCCGCCCCCACGCCCGCCGCCGGGGCGCGCATGATCGACTTCGACACCCCGTTGCCGGAGATGACGCCCGATGCTGCGACGAGCGAAGACACCCTCGCGTTTCCGGAAGAGGTCGATCAAACCTACACGCCCTTCGATGCGACGGAGCCTGCCGAGACTTCTGCCGAAATTGCGCCAGCTCCAAGGGCCAATCCTCTTCTCGCTGCTCTCCAAGCGGACCAAGCCGCCACCCAGCAAGCCGTCGCCGAGGCCACCACGCCCGACGACCGCCTCCCCGTCATCTCCCCCGATCTCGCCGACGCCCTTGGAGTCCTCGACTACCGCGACCCGCAGGAAGGCCAGCGCCGCCAGCAAGCCGCCGCCGTTGGCGAAATCCTCAACCTCCCCATGTTCGAGCGCGTGAACCTCGGAGCCGCCCCGGTCAATGCCGATGGCACCGTCACCATCCGCCGCGCCCAAGCCGTGAGCCCCGAAGCCCAAGCCGCCGCCGATGCCCGCATGGCCAACATCCGCACCATGGCTGCCGGTGAAATGCTCGTCGAAGAATCCCCCAAAGAAGTCGGCACGCTCCAAGGCATCGCCAACGCCGCGCAGAACGCCTTCGACTCTGCCCGCCAGGCTTTGATGGCCACTGATGGCCTCGATGCCAACGACGCCTCCGAGATCGCCCGCATCGAATACAACAAAGCCGCCCGCCGCGTGGCCCCAGGCTACGCCGCCTACCAGCAGGCCGAGGGATGGGATGCCGCGAAAGCCTTTGCCAAAAACCCCTTTGAGGTGACGACAAATATCATCACCGAAGGTCTTGCTGGGAGCTGGCCCGCACTTGCAGGCGGCCTTGCCACAGGAGCCACGACCGCCGCTGTGACCGGTGTCGCTGGATCGGTAGTGCCCGGCGTGGGAAATGTGATCGGCGCAGGCGGTGGTTTCACCGCAGGCATGATCGGTGGCACGGGAGCGGGTTCATTTGCCACAGAATACGGAGGCAAAATACTCGAAGAGTTGCAGACCGCCGGGATGAATCCCAAAGACCCGGAAAGCATAGCCAATTTCTTCAGCAACGAAACGCTCATGGCTGAAGCCAAGGATGCCGCCTTGAAACGCGGCGTGCCTGTTGCGGCATTCGATGCCCTTTCCGCTGGCATCGCCGGGCGAGTAGGCTCTGTCTTCCGCGCCGCCGCCAAAACCCCCGTCCGCCTGGCTGTCACAGAAGGAGCCATCCAAGGAGGGCTCGGAGGAGCAGGCGAGGTGGCCGGATCGGTTGCTGCCGGAGACCCCGTAAACCCCAAAGCCGTCTTCGGAGAAGTGATCGGCGAAGTCGGGCCAGCCGCCATCGAGATCGCCGCAGGCCGCGCCGCCTCCGCCACCCAGCCCGCCCCTGGCGAAGTCCCACAAAACTTCACACCAATTTCCTCCCCGGCACCCGCGCCCGGCCCCGTGGCCCCAGCGCCAGCCCCTCAAAACCTCGGCCAAGTCCGCGCCCCCGAAATCCCCATCGACCAAACCGCCCTCGACGAAGCCTTCGGCTCCCCCTTCGCCCCGCCCCAGCCCGCGCCCGCCGATCCTTTCGCCCCGTCTCCCGAAGCCCCCGCGCCGCCCCGCCCAGCCCTCAGCTTCTCCACCGATGCCATCACACCCGAGCAAACCGCCCTTGCCACAGACTTTTCCAACCGCCTCACCGGCCAGCTCCGCACCCAAGGCATCCTCGACACCGCCTCCACCCTCGACCTTGCCCCCGTCAACCTGGATCGAGTGGACGCCGGAGCCCCCCTTGCCGACTTCATCGACAACTTCTCCCGCCTCACCGGCACCCGCATCCAGTTTGTAAAAGCCAGCGACCCCACCATCTTCGGCGGAGCCGTCCGCAGCGACGATGCCCAGACCATCTATCTCAACGCCGATTCCCAGCGCCCCATCGCCTCCCTCATCGGCCACGAATACGGCCACACCCTCGAATACACCCAGCCCGCCCTCTACAAAGACCTCCGCCGCGTCGTCGCCACCTACACCGATTCCTACCGCACCCGCGCCCGCGAATCCGCCGCCGCCCCCATCTACCGCACCGGCCCCGCCACCCAGCGCGTCCGCACCCAGACCGCCGAACTCACGAACAACACCCTCGGCGACGCCTTCCTCGACCCCGAATTCTGGCGCTCCGTCCAAAACGAAAACCGCCCCCTCATCCAGAAAATCTGGACCTCCTTCAACGAGTGGGTCGATTCCCTCCTCACCCGCCAATCCCAAGCCACCTGGGGCACCCCCCAATTCGCCACCGACCTCACCGCCCTCCGCCGCGACCTCGCCAAAACCATCGCCCCGGCCCTGCGAGGAATGGAAAAAGCCAACGCCACCGAGCAATCCATCCTGAGTTTTGCAACTGAGCCAAGTGCTCAACAAAATATTCTTGATGCTCTTCCGCGACGAGGTGCTATTGTGAAGAAGAAAGCAGAGGTTAAAGAAGATGGCACGGTCTACTACAACGGCAAAGAACCCTCGCAGTGGTCTCCAGAAGACTTTAAAGCGTATGGTCAAGAATTCGGTGTCCGAAACCTTGGCCCTCTCAGTGAAATCTCCAACATCGTGGATGAGCTGGGAAGACCTGTGGCGCAAATACCCGGTGGACTTGACGGAAAGTTCACCTACTTCGACCTCCTTCACCTCAAGGCCAACGCGGTAGATGTAAGAAAGCTGCCGGTTGAGTTGCACGGACAACTCACGGCCAAGTTGGCTCGCACCATGACGCCGGAGCGAGGAAATAATGTCCAAAAATTCAACGGCATTCTTTTCGGAATGCTCTCGCCGAACTCCCCTTTGCTTCCAAATGAATTTGGCCAAGCCCGCATGCGCTTCAGCACAATGGAAGAGATCAAGCGATTCGCTGATCTGCTACCAGACAACCCTACCAAGGAGCAACGCCTGTCAGTAAACAAGCGCCTCAAAAACGAACTTGGATTTACCGAGGCCAAGAGTGGGGGGCTGGGAATTGGAATTTCTGTTGATCTTTCAAACATCGTCATGGCATCGAAACTTTTTGTGAAGAACCCCGACTTCTTCATCAAAAAACCCAAAGAGTCCTGGGCAAACTTTGTTGACAAGCTCACCACGCAAGTCTCCGGCCTCGGCACAAAGACGGCATCGTTTGGCGGTGTGTGGCAAGACCCGTTGAACGCTGGCATCTCGGCCATGGATCGCCACATGGCTCGGGCTTTTAGCGATGAGCTTATAAACAATCCAGATATCCGAGGGCGTTTTGAAGGGATTGTTGTTAATAGGTTCAACAACCTTTTGGATATTTCTAAGGCGACCGTCAAAACGGCCGACGCAAAAATTCGCAAAGCTAAAACCGACAAGGCTAAAACAAAAGCTGAACAGGATAAGGCAGCTGCTATGCAGAATTTACCGGATCCGTCCGCCCTTAAAGCGGACACCTTGGATGATGTGTTGGGCCAAGCCGAAATTTTTGGTGCGGATCGCATCAAAGATTTTGTTAACGAAGCGGTGTTTGCGGCTATGGGCAGTCGCAAAAACAAATATCTAATGAAAAGTGGCCAGGTAAATCCGAATCTGCCTGAGTCGATCCAAGGAGTTGAGTGGGTAAAGACTCCAAAGGATTTTCAAGTCATGTCTGAAGCCTACCGGTTGGCTCTGGATATCAACGCCGAGCGTGCAAAATCCATAGGTATCGAAATTTTTCCGGCGCAATGGACTCTATGGGACCGCATCAGAGGCCGAGTCGAGCCTCACGAAGCCATGTTCCCAGGTCTTGAAAAGCTCCCCGCTCTCAACGACCGCCAACTTTCTGAAGCCTTTACTGCAAACAAACGGGCAGGCTATGCATCCACTCCAAATCCAGGGCAAGCATGGAAAAGGCAAGAGGGTATTCCTGCTTCTTCCTTAGCTTACTTTGCAGCCGAGCCCAAGCCCCGCAAGTTCACACAATCTGTGCAAGCCGCGCCGGGCGTCGCCCCGGAGGTCAAAGCCCAACTCACCGCCCTCGACTACGACCCCATCTCGAACGCCCAGACCGTCGCCTCCGCCCGTGCCCGCATTGATGCCGCTGGCTCCATGGATTCCGCCGTGACCCAATTCATGGGAAACGCCGCCAATCCCGACTTCCAGCCCACCGCCGTCGATTACGCCACCGGCATCGAACTCCTCGGCCAGCTCCAATCCCGAGGCCGCCACGAAGATGCCGCCGCCATCGCCGACTTCATGGCCCGCGCCGGAACCACCCAGGGTCAAGCCATCCAAGCCCTCTCCCTTATCTCCCGCCTCACCCCCGCAGGCATCGAAGCCTTCGCCTCCCGCCAGATCACCCGCGCCGCCCGCAACGATCCCAAGATCGAGGAGTTGATCCAAGACAACCAACGCCTCCGCGCCGAGATCGCCACCGCCAAGCGCGACTCCGCCACCGCCGCCATTGTGGACAACCGCGCCGCCATCAAAGCCGCGCTCCCCGCCGGGGCCGATGCCGTCGCCACCAACATCGCCATCCGCGAAGCCATCCTCCAAAGCCCCACGCCACTCGCCGCCCAAGCCGCCACCGCCCGCATCCTCCAGGACAACGGCCTCAGCGAGCGCGCCGCCATCCGCATCGCCCAGAGCATCACCAAGGATTTCCTCAAAACCACCACCGATTCCCGCGCCAAAGTCTTGCAAGACCTGTTCGCCCTGGCCGAAAAGGACCGCCGGTTCAACAAATCCAAAATCGGTTCGCTCATCCGCCTCAACCGCGAAGGCAAGCTCACCGACTCCCGCCTGCACGCCGACATGGCCAAGATGCTAGGCATCCCCGCCTGGACCCCCGAGCACTCCGCCAAAGTCCAAGACCTCCTCCGCCAGCGCGAGGCCGCCACAGACCCCCGCGTGAAACTCGTCAAAGCCGCCGAAGCCCTCGATGTCATCTACCGCGAATCCATGCCTGCCGGAATGCTCGCCAAGATCGACACCTTCCAAACCCTCATGATGCTGCTAAATCCCAAAACATGGATTCGCAACATCGGGGGCAATGCTTTCATGTTCGGGGCCGACCTCTCCGCCGATACCGTGGCTTGGGGAGCGGATGCCGCCGTCTCCATCGTCACCGGAAACCGCACGCGCACCGGCCTCGACCTTGGCACCCGGTTTATCGAACTCGGAGCGGGCCTTGGGGACATCCAAGCGGGCTACGAATTTGCCCGCACTCAGGGCATGGGCCGCCTCGGCTCCTTTAAAGAGGGCGTGCAAACCCTCATTCGCCTCGGTCGCCTTTACTCCTCCAAGAAATACGACAGCGCCGAAATCACCGGCTTCACCGGCACGACCTTCCAAAGCGGCATTGGCAAAGTCCTCGAAGATACCCTCGGTGCCGCTCTCAGCCTCGTAGATCGCGGGTTTTATCAATCCGCCTTCCGGGCCAGCCTCGACAATCAAATGCGCCTCGCCGCGCAGGATGGCCCCCCACTCGCCGCGCCCACGCCAGACATGATCGCGCAAGCCCGCATGGATGCCAGCCGGGCCGTTTATCAAGATGAAAACGCCGCCAGCCGCACTCTCAGCGGCCTTCGCCGCGTGCTGAATGCCAATCAACGCTGGGGGCTCGGCTCCATGCTGATGAAATTCACGCAAGTCCCCGGCTCGATCCTCATGCGCGGAATCGAATTCAGCCCGCTCGGATTTATCCGCAACGCCTACCAACTCCTCGCTCCTGCCCTCAGCAACCGCGTTGCTTTTGATCAAAAGGCCTTCACCGAGCAATTCAGCCGCGCTCTCGTCGGCACCACCGGCCTCGTCGCCACCGGCTACTGGCTCGCCCAACTCGGCATCATCTCCGCAGGCCGCGAGAACGAAGACGAGAAGAAGCGCAACCTCGCCAAAGCGGAAGGCTGGGGCTCCTACAAACTCAATGTCAGCGCCCTCAAGCGTGCCCTCATCACCGGCAATTTCTGGACCCGCCAACCGCGACAGGATGGCGATGTCGTGGTGAACTACGATTGGGCGCAGCCGCTCTCCATCAGCGTCGCCATGGGAGCCTACGCCAAGGAGAACCAGAAAGCCGTGCAGGAAGACATCCTTCGCGGGAAGAAGCAAAGCCTCCTCGCCGCCGGCTTTAACTGGATGTCCGCCGCCGCCGCTTCGGCCACCGGAGCCATGAACGCCCTCGTCGAGCAACCGCTCCTCAGCGGCCTTAGCACTTTCTTCCGCAATGCTGCCTACGACGACATCCCCGGCGCCATCCTCGCCGCCGCTTCCGATGTTCCCAAAAGCATGATGCCCACCGCCGCCCGGCAATGGATGCAACTCGATGACAATACCGTTCGCGAAACCCGCGACTCCTCGCCCTTCCGGCAATATGTCAACGAACTCAAATCCCAACTCCCCGGCCTCAGCCAAACCCTCCCTGCCAAGCGCGACATCCTCGGAGAAGATGTGGAACGCTACCAGCGCCACAGCAACACCGTCTTCAATGTCCTCTTCAATCCCTCGATGGTGACATACATCAAGAAAAGCCCGCTCCTCACCGAGATGAGTCAGGTTTATGAAATGACCGGCAATCCCTCGGTGATCCCAAACCAAGCCGGTCGAGACTTCACCCTCGAAGGCGTTAAAGTCCGCCTCACCACCGAGGAAATCAGCGCCCTCCAAAAGGACATGGGAGCCCTGAGCGTGGCCGCCGTGGAGAAATTCGTCCTCGATGATCCGCGCTACGACAAGGCGACTTGGGACATCAAAGCCAAAGCCTTCACCCGCGCCCTAGAGAAAGCCGCCACCGCCGCGAAATACCGCATCCTGCTTTCCCGCCCCGACCTCAAGCAGCGCGCCCAAATCGAGCACCAGCAAACCCTCCAGCGCCGCCAAGAAATGCAGCAGATGATGGATAGCGGAGTGGGCGCAGCCCTCATGCAGTGAGCCTCACAGGGGCTCCGGCTCGTCGATAAGATTGTGATAATGCCGGTAGGTGGTCGAGATGTCGCTATGCCGTAGCAAACGGCTCGCCACCTCGATCCCGTCGCGCAGCGCAATGAGCGCGCCGTATTCTTTGCGAAGGTTGTAAGCGCCCTTGTTTCCATCCGGGAGGAAGCGCCGCACAAAATCATTGATGTCGTAGTGCGTGAGATCATGCGCCTCGGTCTTGTGTTTCCGGGGAATCACATACTCCCCGCCACCAAGCGCCCGCTGGATCAACCGCATGAGCCGAGCCCGCACCGGCACACGCCCGCTGCGGCCTTTAGGCGTCCAACCCTCGCGCTCCACCAGCACCAGCACCGCCGTCTTTTTGTCCTTCCACTCCACCCAGGCCCACTTCAAATCCTCGACCTCCTCGTTGCGCAGCCCGGCCTTCCGCATCAGCCAATAAATCGCCCACACCCGGGCGTTTTCCCGCCGCAGAGGAATCCTCGCCGCGGCGTCCATCCGGCGCAACACGGCGCGGTCGATGGGTTGGTAGCCCTCGGTCTTAGTCGAACCACCCGTCACCATCCAAAACTCCGTGAGGTCCGGCAGCTTCATGTCTTTGAAAAGGTGAATCCGTTTCCTGGCCACCACGCTTTTGATTTGGCTCACATCCGAGTGAATGCCGTTCTTCGAGCGCCCAGCCCGCTCCTGCGCCGTGATCCAGCGCCGCAAAGCCTCCGCGCTCAGAGCCGCCTCACAAGACCTCTCCCGCCAATCCTCGCGCCCCGTGGCTTCCCGGGCATACATCACAAAACGACTCAAGGTTTTTGTTTTCGATTTCTCCGGCCCATGCGCCGAGTAAATGTCAGCCACTTCGCCCAGCGTCGCAAAGCCCGGCCTGCGCACCGCCTCGGACAACGCCATCTCATCGCCTCCCTGAAGCGCCGCCGCAATCGCCCGCGCCTTCTTGAGCGCCGTTTCGCGGCCCGCCTTGGAGTTCTGCGACACGCCGCAAGACTTCTCCACCCGCTTCCCGTCAAGCTGGACGCGGTAATACCACCCCCTGCGAGCCTCTTTCCAGTAAACCGAAACTTCTCCGTGTTTTCTCATAAATTTGCGGTCGCCACTTTAATCAGAAAATATGGTCGCCGCTTGTCCGCCACTTTGGTCGCCACTTTGATCCAGCCAGCAAAGGATAAACTGCAAACATGGCAAAGCGAAATTCCGCGAAGTTCTGATGCCTTACTAGGGAAAAGTGGAATTGGTCGCCACTTGGGGGGTGCAGCCGGAAAGACTCGAACTTTCAACCTTCTGATCCGTAGTTTCAGATTCATTTGTTGATATTGAGGTGTTTAAGTATTGCGTCCGCCACTTTGGTCGCCACTTGGTTGGGTCGAGTTCGGAGCTTGGCCGTTTACTAAAGCGGGGCGGAATGCTTCGTCGTCCTGGGCTAGTTCTTTTTCGCTCACGATGGGAATGTCGAGCGTGTCGATGAACTTGGCAAGGGCTTCAAGGGCCGGTTTGCTGGGTGAGGTCTCGTTTGGTGAAGGCATCTTTGTAGAGGGCGTCGAGGAGGGGATTGTGGCGGTAGTTGGGGCTGATGATTCCGACGACTTGTGGGAGGGTTTGCTGGGTGCTGAAGGTTTCTGTGGCGATGCTGCCGTCGGGCCAGCGGGCGCGGAGGCGTTGGATGGTTGCGCCGTTGGATGGCCATACGGGACGACCGAAGATCATTTGTGGCTCGACCTGGATGGTGAGCGGGGCCGCGCCGAGGACATTCCCGTTCCAATCGACGATGCCGCCTGCGGGGGATGTATAAATTTTAATTTCTTGTGGGGCCAATTTTGCGCGCCGTGTGACAGGCTCAGGATCGATGCGGGGACTTGCGCATGAGGTGAGCAATGCCGCTAGAGCTAGGATGAATGCGGGTTTGCGCATGGTTTATTTTTATTTTTGAATTGTGAATGCCATTGCTCCAAGGAAGCAAACCGCGATGGAGCAAACCAAAAATATTTGACCCACAAACCACCCCAAATTACCTGAAACTTTTTCGGAAACTTTTTCTGCAATTTTTGCGCTGCCATAGACGCAACAAACGACGGCCCACAACACCAAAAACTTTTGAAGGCTCCACAAGTTTTCACTGACGATCCAGTCTTTGAAACCTTCAAACATAATTTTTCAATTCGATGATTTCCGCTTCTTGGGCTGGTAGCGGATCGGGGTTTTCGCTGGTGAGGATCCAGGCACGGGCAGTTCGGAGATGTTCCCAGGCTCTTCGGCAGCCATCATGGTTTCGTGCGCACGACTCAAATCTGGAGTTAAAATTTTTCTATTTCCCTGAATAAATTCTATGAGGCTATTGAAATCCTGGTTGGTCAAAGCACGGTTGCCGTTGGCCCGGTAAGTGCGCACATACCACTCGGCAGCCTGCTCCACCACATTGTTGCGGGTAATGTTTAAGCCGGTGTTCTCGGCAATCTCATCCAGCAATTTAATGACCTCTTCTGGTATCCGGATGGAAAATTGAACTTTGGGTTTTGGTGCGCTCACAGGTTGCAATGTAGCACAAATATATTTTTCTCAATTTTTTTATTGACGGTGTGTCTGTTTGTGATTCATTCAGACCCGCACGATGAAAACATTCAGCATCCGCCTACCTGAAGATGTGCGAGCCGACCTCGAGCGGCTGGCAGAGGAACAGGGCCTGAAGCCCGGACAAATCATCCGATCCCTTTTGATTCGGATGGTGCGCAAGCAACAACCCCAAATCCAAACCGAGGAGGTGCCCGCGTGAAGACCTGCAAGCATCTTTGGTATGTGGAGGGATTAAATATCTTCCGTCACAGGATTGGGGAATACTTCTGGGCTGTTTCCTCCCTCGAGGCGCGGATGGCTTGGGCCGAGAAGTTCGGGGGAATCCCGACCGCTTGGAGGTTCGAGAAAGCCACTTGGAGGTTCGATAAATGAGCGGCGCGGATTTTTTGCGTCTGGGGGCTTATTTTGTGGAGTTCGCCGTGACGGTGGCCGCGCCGGTTCTTTTTCTGGCTTGGGCGACATGGAGGATGTCTCGTGAAGCCTGAGGAAGCGGGTCGGTTGGTGCAAGCAGTGGTGCGTGACATCTTGAGCCTCGGGCCGGTGGCGATCCTGGCCGCAATCGGGAGGGTGCCATGATCGAGAAGCATTATTCGCCGCGTGAGGTGTGCAAGTTGCTGTCGATCTCGAGGAGCAATCTGCACTGCCGACTGCAATCGGGGGAGCTGGAGGCGATTGCCTGGGGGAAGCGTTGGCTGATCCCTGAGTCGGCTATCAAGCGCCTGCTGGATGCGGGGCGGATCAATGCGGTGACGACCTCGCCGCGCCGGTCGGGGGTTTTTTCCTACTCTTAAAATGCCTGACGCCTCGCCGTCTTTTTTTTGTGCCAATTTTCCAGATGGGTTGAATACCCCAGAGGGTAAGACCCCATTGCTCGTGGACATCGACCTCTCGGGCATCGAGGAGACTCGGAGCGAGGTGGCATTCCCGCTACGGCGCAACCGCTACATGCGGCAGTTCCATGCGGTGAAGGCCGACGACAAGCGGAGCCGCCGTGGATTGAAACGCCTGGTGAAACCGGAGAACGCTGCCGAGCTGGCCGCGCATCTGCCGGAGCCGGGGGATTGCACTCATGCGGTGGTGCGTGGGGATTTTGTGACCGCTGACATCATCCCGTTGCTCCTCGGGGACCGGAGCGCGGACATCCTGGCTATCTCGACTCTGGGCATGAGCACGGCCAACGCCTCGATGCTGGCCGGTCTGCGGGCCTCGGGGCAAATCCGCCGCCTTTTTTTGCTGGTGAGCCATTATTTTTCGCAGGTCGATAAGACGGGAACCTATCGGGAGGTGAAGCATCTCCTCGGGGATGCCGTAAAGGTGGCCCGCACTCACGCCAAGGTGATCCTGGTCTCCGCCGCGCCGTCTTTTTTTGTGGTGGAGGGAAGTGCGAATCTCCGAAGCAGCGACAACATCGAGCAGTTCGCCATCTGGAACGATGAGGATTTGCTGAACTGGCATCTGGATTGGATGCAGGAGGTGGCCGGTGCCTGAGCCTTCCAATCTCTCCGCCGACATCGCCACGAAGGTGCTGGAGGCAAACATCCGCAACATCGTGGAGAAGGTGAAGGCCGGTGGAACGCTGAACGCTGCCGAGCGGGCCATGATGGAGAGCGCCGCTCAACCTAAGTCGCCGTTGCAGGAATCGGAAGCCGCCTCCGCCGCCGCGCCTTTTTTATTTTCTGAGGCTGAAATCGGGTTGGAGAAGCTCGAAGCAGCAGGGGAGTTCACAGGGGAACGCTTGCTTGCCCGGAGGCCGGATGCCTACCGCGCCGTAGTCCGCATGGCTGCCGAGGGATTGAGCATTTCGGCCACGGCCCGAGCCCTGGGAGTTTCGCGGAACACCATTGCTGCCGTCCGGGAGCGTGAGGGATTTACTATAGAGCAGGATAAAAAGGAGTTATTGCGAGATGTTCGCCGTGCTGCCCGGCTATCGGTCGAGCGGGCCATCGAGCTGATCCCTACGATCAACAGCGCCAAGGACGCCGCCATCGTTGCTGCCGTGATGGTGGACAAGGGCCAGCTCCTCAGCGGTGAGGCAACAAGCCGCATCGAGAAGGTCGAGGCAGGTGAGGACAAGCTCCGCGAAATGCTCGCCTCGCTACCCGTGCTCGAAGCCGAGGTTGTGCAAACCGGTTTATCCGAGGGCGCGCCGCTGCAAAAGGGGGCTGGTCTCGCCGCCTCCCTGCCTGCTCTGCCCCTTGTTGAGACTCATGCTCATGAGGTGAAATCCGTGGATGCCGTCAGCGATTATCAACGACTTACGGAAGCCGACAGCAATGCACAAGCTAACTCGTTGATAGACAACGATAGCAAACTATCCTCTAGTTGTCTTATCGGAAGTTATCAACTTGATAACGACCTCGACCAGGTGAAAACCGAGACCGTAGTTGAGACCCTGAGGGTAGGGGGGGAGGGGGTCGCGGATTTCGAGGGGGGGGTATCAGATAGCACTCATTTGGGTCCACAGAAAATTTTATCTAAAGGCGACCCCTCCGTGCCGCCGCCAGCCGCCCCGTAGTCGCATCTTTCCATTCAAACCTATGCCTACCCTACAAAAACAAAAAAAAACCGCGCCGGTGCCGCCTGCCGTGCAGGCCGCGCCGGAGTTCATCGAGGCCCAGATCATGGGCCGCGAAATCAACCCCGAATACCTCAGCCTCCGCGTCCCCGATGCGGATGGTAATTGGCGCAAGGCCCGTCTGCGCATCCCGCGCCGTCTCAGCCATTGCTTCAAAATCCACTCCACCGTGCGCGTCGCTGCTACTGCCGACCCCATGATGTTCGAGCCCTTCCCTTCCATCCTATGAGCGCCACCGAAGCTATTCTCTACGCGCTGGTTTCGCTCGGCTCATCCTTCGCTTGCTACCGCATAGGCCGCGACGAGGAAAAGAAAAAATGGCTCGCATGGTTTCGTGCGCACTATCCGAACCGCCTCAACTCCCGCAATTTCCCCGAATGAAAAGCCGACTCCTCATCCTCGACACCGAGACCGGGGGGCTCGACCCCACCCAGCACGCCCTGCTTTCGCTCGCCGCCGTGGATAGCACGGATGGCGAGGCGTTTACCGCACTCATCCGCCCTTCGCCCGAGTGGATTTGCGACCCGCAAGCCCTTGCAAAAAACGGCCTCACCCTCGATTTTCTGGAAAAAAACGGACGGCCCGAGCGCGAGGTTCTGCAAGACTTCGCCTTGTGGATCGGGGAGCGCCGCTGGCACATCATCGCCGGTTGCAATGTCGCCTTCGACCTCCTCTTCCTCACAGCCGCCTTCCACCGCCAAGGTCTCGCTTGGACCAGCCGGAAAAACATCGACCTCCAAGCCGCCGCCTGGCTCGCCCACGAGACCGGAGCCATCGAGCTACCGCTAGGCAAAGACGACCAGCCCCGCCTCTCGCTCGACCACATCGCCGCCACCCTCGGGTTCTCGCGCAGTGGCAAGACCCACAACGCCCTAGAGGACGCCCTCCTCACCATGGCCTGCCTCCACCGCCTCATCGCCCCCACCCCCCAATGAGAGAAGAAACCCGCAAAGCCCAACCCATGCCGCCCGATCTCCAACCCATCACCCTCCACGACAGCCGCGCCGGTTGGAAAACCACCTTTAACGCCAAAGAAATCAACGACGCCTGCAACCGCTGGCTCATCAAAAACGACGCCTCCTTTGCCAAATCCCGCCGAAAAAAATTCGGCCAAATTTAATTTATGCACTTTTACAAGTTTAACATCAAAGACTACGCGGTAAATACAACACATCTCACTAATGATGAGGATTTAGCTTATAGGCGCTTGCTTGATTTATACTATACCGAGGAGCAGGCTATAGCAAACGACTACCAAAAGCTATCGCGCAGGTTAAGAATTGCTGCCGAAGTCATCGAGGTAGTGCTGAATGAGTTCTTCGTTCTTACCGAAAATGGATGGATTTGTGGTCGAGTTGAGGAAGAAATTCAATCTTATCACCGACTTTGCGGAAAGCGTAAAGAGCTTGGAGTCAAGGGGGCGCAAAAGAGATATAGCAAAAGAACAGCAAGAGTCAAGCAAGAGCCTAGCAAGGGTCTAGCTATAGCTACGATACCACTAACCACTAACCATTATATTACCCCTATAAGTCCCCAAGGGGACGAGGAATTGGAGTTGGATTGCGAGGAATCTTCCGCACCCGAGCATCCCGTCCTCACCCGCCTGCGCGATTTGTTCCGCATGAAACCCGGAACTGACTTCGACGCCTCCACCCACCGGGCTTGGCAAAAAAATAAAAAAAGCGCCGCCGCGCTCCCCGAGTCCGATTGGGCGCTCCTCGCGTGGGCCTACCGGCAGACCGAGGGCGACGCCGCCCGCTACCGCCGCCGCGACCCCGCCACCTTGCTGAACAACCTCCTCGCCGAAGTCCTCCGCGCCCGCGAATGGGCCAAGGCCGCCGGAGTCAACCCCACCGCCACCCGGCCCAGGCCCGCCGAGCCCGAGGGCTGGCAGGACATCATCACCTCCACCGATCCCAGCTACAACTGCACCACCTGGTTCGAGTTACCCGAAAGCCTCCGCGCCTTCGTCCGCGAGCGCGTCGCGCAAATCGAAGCCGAAAACGCCGCCGCTACCGCCGCCGCCTGACCATGACCAACCCACTACCCGAAACCTCCCTTGCCGAAAAAGCCATCCTCGGCGCGGCGTTGCAGAATGGCACCACTTCCGACAGCGTGCTCGAAGCCATCCAGCCCGAACAGCTCGTGCTGCCCGCGCACCAGATCATCCTCCGCATCATCGCCGAGTTGCGCGAGGCCGCCAAGCCCGTCGATTTCATCATCGTCACCACCGAGTTAGAGAAGCGCGGCCAGCTCGCCGAGTGCGGGGATGCCCACTACATCACCGAGCTTGGCGCCGATTTCGCCCAAGTCGCAAATTGGCGGCACTACGCCAGCGAAGTCCTCGATACCTGGAAACGCCGCAAAATGCGCGCCGCCGCCCTCGCCATGGCCGAGGCCGCGAACGACTACGCCCTCACCACCGACGATGCGCAGGAGCGTTGTGAGCAAGTCCTCTACGGCCTCCGCGACCACACCACCCGCGAGAACCCCGTCGCCCCCTGCCGCGATGCCGTCGTCGCCGCCGTCGAGCACATCGAGGCCGTTTACCACAACCGGGGCAAAACCATCGGCCTCGCCACCGGCATCCACGACCTCGACCGCTCGACCGGCGGCTTCATGGGCGGCCAGATGATCGTCGTCGCCGCCCGGCCCGCCTGCGGCAAAAGCGCGCTCGGGATGCAGTTCGCCCTTCATGCCGTCAAGGAACTCGCCGTCCCAACACTCGTCTTCTCGGTCGAAATGCCCGGGCGCGAACTCATGGTCCGCGCCATTTGCAGCGAGGCCGGTGTCAATCTCCAGCGCCTCCGCGATGGATTTTTCGACCAACGCACCCTCGCCAATGTCGCCCACATCGCCGGAGGATTGGTGAAAAGCCCCCTCTTTATCGACGAGACCCCCGGCCTCACCGTCGCCCAATTCCGCGCCCGCGCCCGCCGCGCCAAGGCCGCCCACAAGATCGGCCTCATCGTCGTGGACTACCTCCAATTCATGCACGGCAGCGGCGACGCCGCCCGCCAATCCCGCGCCCTCGAAGTCTCCGAGATCAGCAAAGCGATCAAGACCGTCGCCAAGGAACTCGACATCCCCATCGTGGCCCTCGCCCAGCTCAACCGCGACGCCGATGGCGACCACACCAAGCCGAAGCTCTCGAACCTCCGCGAGTCCGGCAGCATCGAGCAAGACGCCGACACCGTGCTCCTCATCCACCGGCTCGATAAAAACAAAAAACGCGCCGACGAGGACGCCGAGCCCATGGATCACAACACGCTCTTGATCCTCGCCAAGCAACGCAACGGCCCCACCCCCGAGATCAAACTCAACTTCATCGGCGAGCACACCGTTTTCCGAAATGTCACCGAAAAACAATACAGCAACAACATGAACCAAAGACAGAAATGAAATTAACCACAGAGAACACAGAGAACACGGAGAAACCAAGATGGATTTCAACAGATCTCGCCCTGCCCGACGACGA
>Ga0315904_10001433_pt1 | contig 37847 bp, 30 predicted proteins | sample LakEriMetagenome_6_FD_203529 | JGI IMG/M metagenome (GOLD analysis project Ga0315904, IMG submission 203529) | Freshwater fungal communities from buoy surface, Lake Erie, Ohio, United States - Buoy 12 MA120 | ecosystem: Environmental > Aquatic > Freshwater > Lake | place: USA: Lake Erie, Ohio... | reverse complement strand
AAAACGCATTTTCAGTATTGAGACTGCAAACCCTTGCATAACCGGAGCGCATCCATGCGAGACGCTATCGAAACCAAAAACCCAAAGAGTCCTATGAACCCGAATCACAGCAAACAATCAATTCCAAGAGAAAACTGGCGGAGAGGGAGGGATTGAGGTTGCTGTGCAACCTCCCTGCAGTTTGCGCTTCGCGATAGTGGCGAATGTTTTGCGTTTCGCAAAACTCGGCAGTCAAACCCCGTTGCCGTAGGCAAGGGGTTCTCGGCCCTCCCTTAAACGCCACCACCCCAACCCAGAAAATCTGGGTTGGGGTGGTGGCGGAACGGGAGGGATTCGAACCCTCGGTAGCCTTTTGGGCTACGCTCCCTTAGCAAGGGAGTGCTTTCGACCACTCAGCCACCGTTCCTGGTCAGCGGGTCGGGAGCTTTGAATCACAGTGGCGATGGCTCGTCAACCCCGGTGCTGGGTTTTGGCGAGGAATCGTCATCGGCGGATGAAGGAGGCGCGGATTCTTCGGCGATGGGTGCCGGTGGAGCCTCGATCTCGGCGGGGGATTCGGTGGAAACCGGTTCATCGCCCGCAGGGGACTCGGCGGCAGGGGACTCGTTGGAAATCGGCTCAGCCTCGGTATGGGCTTCGGCGGAAAGCGTATCCTCGGCGGCTTGGGTTTCCGGAATGTCGCCTTCGCTGGCGGGCTCGGTTTCCGCAGGGGTTTCTCCGGTGGTTTCTTCCGTTTCGGCGGCCGGGGAATCGTCTGATGGTCCGGCGGGTTTCTTTTTCTTTTTCTTCTTCTTCGCCTTGCCCTCGCCGGTGGGATCGGCGGGTGGCGTGGGTTCGCGGACTTCCTGCACGACGAGGGTGTCGTCGGTGAAAAGCAGGATGTGGCCCTGGTGAAGGAGCCAGAAGAGATCGGCGGCGAACTCGGCGGGCGGGGCGGTGCTGCCTTCGGGAAGCACGGCTTTCCACAGGCCTTCGAGTTTGGCGGGTTTGTTGTTGCGGATCCACTCGACCATGATGGCCGGGCGTTCGGCAAGCGCCTGACCGGGCGGCAGGGGATGCGGGCGGGCGGGGCCGGTGTAAAGTTTGCCCTGGCGCTTGAAGACCGGCAGGTGCTCGGTTTCCACCGCCTTGCAGACGGCGGGGATGAGGGTGGCCGGATGGTTGCGGGCGTGATTGCCGGCGATCTTCAGCGAGGTCATCAATGAAGGCGAGAGATGCTGCGGGGAAACGGAGGCCAGCAGCTCGGTGCGGCGGGTTTCCACGAAGGCCTGATCGAAACAACGGGTGGACAACGCACGCTCCGCTTCGGCGCGGTCCTCGATCCAGGCGTCGTCACCATCGCCCTTGATGCGCCAGCGGATGCGTTTCTTCATCGTTTCCAGCCAGGCGTTCACCGCTTCCTCGCCGCGCTCGGTGCGGACCTTGGCGGAATAGGCGGCGAAGGGCATGTTCGGGAAGCACTCGCGGTGCAGCCGGCGCAGGTTCACCTGATAGGCGTGGAAATTCGGCGGGCCGAGCCACATGCCGGTGAGTCCGCACTTGGCGACGAGTTGGAAGTTTCCGCTCGGCGGATCGACCTCGATGACCTCTTCCTCGACGAACTGCTTCTTGAGTTCGGACGACCACAGGTGGCGCGCCGCTTCCTCGCGGGTGAGAAACACGGAGTCATCCAGCTTGCCGCGATAGAGAGGAGCATGCGGCTCGGGAGCTTCGAATACCGCGCGGCAACGGCCGCGCTCGGCCAACAGAATCTTCGCCACATCGAACAACGGATAGACGCGCGCCACCTGGTGGACTTCCTTGCCAATCAGATGCACGGCCTGCGAGTCCGGGATCAGGGTGACGCGCACGCCCTCCGCCGGTGGCGCCTCCTCATGGCGCGGTGGTCCGCCACGGCGGTCGTCATCGCGCCCGCGAAACCGGCCACCGCCTCCGCGATCGTCGCGTCCGCGTCCGCCACCACGGCGATCGTCATCGCGGTCTCCACGGCGTGGCGGTCGGTCGTCGTCGCGGCGGTTTTCCCGTTTCGGCGAACCTTCTTGTTGGCCGCTTCCTGCGGCACGGGCCCATGCGGGGCCGAGCGCGAAGCTGGACAACAGGCTGCTCACTGGGTTGGTCTCAGGGTCGGTCACGGCGCGCACTCTAGAGAGCATTTCCGGAAATGACAAACTCCGCGTTTCGTCATTTTGGCGGGGTTTCCGGCGGCAGGAAAAGGTCGATGACGCGCTCCGTCGCGCCCTCATGGCTGCGGATGAGCGCGGTGGCCGCGGCGGTCATCTTCGAGGCACGCAACGGATCGAGCGCGGCGCGGATCGCATCGCGCAAGGCCTCCCCGCCATCGGAGCGGATCGCTCCGCCGCAATCGGCAAGGCGTGAGGCGAGCGGTTCGAAGTTTTCCATGTGCGGACCGAAAACCAGCGGCTTGTTCGCAAGGATGGCCTCGGTGGGATTCTGGCCGCCGCTGGCGAGAAAGCTTTTGCCGATGATCACCGCGTCCGCGTGGGCGGTCCAGTCGCGCAGTTCGCCGGTCGAGTCGATCACCAGCACTTCGCTCGGATCGCCACTGGCGTGCGTGAAGGTCGAACGCAGCAGCGGAGTGAATCCGGCACGGGCCAACTCGGCGGCGACCTCGTTTCTCCGCTCGGCATGGCGTGGCGCGAGCACGATGAGGGCCGTGGGTGCGGCATCGCGGATGGCTTGCGCGATCCACGCGTCCTCACCGGCATGGGTGCTCGCGGCGAGGACGACGGGCCGCCGGCCGAAGGCATCCAGCATGGATTGAAACGCGGGTCTTCTAACAGGAATCGCGCCGCCACCCGGATCGAATTTCAGACTGCCGGTGTGGCGGATGCGGTCCGGTGCGACGCCGAGATCCCGCCACACGGCGGCATCGCCGGTTTCCTGAACCGCCACATGGCTGAGCCGTCCGAACAAGGGCCGCAGCCAGGTGGCGAAGCGCCGGTAGCGCCGCGCCGAACGCGGCGACATGCGGGCATTGACCAGCGAGACCGGGATGCCGCGCCGCTCGCACTCGATCAGCAGGTGCGGCCAGGCCTCGCCTTCCATCAGAACGATGCGCGACGGCTCGAAGCGATCCAGATAGCGACGCACCATCGACCGGAAGTCCAGCGGCGCATAGGTGACGCGCAGGTCATCCACCTTCGCGGCGGTGGCGACCGCGTGACCGGTGGCGGTGCCGGTGGCCAGCACAAAGCGCCGCTCCGGCTCACGGCTTCGCCAGGCGCGGATGAGTTTCAGCGCGAGCAGGCTTTCGCCGACACTCACGGCATGCAGATGCACGGTGCCACAGGGTTCGAATTCCGGGGGATCCCGATAGATCGCCGCTCGTTCGCCCAGCCGGGTGCCGAAGCCGCCGCGCCGCAGCATCTTGACGATCCAGCCCGGAAACGCCGCGAAAAACAGCACCGGAAGCGCCATTCGGTAGATCAAGAGTGCCGCGTGCCAACGCATCCGCCGCAGCCTAGGCCGCCGACTGCCACGCGTAAAGACGGATGCGGCCACGGGGAAGAGGCCGAACGCCCGCTTCGGTGCTTGAGACAAAGCCGATCGGCCCGTCTTTCTCCCCGGGCTTATTTGCGAAACACGATCTGGCCGCGTTCCGCGTCGGCCTGGATGACGTCGCCATCGATGAACTTGCCGTCGAGCACGTCGAGGCTGAGCGGGTCTAACAGCGAATGCTGGATGGCTCGTTTCAGAGGTCGGGCACCGTAAACCGGATCGTATCCCTGATTGCCGATGAACTCCTTGGCCTCGGGCGTGAGGGCGAGGGCGAGGCCTTGTTTGGCGAGGCGCTTGCGGACGCGGTCGAGTTGAAGATCGACGATGGTGGTGATCTCGTCGCGCTTGAGGCGGTCGAAGATGATGATTTCGTCGATGCGGTTGAGGAACTCGGGGCGGAAGTGGGAACGGAGCGCCTCGGTGACCTTGGCCTCGCGTTGTTCGGCATTGTCCTCGTGGAGGATGTGTTGGGAGCCGATGTTGGAGGTGAGGATGATGACCGTGTTGCGGAAGTCCACGGTGCGGCCCTGGCCGTCGGTGATGCGGCCGTCGTCGAGAACTTGCAACAGCACGTTGAAGACATCGTGGTGGGCTTTTTCGATCTCGTCGAAGAGGACAACGCAGTATGGCTTGCGGCGGACGGTTTCGGAGAGCTGGCCGCCCTCCTCGTAGCCGACGTATCCGGGAGGCGCGCCGATCAGGCGGGCGACGCTGTGTTTCTCCATGTATTCGGACATGTCGATGCGGACCATCGCTCCCTCGTCGTCGAAGAGAAACTCCGCGAGCGCTTTGGACAACTCCGTCTTGCCGACGCCGGTGGGGCCGAGGAAGAGGAAGGAGCCGATGGGGCGGTTCTCATCCTGCAAGCCGGCGCGGGCCCTTCGAACCGCATTGGAAACCGCGGTGATCGCCTTCCTTTGGCCGACCACCCGTGCGCCGAGGCGTTCCTCCATGTGGACGAGTTTCTGTTTCTCGCCCTCTTGCAGGCGGGAGACCGGGATGCCGGTCCATGAGGAAACCACGCGGGCGATGTCCTCCTCGGTGACCTCTTCCTTGAGCATCGCTCCGTTCTTCTGCAGTTCCGTCAGGTCGGCCTTGGCGGCGTCGAGCGCCTTGGTGGCATCCGGCAGGTCGCCATAGGTGATCTGCGAGGCTCTGGTCAGATCGCCGATGCGCTGGGCGCGCTCGGCCTCGCCTTTGAGCGTTTCGATCCGTTCCTGGGCCTCGCGCACCTTGTCGATGACGGACTTCTCATTGCGCCACTGCGCCATCAGGCCGGATGATTCCTCGCGGAGGTTCGCCTGTTCCTCCTTCACCTTTTCAAGGCGGGCGGCGGAGGCCTTGTCGGTTTCCTTTTCGAGGGCCTTCTTCTCCATTTCGAGCTGCATGATCTGGCGCTCGAGCACGTCGATCTCGGTGGGCATCGAGTCGAGTTCGATCTTGAGGCGTGAGGCGGCCTCGTCGACGAGGTCCACCGCCTTGTCGGGTAGGAAACGGTCGGAGATGTATCGATCGGACAGCGCGGCGGCGGCGACGAGCGCGCCATCCTGGATGCGCACGCCGTGGTGCACCTCGTAGCGTTCCTTCAGGCCGCGGAGGATGGCGATGGTGTCCTCGACGGATGGCTCGCCAACCATCACCGGTTGGAAGCGGCGCTCGAGCGCGGCGTCCTTTTCGATATACTTGCGGTATTCGTCGAGCGTGGTGGCGCCGATGGTGTGGAGTTCGCCGCGGGCGAGCTGGGGTTTGAGGAGGTTGCCGGCGTCCGGGCTGCCTTCGGTTTTTCCAGCGCCGACGATGGTGTGGAGTTCGTCGATAAAGAGGATGATCTGGCCTTCCGATTCGGAGACCTCCTTGAGGAAGGCTTTCAGGCGGTCCTCGAACTCGCCGCGGTATTTCGCGCCGGCGAGCATGCCGCCGAGGTCGAGGGTGATGACACGCTTGTTCTTCATCGAGTCCGGCACATCGCCGGAAACAATGCGGCGGGCGAGTCCCTCGACGATGGCGGTCTTGCCGACGCCGGGTTCGCCGATGAGCACCGGGTTGTTCTTGGTGCGGCGCGAGAGGACTTGCAGCACACGGCGGATCTCGTGGTCGCGGCCGATGACGGGGTCGATCTTGCCGGCACGCGCGCGGGCTGTTAGATCGGTGCCGTATTTTTCGAGGGTCTGGTATTTTCCCTCCGGATCCTCGTCGGTGACTTTTTGCGAGCCGCGGACGCTTTTGATCGCCTCGCCGGCCTTCTTTTCATCGAGGCCGGCTTCCTTGAGGAGTTTGCCGGCTGGCGAGTCATCCTTGAGCGAGCCTAACAGGAAATGCTCCACGCTGAGGTAGTCGTCGCCGAGTTTCTGGCGGGCCTCGTCGGCGGAGTCCAGGGTGGCGCGCAGGCCGACGCTGATTTGCGGTTGGGTGGTGGCACCATGGACGCTGGGTTCGCGGGTGAGGGCGGAAGCGACGGCGGCCTTGAGTTTCGGCACATCCACGCCGGCCTTCTGGAGGATGGGCACGGTAATGCCTCCCTCCTGCTGGAGCAGGGCGAGCAGGACATGGACGCTCTTGAGTTCCGGGTGGGAGGATTTCGAGGCGATGCTCTGGGCGGACTGCAGCGCCTCCTGCATTTTCTGGGTGATTTTTTCGAGTCCCATGGTCGTTCGTTTTGATAGAAACTAGAGCGCGACGGGCCAGGTTGCAACGGATGACATGAGAAAAAACGCGGAGCGGGGGAGAGGCCTGGCGGTTGAAATCCCGACACGAAAAACCGCCGTCCGGACGGGCCGGGCGGCGGTGGTTGAGGTTTCGTGTTTCGCGGGTGCTTATCAGGCGCTGGCCTTGGCGGCCTTCGCTTCCAGCGCCCTCTTCGCTTGCGCGATGATGGCGGAGAACGCCGCGGCATCGGTGATCGCGAGATCCGAGAGGATCTTGCGGTCCGCTTCGATACCGGCGGCCTTGAGGCCCTCGATGAAGCGCGAGTAGGTCATTCCCTCGGCGCGGACGGCGGCGTTGATACGCTGCGTCCACAGACGGCGGAACTGGCCCTTGCGGCGCTTGCGGTCCCGGTACTCATAGGTCATCGCCTTGCGGACAGCGTCCTTGGCGTAACGGAAGAGTTTGGAGCGGAACCCGCGGAAACCCTTGGCGCGGAGCAGCACGCGTTTGCGACGCTTGCGGCTGGCCGGGGAATTGGTGGCACGTGGCATGTTTTCGTTTCAGTTGGAACCAGTCGTTGTTTTCATTCCTCCCACCGTCTCACCGGTTCGTGTCCTCCTCTCGGAGTCAGGCGGTGTGGAGGCCGTCCGATTCGCGGACGGGGGCGTTTGGCGTGGCCGGCTTCAGTTCAATGGAAGGGCAGGTTCTCCTTGACGTTGCGAATGTCGGCGTCGGAAACGAGGGTGGCACGGCCCAAGCGGCGTTTGCGCTTGCTGTTCTTGCATTGAAGCAAGTGGCGTGCCCCCTGGCTGCGACGCAGGATCTTGCCCGTTCCAGTCACTTTGAAGCGTTTGGCGACGGCCTTCCGTGTCTTTGCTTTTCCAGAGACTCTTGGCATGGGGCGGGCAGGCTAGGCCCACACCGACCCGTGACAAGGCAAAAATGGCGCGAATTGCGGGATTGTAAAAGCGCGGCGATCCGATGGACTCGGCGGGCCGCCCGATGTATCGCGTTTTGCTCATCCTTTCGATCCTGCCAATTGCCGCCGCCCTGGTGGCGCGGTGGTGGTTTTCGCTGCGGATTCTGGTGCTCGAGGGAAAACGCCCGTGTGTGGCGGACCTGCGGAACTGGCTGCCGCCGCCGGGCGATGAGGCGTTGATCCACCGGGCCGAGGGCACGGCATCGGAATTCGGCAAGCAGCTCCGGGCCAAGGCGCTGGCCGAGTGGCGGGAAACCGACCCCAAGGCGGCCGGTTCGCGCGAGAATTCCCGGCGTTTTGGCCTGGCCGTGCCGCCGCTGAGCGTGATGGTGGCGGTTTTCGCCGTGCTGGTGGGCAGGCTGCCGGTGCTTGGCGGATGCGCGGTCTTCCTGGCGGCCACGGCGGTCGCGGCGCTGCTGGGCCTGCTCACCCTGCCGCCGGAACTGGCCGCCATCACCCGCGCCGCCCGCAAGGTGAGAGAAGAGCGGGCCTTTCCCCACGGCGACGACGAGGCGGCGGTGATCCGCAGTGCCAAGGCCCATGCGTGGGACCAAAGCCTGCCGCCGATGTTGCGCTGGTTCCACCGGGTTTGATTTTCGCCCGGATCCGTCACTTGATGATCGGATTTCCACGACCATACGTATCTCTCCGTCCATGAATTCTCCGATCCATCGCCGCGCCCTCCTGAAATCCGCCGGTCTCGGTGCCGCCGCGTCCGCCCTAGGGATGAGTGGTGCAAACGCGGCGGAACGCAAGGCCGACAAGGTGCGTGGCATTGTTTTCATGGTGTCGGACGGCATGAGCCCCGGTGTGCTGACGCTGGCCCAGGCCTACTCCAAACTGGTCCGCGACCGCGGCACGCATTGGTGGGAACTCCAGAACTCGAAACAGGCGGCCCGCGGCCTGATGGACACGGCTTCGGCCAACTCGATGGTCACCGATTCCGCCGCCGCTTCCTCCGCCTGGGGCGGGGGAGAGCGGGTGAACAACGGCGCGATCAATTTTTCCCCTTCAGGCAAGGAAATCGAATCGATCGCCTCGGTCTTGAAACGCAAGTCGAAGGCCAACATCGGCCTGGTCACCACGGCCACCGTCACCCACGCGACCCCGGCGGGTTTCGCCGCTTCGGTGAAAACCCGGTCCAGCGAGGTGGACATCGCGCCTCAATACCTCGAACGCGCCGATGTGATCCTCGGCGGCGGACGCGGTTTCTTCGATCCCAAGCAACGCCCCGACAAGCGCGACTTGCGCGGCGATTTCGCCAATGCCGGATACGATTGCGTTTCAACGCGCGATGAGATGCTCGCCGCCAAAAAGCCGCGCCTGCTTGGCACCTTCACCCGCGGCCACCTGCCGTTTACCATCGACCGCGACAACGATCCCGCCATCGCGGCCGCCATCCCAACGCTTGCCGAGATGGCCAAGGCGGCGCTCGACCGCTTTCTATCAGACAAGCGGCCGTTTCTGCTCCAGGTCGAGGGCGCGCGCATCGACCACGCCGCCCACCTCAACGACATCGGCGGGTTGTTAGGCGACCAGTTGGCCTTCGATGACGCGGTCGGCGCGGTGCTGGCACTCACGGCCAGCCATCCGGATGTGCTGGTGGTGGTCACCAGCGATCACGGCAACTCCAACCCCGGCCTCAACGGGATGGGCAACGGCTACGCCGAGAGCACCCAGTGCTTTTGCCGGGTGGCACGCCACAAGGGCTCGCACGAGAAAATCTTCGGTGCGTGCAACTCCGCCAAGAACACCAACCCCGCGGGACTCACCGAACTGGTCCGGGAAAACCTCGATTTCACTCTCACCATAGAAGAAGCCGAGGCCATGTCCGCCATCCTCCGCAAGCGGGATGTGCTCGAATGGAATCACCAGCTCGACAAGCCGGAGGGCTTGTTAGGCCAGATCGCCGGGAACCACACGGGCATCGGCTGGACCGGCACCACCCACACCAGCGACCCCACCCTGATCACCGCGTTCGGTCCGCAGTCGGAACGATTCTCTGGCATGGTGACCAACTCCGAAGTGTTCGGGCACTTCGTCGAAACCCTTGGTTGAATGGGGGACTCGCAAGGGATGCGACAACTTCACTTTCGCTCCATGAATTTCCGCGAGCCGCGCACGTATTTCTCCGCCCAGTATTTCACCTTGGCCTGTTCGTCGAGCGAGAGGGTGCGGACGACCTTGGCGGGCGAGCCGAGGACCAGCGAGCCGGGCGGGATGACGGTTCCGCCGGTGACCAGCGCGCCGGCACCGATGATCGAACGTTCGCCGATCACCGCGCCGTCGAGCACGATGGCACCCATGCCGACGAGCACCTCGTCCTTCACGGTGCAGGCGTGGAGGATGGCGGAGTGGCCGACGGTGACGAGTTCGCCGACGTAGCATCCGTAGTCGTCCGCCAGATGGACGACCGCGTTGTCCTGGATGTTCGAGCGCGGACCGATGACGATCTCGTTGATGTCACCGCGCAGCGTGGCGTTGTACCAAATGCTCGTCTCCTCATGGAGCGTGACACGCCCGATGATGTCCGCGCTGGCGGCGACGAAGGCCGTTTCGTGGATCGTGGGCGAGTATTCGGCGAAGTTCTCGATGGCCATGGCGTGAAACTACCGGTTGAGGATCTTCGGCACGCGGGGCGCGCGGAAACGATGGGGTTCGGGGAAGTTCGAGCCTAACAATGGTCGGCAATAGGCGTGAAATGCGGGTGTGACTCCGTTGCCATCGGCATTGATGAACTCATCGGGCATGTGGCGGGTTTTTCCCGCGACGTTGGTGAGGGGCACCAGTTCGTAGTCCACGGCGTAGTCGAGGACGGGCCGGCGGATGGCCACCGAGCCGTCGGCGTTTTCCCACATCGCGAATTGCACGGCCTTTTCGCCCGCCTCACGCGCCTCGCGGGCATCGCGATCCGACACGCAGCCCATGAACGAGCGCTGGAGGTAACCGAAGGTGTCCGCCCGCACGCGTTTGAGGCCGAGGCCTTTCTTGATGGTGTCCGAGAGCAGATCGCCGAGCGCGCCGGTGCCGGAAAGCTGCACGTTGCCATGCGCGTCGCGTTCCTCCACTCCCATGAGTTTGGTGATCATGGGCGTGCCGTCCTTGTCGCAGATGCCTTCGGACACGGCGATGGAGCAAACGCCATACTTGGTGTGAACGCGGTCCACATCGGCGAGGAACTTGTCGGTATCGAACGAACGCTCGGGCAGATAGACGAGGTGCGGTCCGTCATTTTCATACTTCGCCGCGAGGGCGGAGGCGGCGGTGAGAAACCCGGCGTGGCGTCCCATCACCACGCCAATGTAGACTCCGGTGAGCGCGCGGTTGTCGAGGTTCACGCCCATGAAGGCCTGGGCCACGAAGCGCGCCGCGGAACCGAAGCCCGGGCAGTGGTCGTTTTCCATCAGGTCGTTGTCGATGGTCTTGGGGATGTGGATGGCGCGGAGTTCGTAGTTTTCCGCCTTCGCCTGCTCGCTGACGATGCGCACGGTGTCCGAAGAATCGTTTCCGCCGACGTAGAAGAAGTAGCGGATGTCATGGGCCTTCATCGCCTTGAACATGCGCTGGCAATACTCGGCGTCCGGCTTGTCGCGGGTGGAGAGCAAACCCGACGAGGGCGTGCCCGCCACCTGTTCGAGGTTGTGGGCGGTTTCGCGCGTGAGATCGACGAAGTCCTCGCCGACGATGCCGCGCACGCCATGCATGGCGCCATACACGGCGGTGACCTGGCTGAACTTGCGGGCCTCCAGTGCCACGCCCACCACGCTTTGGTTGATCACATGGGTGGGGCCGCCACCCTGTGCCACGAGAACTTTTCCTTCGATTCGGCTCATGCGGCGCGAAGAATCGGCAATCCCCCGGCGGATGCAAGCCGTGAAACCCAGCATGGTTTCCGCTGGCGGCGGAATGGGGAAACGGTGAGTGTCGGCCCGTTGAAATCACCCGCATCCGCGAACCCGCCATGCCCGCATCTCCCGGCCGTCAACGGCGCGGTGGATCACACCATCACCCGCCGCCACGGCGAAAACCGCGGCGCGGATTTCTATCTCGACGCGCTGCGATACGCCCAGGCGCAGTGGATTGCCGGCAAGCCTGCCCAAGCGGTGCTCCAACTCGACAAGGCATGGATGGCCGATCTCGAAGCGGACGATCCGGTGCTCGCCGCCAACCCGTCGCCCTACGCGGCACTGGCGTGGATCATCCGGCGTGCCGCGGATGGCGGATGCGGTTTTCTGGGTGATCCGGTAAGGCATTTCCAGCATCTGGCCAGCCGGATGAGCGGGCCGCGTGGCACCGTTCGTTCGTGGCGCGCCTGGTGCTGCATGCACCTTGCCGAGCGCGTGGCGCCATCCGGCGTGTTTCGCCGCGACGGCCGGCAACTGGCGCGCGAGGGCCTTTGGATTCCCTCGATGAACGCGGCGCTCGCCGGGTTGGCACTCCATGGCTGGGCAGGGGAGGCGGACATCGCGGAGCGGGCAATGCGTGAGTGATGATCAACTGCGGGTTGACGCCTTCGGGCGCAAAGGAGCATGGTGCGTGTGGATCATGAAACATCTCCTCATTCTTCTCGCCACGTGCGGCCTTTGCGTCGCGGAAAAACCCGCCGCCAAAGGCGGATTCGACGGGCCCGCGGGAAAACCCCACGTTTACAAGACCTCCGCGGGCAAGGAGCGGCGGATGGAGATCTTTTCTCCTCCCGGTCATGATCCGGCGAAATCGAAGGTGCCGGGCATGATCCTGTTTCACGGCGGCGGTTGGCAAGGCGGCACTCTCGCGCAATTCCGTATGGCCTGCTCCTACTTCGCGAGCCGTGGCATGGTTTGCGCCACGGCGGAGTATCGGATGTTCGGCAAGGCCGACGCGAAACCTCCGAAGGGCGAGTCGATCAAACGCGTTTGCGTGACCGATGCGAAAAGCGCGATCCGCTGGTTCAAACAACGCGCCCCCGAACTCGGCATCGATCCCGCCCGTGTCATCGCCGGTGGCGGCAGCGCGGGGGGGCACATCAGCGCGCTCGCCACCATGAACCCCGGTCTCAACGATCCCGCGGATCCCAAGGATACCGACACCAAGGTCGTGGCCTACGTTTGGTTCAACCCGGCTTTCGATCTGAAGGACAAGCAGGATTCCGAGATCGACATTCTGCATCATCTCAAAGCCGATTTGCCACCCGCCATCGTTTTCTTCGGCGACAAGGACACTTGGAAGACAGGCTGGGACGCGGCCCATGCGAAATGGAAGGAAATCGGCACGAAGACCATCGAACTGCACATCGCCGATGGCCAACCGCACAGTTTCTTCAACAAGGATCCGTGGCGCACCGTCACCCTGATCGAGGTGGACAGGTTTCTCGTGAAACACGGATTTCTAACGGGGAAACCGACGCTGAAAATGCCCGCAAGCGGTGAGAAACTGGTGCCGGGTCGGTGATTTCCGAGTTCCTCGCCCCAACCCGTTTCATGGACATCAGAGTCATCCGAATCCTGCTTTGCTGCCTGCTTTTGCCGGTTGGGCCGTCCGCGCGCGCTTACGACATCCCGGGCTACACCCCGGACCAGATCATTCCGTTCAAACAGACGGTCAACAGCACCGGCGGCGCGGTCACGCTGAACCTGCATGTCTTCACTCCGCCCGGGCACCAACCCTCGCGCCAGCGTCCGGCCATCGTGTTTTTCTTCGGTGGCGGTTGGGTCGATGGCTCGGCCAGCCATTTCCACCCGCAGTGTGAGTATCTCGCAGCGCGCGGCATGGTCGCAATCTCGGCGGAGTATCGCGTGAAAAACCTCCACGGCACCACCCCGCAGGAATGCGTGAAGGACGGGAAATCGGCGATCCGCTACGTCCGCCAGAACGCCGCAGCACTGGGAGTCGATCCCAACCGCATCGCCGCCGGCGGTGGCTCCGCGGGTGGTCATGTCGCCGCCGCAACAGGCACGCTCAGCGCCTACGAAGAGCCCGGTGAAAACCTCGCGATCAGTTCGAAACCCAACGCCCTGGTGCTCTACAATCCGGTGGTGGACAATGGCCCCGGCGGCTACGGCCACACCACCGTGCAAGCCTACTGGCAGAACATCTCGCCCTTGCACAACCTCAGCGCCGCCGCGCCGCCGACGGTGTTCTTCCTCGGCACCAGCGACGCGCTCATCCCGGTCTCCGTGGGAACGAACTATCGGAGCGCGATGGAGTCCTTCGGCCTGCGCTGCGACCTTCATCTCTATCAGGACCAGCCCCACAGCTTCTTCAACTTCGATGTGCCTGACGACAGCAGCGGGCCGTTCTACGGCTATCAGGACACGCTTTTCAAAACCGACGAATTCCTCGTGTCTCTCGGCTACCTTCCCGAGCCACATGATGCACCGGTTCCGGCCACCGGTTGGGTGACGGTTTCCGGCAATGCCGCTTTCGGCGCGGGAAGTGCGGCGACCGCCTCTCCGGTCACCACCGATGCGGATGACGACGCCATCGCCGCCGGTTTCGCTCCGGTCAATCTAACGGAAGGGGAATTCATCCGGCTCAGCGGCACCGTCACGCTCAATGCGCCGCTCGCCGAAGATAAACTCCGCATCGGTTTGTTCGATGGCGACAACCCGGTCACCGCGGGCGATGGCGGCGGCTATCAGGGCATCTGGGCGGGCGTGCCAGCCGGCAATGCCTCGGTCATCGCTTCGGGAAACGGCACGGGACTTCATCCCTTCAATCCCTCCACGACACTCGGCCCCGTCCCGGCGGCTTCAAGCCTGCCCGGCAACACGCCGATCCACTTCAGCCTGATGCTCGCCCGCAACGGCGGTAAACTCGACATTGCGGTAAGTTTCCATGACGGAGCCTCCTATCGCCCGTCGCAGAACCTGTTGAACCTGACATCCTCTTCTTTCACCTTCGACAGCGCCGCGTTCTGGCTGGATGGAGCCACTCAAGCCTCCTTCACCAACATCCGCATCACCACCGGTCCGGCATTGCCATCCTTGCCGCCGCCGGTGGCCGGCGAAATCACCTACATCGATGCCGTGGACGGCAGTTCCGGCAACACCTTCAAAACCGGATCCATCGCTTCCGACACCTCGTGGGTGGGAGCGGATAGCTCCACCGTCAACAACACCCAATGGGGAAAGCGTCTCGCGGTCGAAGGAAACGGCGGAACCTTGTTTCAGGGGTTGATCGAAACGAACACCTTGCCTGAATTGACCACGCGGATCACCGGACTGGCCGACGGCACCTATGCCATTTGGGCGTTCTATTGGGATCAGGTCATCGACGACGCCCAAAACTGGAGTCTCAATGCGGGTCTGGCGTCCGGCTCTCTAACAACCTACAGTTCACCCGGTGAGCCCGCGGTGGGCGGAGCCACTTCGGTCGGTGTGACCAGCGCTGCGGAACTGGACTTCAGCAACAGCGTGACGGTGCAGGCCGGTTGGAACGGATCGGTTTTCCTCCGGCAATTGTTCGGCATCAACCTCGGGCATGTCACTGTCTCCGGAGGCGCTCCGGTCCATGTCTATCTCGATCACTCCAATACCGGCGGCAGCAACCGCAGGGCCTGGTATGATGGCGTGGGCTATCAGCCGATCAACGGGCAGACCGGCACCGCCACCTTTACCCGGCTGTTAGGCGTGGACTTCAACCGCGACGACGCGCCCGGCTCGCCCAGCCAGTCCGGTTTCCGCGTGATCTCCGGCTCCGCCGCCAATTCATCGGGAAACTCGGCCTTCTATTCCAAAACCTTCGGCGCGCGGCAGGTCACGGTTTCCCAACCTGGTGGCGCGAACTTCGAATTCCGCGGCGCGAATACCGATAGCACCCGGGCGATTCCCGGTGGCGACACCTCCATGCCGTTTCTCGTTTCCGACTTCATCGCCACCCGCGAGGGTGCCATCGATATCAGCATCACCGGATTGGCTGCGGGCGGATACCGCTTCCGTTCATGGCATCTCGATACCTTCACCGGGAGCGCACTCGGATTCGCACAAGGCAGTGGCAGCACCACTCCGAATCTGCTTGAAGCCCGGATCAACGGTCTCGTTCGCGGCGCGGTCCAGCCGACTGCCCTTGGTTCCGCGGGACTCAACACCACGTTCATCAACAACGCCCAGATCCCGGCGCTCGATTTCACCTTCATCCATGATGGAGGTCCGACACTCACCCTGAAGCTGCGCGCGCTGCGTCCGAACGCCAGCGAGAATTTCCTCCCCCTTAACGGCTTCGAGCTTCTCCAGGAAAACCCATGAAGTTTCTTCTAACGATCACTCTGTTAGGTGGCGCGGCCGCAGCCGCCGCTCCGCCCAACGTGCTTTTCATCGCCGCCGACGACCTTCGTCCCCAACTCGGGTGTTACGGGGAGACGTTCATGGTCACGCCACACATCGACTCGCTTGCCAGCCAAGGGCGGCTGTTCCGCAACCACTACGTCGCCGTGCCCACCTGCGGGGCCTCGCGCTACTCGCTGATGACCGGCCTGCGGCCAACCTCCGTCACGGATGACAACAACGCGTTCGAGATCAGCATGCCATCCAGCCTGCCCACCCAGCCGGAAAGCTGGGCCGACCTGCTGCGGCGAAACGGCTGGCGCACGGTTTCACTCGGCAAGGTCAGCCACGAACCCGACGGCTACCGCTGGAATTTCCCGTCGAGTTATGACATCGGCCGGAGTTCCGTGACTGTCCCCGACATGCGGTTTTCGTGGAATGAGATACTCTACGACTTCGGCAAGTGGGGCGCGCAGCGCTATCCGCTCTTCTCCTATGCCGATGGCACCGGCCGGGTGAGCGGTGTGTCTCCGGCATGGGAGATCGGCGTCGATGGCAACGGCCAGAGCCTCCCGGACGAAGCTTATCCGGACGGGCAGATGGCCCAAGCCGCCATCGAAAAGCTCCGCGAGTTCGCCGATGACGGCACGCGTTTCTGCCTCGCCGTCGGATTCTTCAAGCCACACCTGCCTTTCAACGCCCCCAAGGCCTACTGGGATCTTTACAACCCCGCCACGCTTCCAGCGCCCAGCCCGTTGACTGTCCCTACCGGAGCCAACTCCGCAACCACCGGAAACTCCGGCGAAGTCAACTCCTACTCCGGTGGAAGCGATCGCGCGAAACTCCGCCACGCCTACTTCGCCTGCGTTTCCTACATCGATGCGCAGGTGGGAAAAATCCTCGCCGAACTCGAGGCCCTCGGACTGGCCGACAACACCGTCGTCGTGCTGTGGGGCGACCACGGCTGGCGGCTTGACGACTACGGTCGGATCGGCAAGCACTCGCTGTTAGAGCGCGCGCTCGAGGCGCCGCTGATCATCCGCCCGCCCGTGGGACTCCGGCACAAGGCCTTCTCGGGAATCCATGCCGAAGGCGTGGTGGAAACCATCGACATCTATCCCACCATCGCCGAACTCTGCGGACTCACGCCACCCGCCACGGTGGTCGGCGAGTCGCTGGTCCCGATGATCCGCAATCCGTTCGCCCCGGGAAAGAACCATGCCTACTCGCGATACGGTTCCCTCACCACCATCCGCACCTCCAACTGGCGTCTCATCAACACCAGCGGCGACAACGATCTCTACGACCTCTCATCCTTCCGCTACGAGGTTGCGGATGTTTCCGCCTCCAATCCCTCGGTGGTTAGTTCGCTCAGTGCGGCTCTCAGCGTTCAAGGCACGCGCCCCGGCGTGACCTATGCGGAATGGGCCGGCGGAAATCCGCTGCTTGCCGATCCGGATGGCGATGGGGACGGGGATGGATTCGCGAACCGTCTTGAATATGCGGCTGGCACGGATGGCCTCGATGCCGCCGAACGCCCGAAGCCGGTGTTTTCATTTGAGAATCTCAGCGGCATGGGCTTGTCGGAACGGGAAGGGGTTTTCCGCTTCCCGATTGATGCGGATGCGGACGATTTCACCGTCCTGCCGTCGACTTCGACCGATCTCCAGAACTGGTTCTCCGAGCCACTTGAGTTTCTGGATGTGATCGATCAGGCAAGCGATCACCCCGAACTGCGCTACCGCGTCACCGGGCCCTTCTCGGTGCGGCGATTCTTCAGGCTTGGCACATCGGACGAATGAAGCTTCCAAAGGTCATGCACGGGTTGGTTTTCCTCGCGGCCGTGTCTGCCGCCGTGGCAGGGGAAAGGTTTCGCTTTGAGCGTCCGCTCATGGGCACGCGTTTCACGGTGGTCTGTTATGCGAATGACCGAGAGGCCGCTTCAAAGGCGGCGGACCTCGCGTTCGGCGAGGCGGAACGGATCAACCGGGCGGCATCGGATTATCGAACGGATGCCGAACTCGTGCTGCTTCCTTCGCATTCCATCGGAGCGGCCGTTCCGGTTTCCCCGACGCTCTTTGCGCTGTTAGAGCATTCGCGCCACATCGCGGAGTTGAGCGGCGGCGCGTTTGATCCGACACTCGGTCCGCTCACGAAACTTTGGCGTGAGACCCGCGATTCGGGCTGCTTGCCGGGTGCGGAGAAACTTGATGCCGCCCGCGCCGCATGCGGGTGGAGACACTTCAGCGTCGATCACCGGTCGCGCTGCATCATGTTTCACCGCGAGCCCATGGCTTTCGATCTCGGCGGCGTGGCCAAGGGATATGCCGCCGATCTCATGCTCGACTCGCTCAAGGCTGCGGGCATTTCCCGAGTGATGATCGCCGCCGGCGGCGATATCCGCGTGGGCGACCCGCCGCCGGGACGCGACGGCTGGCGTGTGGCGATCCAAACCTTCGATCCCGCCCGTCCCGACGAGGTGCTCACACTCGCGAACGCCGCCGTCTCCACTTCGGGTGACCTCCATCAGTCGGTGGAGATCCATGGCGTGAGATACTCCCATATCCTCGATCCCGTCACCGGTCTCGGTCTGACGCGTCGCATCGCCGCAAGCGTCATTGCGGACGAAGCGAAACTCAGCGACCCGCTTGCCACGGCCGCCTGCGTGCTCGGTCCGGATCGCATTGACGCGTTGAGGAAACTCCCTGGCGTGCGCGAGGTGAAGATTCGGACTTTGCAAGAGCCATCGTCCAACCGACGTTCAGGACCGGACCACCATGAAAAGCAGCCGTAGGGATTTCATCCAGCATTCGCTTCTGGGCGGTGCGGGCTTCACTCTTGCCGCCACCACCGAGGTTCAGGCCGCGTCCGATCCGGGATCCACCGGGCCCGAACTCACGCAGGATGTCGATGTGCTGGTGGTGGGTGGCGGCACGGCCGGGCATGTCGCCGCGATTCAGGCCGGCCGCGCGGGTGCCAGCGTGCTGCTGGTGGAACGTGGTGCCCAACTCGGCGGCGCGATGACCACCGGCGGAGTGGCGTTTCCCGGGCTTTTCGACGCGTGGGGCAAGCAGATCATCGCCGGTATCGGCTGGGAACTGGTCAAGGAAAGCGTGGAACTCGATCAGGGGACCTTTCCCGATTTTGCGAAGGTTCCCCAGCGTCATTGGCAGAACCAGGTTTTCACCAACCAATTCCTCTACGCGATTCTCGCCGAGGAAAAATGCGCGAAGGCGGGCGTGCGGGTCGCCTATCACGAGTTCCCGCAGGCGGTGGCGAAAAGCGGTGAGCGCTGGCAGGTGGATTGCGTGGGCTTCGGCACCCGGCGCCGGGTGAACTGCAAACAAATCATCGACTGCACGGGCGGCGCGGAGGTGGTCGGTCTGTTAGGTCTGCCGCGGCTGCGCGAGGACGAGCGGCAGCCGGGATCCTACCTCTTCATGCTGGGCGAGGCCCACGAACCCGGGCGCAACCAGATTCACCGGCTTTACGTCCATGGCGCGGACTCCACCAACTCGCGCACGGTCACCGAGGCGAATCTCACCGGTCGCAAGGCCATTCTCGAAAAGCTGCGCAAGGACGGCGGGAGGCTCATGCACCTCCAGCCGGAGACGGGATTTCGCGAAAGTTATCGCATCGAGGGCGAAACGGTCGTCACGGTGAACGACTACCGCTCCGGAAGGAAATTCGACGATGCGGTTTGCCACGCGTTCTATCCGGTGGATCTCCACACCAAGCACGGCGTGAAACCCGAACCGCTGAAACGCGGTGTCATCCCGACCATTCCGCTGCGCGCGCTCATTCCGAAAGGCAGCCGCAACCTCATCGTCGCCGGGCGCTGCGTGAGCAGTGACCGTCTGGCGAATTCCGGGTTGCGCGTGCAGGCGTCGTGCATGGCCATGGGCCAGGCCGCCGGAGCCGCCGCCACGCTCGCGGCGAAGGCGGGAACCACTCCGCTCGAGGTGCCCCTCAAGGAAATCCACGACCTGCTCCGCACCCACGGAGCCATCATCCCCGGCGATGTCTAACAGGAAGTCGCCGCAGCTTGGCACGCTCCGCCGCCGCAGCGTCTCGCTGCTCACCGCCCTGACATTCCTGGTCCTTGCGGTGACGGGTGTGCTCGCCTTCATCCGCCCGTTTTCCATCGGCATCATCGGCCTGCACGCGCTGATGGGTTTTCTCTTCGTCGCCCTGGTCGCGCTGCATGTGATCAATAACAGCCGCCCGCTCGCCAGCTATGCGCGGAGCAGGACGCTGTGGGTCACGCTGGCTGTCACCGCCGCACTCACCGCGCTGTTCTGGTGGCAGCCTGGGCCGGTGAAGACCGTGCTCGGCTGGAGCGGCAATCTGGGGCCTGCCATGGAACGTTTCGAAATGCGCGAGGACGGCATGGTTTTCGATTACGCGCCATCGCCCGACTACCGGATGCGCCTCACGGTGAAGCCCGGTCCATCCTTTGATGCCAGCCCGCCTCCGCAGGTGGCGATCTGGTTGGAGAACCAGGGTGGTTATCACATCAAGACCCTGCTCGCACCGACGGCGGCAGTGGAAACCCCCTACTGGTCCTTCAAACACTCCGGCTGGGAGAAGGCCAAGCGCGAGGCGGAGGAACTGGGCGAGATTGATGCCGTTTCCTCGCCCACGCCCAACGGTTCCTTCGATCCGGCCGACTACATTCTTCCCGCCGAAACCAAGGACTCCACGCCTTACAGCCTGTTGCTGGAAATCAACCAACCCGGCGACGACCAGGCATCGCTCGTGTATGCCGTGGAAATTGACAACTCCCTGCCGAAGACCTTCCAACTCCTCGAACTCCGCGGTTATCCGAAACGCGAGGAGTCCGGTGCGAATGAAAAGGAAAAGTGGGGGCTTTACTACGTCGATGATTCGTTCGGATCCGCACTTGATCTGATCGACAGCGCCTTGCTGACCATCGAACGGAAATCCCCAACTCCCAGGGTTTCACCGTGACCGGCCAGCCGGGGAACTGTTGTTGGGATCCCGCGTCCATCCCGAGTTTACGAGAGTCCGGAGGCTTGAAACGTCCGCCTTGTCTGTAGTGTAAAGGGGGGCGGGCATCCGCGCTGGCGAACACAGCGGAATCCTGAAGTCACCATGAAAACCCTCGTCCTCGTCTTACTCACCGCACTCATCGCCCACGCGCACAGGCCCCTAGACCTCAAGGTCGCGCACCGGACCGCTCCACTCGGAATCGACGATGCGAAGCCCCGTCTCTCCTGGCGCATCGAATCGGAACAGCCCGGCGCGAGGCAATCCGCCTACCAGATCCTCGTCGCCACCAGCGCGGACAAGCTCGAACCCGGGAAGGCCGATCTGTGGGACAGCGGCCGGGTCGATTCATCCGAAGCCCACGCGACCTATGCCGGAGCCCCATTGAAAGCGGCGTCACACGTTCACTGGATGGTCCGCACGTGGGTGGGCGATGAGGCTTCCGATTGGTCGGAGCCGCAGCGATTCCTCACCGCGCGCATCGGCGGTCAGCCGACCCAGCCCTTCATCAGTTTCCGCGACACCTCGGCCTTTCACAAGAATCGCAACCAACTCCACTTGCCGCCTGCGCGCTACTATCGGGGAACCTTCAAGCCCGGGAAAAAGATCGCGCGTGCCATCGCCCATGCCACCGCGCTCGGCATTTACGAACTGCACGTGAATGGCAAACGCGTTGGAGACGCCTTTTTCGCTCCCGGTTGGACGGACTACCGCAAGCGCATCTACTACAACACCTACGATCTCACTCCGTATCTCACCGATGGCGCGAATGCCATCGGCGCGATTATCGCGGACGGCTGGTATGCCGGTTATGTCGGCTATGGGAAATTCGTCGGCTACGGCCCTCATCGGACCGGCCGCAACATTTATGGCAAAACCCCGGCGCTGATGGTTGAGACGCATGTTTTCTACGAAGACGGCACATCCGAAGTCATTGGCACCGACACCTCGTGGAAAACCGCCACCGGGCCTGAACTCGAAGCGGATTTCCTGATGGGCGAGACCTACGACGCCCGCCGCGAGATGCCGGGCTGGGCCACCGCCGCATTCGATGACTCGAAGTGGGAGCAAGCCATTCTCGCGGAACAGAATGGCTCGATCATCGAGCCGTTTTCCGACGCCTTCATCAAAAACGAGAAACGCGAGTTCGGTTTCGTCCGCCCGCCGGTGTTCCAGGCCTATCCCGCACAGCCCGTCCGGATCATCGAGGAACTCCCCGCAAAGTCCGTGAAGCCCATCAAACCCGGCACATGGATCTTCAACATGGGCCAGAACTTCGCGGGCAACGTGCGGCTGAAGGTGAAAGCGGAGGCCGGGAAATCCTTCGTTCTTCGCTTCGGTGAGATGCTGCACCCCGATGGCCGCCTGATGACCGAGAACCTCCGCTCCGCACGCTCTACCGACACTTACATCGCCAAGGGTTCGCCCGACGGCGAAACATGGACGCCGCGCTTCACCTTCCACGGATTCCAATACGTAGAGGTCACCGGTTTTGATGGCGAGCCGCCGCTCGACGCCATCACCGGTCTGGTGATGCACTCGGACACGCGGCTGGCATCCGGTTTCGAATGTTCCGATCCGGTGGTGAACAAGGTCTTTCAGAACGCGGTATGGACCCAGCGCGCCAACTGGATCGAACTGCCCACCGATTGCCCGCAGCGCGACGAGCGCCTCGGCTGGACGGGTGACGCGCAGATCTATGCCGCATCGGCCGCCATCCACGCCGATGTCGCGGCTTTCTTCCGAAAGTGGCTGCGCGAGTTGGAGGAATCCATGACCAAGGAGGGTTATTACCCGTCCTATGCGCCCTACTGCTTCGGCCACGGCGGGGCGGTTCACGGTTCCGCCTGGTCCGATGCGGGCATCATCGTTCCCCATGCCATCTGGAAAGCCACCGGCGACAAGGCCTTCTTCACCGCGCACTGGCAGGCGATGACGCGCTTCATGGAAGCGCGCAAGGCGCACGATCCCGGGTTGTCGGGCAAACCCTTCGGCGCGCCATGGGGCGATTGGCTGAACCTGAATGATCCGACGCCGCACGGATATGTCGAACTGGCCTACTTCCATCTGTGCTCGCGCATGATGGAGGAAATGGCCGCCGCCCAGGGACTCACGGCCGAGGCCGAGAAGTACCGCCAATGGATGGAAACCATGCGGGCGAACTTCCGCAAGCAGCACCTCCAGCCCGACGGATCGATCCGTCCCGAATCGCAATCCGCCTACGTGCTCGCCCTCGACTGCGGGCTTCTAACAGAACCTGCCGAGCGCAAGCGGGCGGGTGACCGGCTCGCCGCCCTGATCCGCTCCAAGGCCGGCGACAAAAGCACCGGCATGACCACCGGTTTCCTCGGCACCAAACCGCTGCTGCCCGTCCTCGCGGATACCGGGCATCTCGATCTCGCCGTTTCGATTCTCCAATCCCGCAAGTATCCCTCTTGGGGCTACGAGGTGAAAAACGGCGCGACCACCATCTGGGAACGCTGGAACTCCTACACCGAGGAGCACGGCTTCGGCGGCGAGGATGGCAAGATGAACGCCGCGATGAACTCGTTCTCGCACTATGCCTTCGGTGCCGTCACCGAGTGGATGATGAACACCCTCGCCGGCATCGCCCCGGCCGAACCCGGTTACTCGAAGATCCGCCTGCATCCGCGTTTCCCTTCGGCGAACGCCACTTCCGAAACCGAGACCATTTCCTGGATCAAGGCGCACCACGACTCGCCGCACGGCAGGATTGCCATCCATTGGAAGCGCCAGGACGACGGATCGCTGCTCTACGAAGCCACCATCCCGCCGAACACCACCGCCGAACTCACCCTGCCGAAGTCCTCACCATGGGGCGGCAAGAAGGGCGGCACCACATCTCAGACCCTGCCATCCGGATCCCATCGTTTTGTGGTCGGGAAGGAAGGGCCATAAGTCCAACAGGCCGTCGATTCCTGGCCCGCCCTCACTTCATCCCAGCGAGTTTGCAGACCCGCTTGTAATGGGCGGGTTCCACCGGGGTGATGGACAGCCGGGTGCCTCGTTGGCAGACGGTCATATCGGCGAGAACCGGGTCGGCCTTGAGGGTTTCCAGGGTGAGGGTTTCCGGGAAACGGGCGACGAATTCGAAGTCCACGAGCCACCAGCGCGGGTTTTGGCGGGTGGATTTGGCGTCGTGGTATTCGCTTTTCGGATCGAACTGGGTTTCGTCGGGGTAGGGGGGACCGGCGACCTTGGCGATGCCGGCGATGCCGGGTGGTTTGGCGTTGGAGTGATAGAAGAGCGCGAGATCACCGGGTTTCATGTCCTTCCACATGAAGTTGCGCGCCTGATAGTTCCTCACGCCGGTCCATGGCTCGCGTTGGACGCGGGCGAGGTCGTCGATGGAGAAAACGTCGGGCTCGGACTTGATCAACCAATGGCGCATGGCGTCAGGCGATGGCTTTTTCGAGTTCCGGCTTGATCGATGGCAGCGGCAGGTGCTCGGGGCCGAGTTCGAGGCCTTTGGCGGCGCGGAGGTCGGACTCGATGGCTTCGAGCACATCGAGTTCGGGGCGGAACTCGGCGGCATGGTAGGAACTTCTAACAAGCGGCCCGCTGGCGACGTGGCGGAAGCCTTTTTCCAAGGCGATTTGCTTGTATTCGTCGAACTGCGCGGGCGGGATGAAATCGACGACCGGCAGATGTTTCGGCGTGGGGCGCAGGTATTGGCCGAGGGTCAGCACGGTGACATCGTGGGCGCGGAGGTCATCCATGGCGCGGAGGATTTCCTCGCGGCGCTCGCCGAGGCCGAGCATGATGCCGCTCTTGGTGGCGACCTTGCCGCTGACCATGGCCTTGGCTTTCTTCAGCACGGTGAGCGAGCGCTGGTACTGCGCGCGGGATCTAACAAGTGGGGTCAGGCGTTCGACGGTTTCGATGTTGTGGTTGAAGATGTGCGGGCGGGCGTCCATCACCAACTGCAGGGCCCAGTCGCGGTCGTTGAAATCGGGCACAAGCACCTCGATGATGATGCCGGGATTGGTTTCGCGGACGGCCTCGATGGTTTGCTTGAAATGCTCGGCTCCGCCATCGCGCAGATCGTCGCGGGCGACGGCGGTGATGACCACATGGCGCAGTCCCATGCGGCGGGTGGCTTCGGCGACGCGCTGCGGTTCGTCGGCTTCAAGCGCGTCGGGTTTGGCGGTCTTGACGGCGCAGAAACCGCAGGCGCGGGTGCATTTCTCGCCGGCGATCATGAAGGTGGCGGTTTTCTGGCTCCAGCATTCCCAACGGTTCGGGCACTGGGCTTCCTCGCAGACAGTGACGAGCTTAAGGTCGGTGATCAGCGACTTGGTGGACCAGAACTCGGGATTGTTCGGCAGGCGCACCTTGATCCACTCCGGCTTGCGATCCCGGTGCAGGGCCGGGTCCATCCTCATCTTCGGGCCACAACTGCTCATGTCGGCGGGACGCTAGGATCGGTCGGTGGGCGGGGAAAGTGCAAACTGTGGCGTGTGGCCAAAGAAAAACCCCCGCACGCCGGGCGTGCGGGGGTTCGGGAAATGGGCTCAGGGTTTCTTCACGTAGGCGGCGCACCAGCCCTTGTTGGCCACGAGCTTGCCGCCGAAGGCCGAGCAGGGGCCGGTTTCCTCGCCCTTCTTCTCGGTGAACAGCGCGCAACCGGTGCAGACCTGATCGTCCTTGTGGTTCGGATACTTGGCCTTGTCCACCTTGGTGGTGTCATGCTTGTAGCCGAGGGCTTGGGCGACCGGATCGGACTCCTCCAGTTTCACGGGAGGTGGCGGCGGGGCCTGGCCGAAAAGAAGGCTGCCGGCGGCAACCGGAGCGGAGGCGGCAAGTTTGAAGAGGAATCTGCGTCTGGAGTCCATGATGGTCGGGTGATGGGGTTGGAGTGGTTCGGCGGGTGCGGATCGGCACGCGCCACGCGGGAATATTACAGGTTTCCGTCGGATTTCATGTCAGGAATTCCGAATTCCTCCGCATTTTTGGTGAGGGCGGGTGAAACCGGTTGGCCGCTTCCCGCTTGCCGGGGCGGCAGGGCCGGGCACAATCGGCCCGGTGAACGAGGCACCCCTTGGATTTTTCGACTCCGGCGTCGGCGGCCTGACCGTCGTGCGGGCGGTGCAGGAATTGCTGCCGGGTGAGGACATCCTGTATCTTGGCGACACGGCGAGGCTGCCATACGGATCGAAGAGCCCGGAAACGATCCGCCAGTTTGCGGATGAGGACACGCGTTTCCTGATTTCGCGCGGAGTGAAGGCGGTCGTCGTGGCCTGCAACACCGCCACGGCGCATGCGCTTCCCCGTTTGCGCGAGCAATACCGGGTGCCGATCCTCGGCGTGATCGAGGCGGGGGTGGACGCGGCCTTGGCCAACCCGGACGCCGAACGCATCGGCATCATCGCCACGCGGGGGACCATCGGTTCGCACGCCTACCAGCACGCGCTGGCACAGCGGCGCACCGGATTGATCATCCACGGGCAGGCGACGCCGCTGCTGGTGCCGCTGGTGGAGGAAAACTGGATCGAGCACCCGGCGACACGGTTGGTTCTGAAATCCTACCTCGATCCGCTGGTGGAGAAGGGGATCGACACGCTGATGCTGGCTTGCACCCACTATCCGCTGCTCATTCCGGCGCTGCGCGAAGTACTTCCGAAGGAGGTCCGTTTGGTGGACTCCGCCACCACCTGCGCCGAGCATCTTCGGCGAGAGCTGACCCGTTTGGACCTGCTCGCACCGGCCACGCGCGAGGGCGGTCTGGAGATTCATCTGACCGACCTTTCCGAGGAGTTCGAGGGCTTGGCCAGGCGGTTTCTCGCGAAGCCTCCGGGGCGGATCCATCGCGCGGTTTTGGGCGGTTGAATCGGTAGCCCGCACCGGCAAGGGAAGCCGCCTTTCCCTGATTGGAGCGATCAGGCGGTTATCACTCCGGGCAAACGGGAAAGTTTTTTCGGGGGTGAAACCGTTGCGCCACTAGGCACGCAGCCCGTCGGCCGGGCGGATGGGGAAACGGTTCTTGCTAATCCGGAGATCGCGGACAGCCTGAAGACCGCTCCGGAGGCATGTTGCATTCCGGGCGCGCATTTTTTGAAGGTCTGGCGTCGCGGGCGGAAAATGGTGGAACGAATCGGCGTCAATAGAACTGAATACAATGGATATCTACGTGGGCAACCTGCCCTACACCGCTACTGAAGGAGATGTTTCCGAACTCTTCGCCGCCCATGGCCCGGTCGAACGGGTCAAGATCATCACCGACCGTGAAACCGGACAGTCCAAGGGCTTTGCCTTTGTGACCCTGGGCGATCAATCGAAGGTCAACGAAGCCGTCGAAGCCCTCAACGACTTCGACTACAACGGTCGCCCGCTGCGGGTGAACCCGTCCGAACCCCGCCCGGCTGGTGCCGGTTTCGGTGGTGGCGGCGGTGGTTACAAGGGCGGCGGTGGCGGCGGCTACAAAGGCGGCGGCGGTGGTGGCTACAAGGGTGGCGGCGGCGGCTATAAAGGCGGCGGCGGTCACAAGGGTGGCGGCCAACGCGGCGGCGGAAGCTGGTAATCCCGACACGCCACGACTCGAACTTCACTCACCCGGACCCTTCACAGGGGCCGGGTGTTTTCGTTGCGGGATACCGCCGGAAACAGGACTCCGCTTGACCCCGCCGCGGCCGGATTCTACCTAGTGCCCATGACACTACTTTACGAGGGCAAGGCGAAGCGGCTGTGGACCACCGAAAATCCGGACACGCTGCGCATGGAGTTCAAGAACGACGCCACCGCCTTCAACGGCGAGAAGAAGGCCAGTTTCGAGAACAAGGGCCGCTTCAACAATTCGATCAGCAACCTGATCTACGGCCTGCTTGAAAAGGAAGGCGTGCCCACCCACTTCGTCCGCCAGATCGATGACACCAACGTCGAGGTGAAAAAGGTCACCATCGTCATGGTCGAGGTGATCGTGAGAAACCTTGCCGCCGGTTCATTCTGCAAGCGCACCGGCATGAAGGAAGGCCATGTGTTTACCCAACCGGTCATCGAGTTCTCCTACAAGAGCGACGAACTGGGCGATCCGCTGATCAACGACGACTACATTCGCGAGATGGGCCTCGCCACGCCGGAGGAAATGGCCCACCTGCGCGAGTCCGCGCTGCGGGTGAACCGCATTCTAAGCGATTTCTTCGCCAAGTGCGGATTGAAGCTGGTGGACTTCAAGCTCGAGTTCGGCCGCCTGGTTTCCGATCCTTCGGTGATCGTGCTGGCGGACGAGATCAGCCCGGACGGCTGCCGCCTCTGGGATCTCAAGACCGGTGAGCGCATGGACAAGGACCGCTTCCGCCGCGACCTCGGCAACCTCATGGAAGCCTACGAGGAAGTCCTCGGCCGCGTGAGGCAAAACCTCGCGCCGTAGGCCCGCTCGTGAGAGCGGGGAGGTGACTGATAGAACGCGGTCTCACGACCGCGCCGACATGATCATTCACTCCTCCACGCTCTTCGCCGCCTTCTTCGCGGCCTTCTTGGCCGGGCGTGGCGGGAAATCGAAGCCGATCTTGCCTTCCTTGGGATCGAAGGTGAGGTGGGCGTCGAACTTGCGCTTGGTGCGGTTGGAGACGAAGCCCTTGATGACGTCGGTCTTGCCGGTGGTGAGCATTTTTTTCACCTGCTCCACGGTGATGTCGTGGTGGAGGATGCTTTTCCCGATGCGGATGCCGTTGGGCTCCTTCTTGGTGACGAGTTCGGGAACGTGATAGGCTTTTTCCGTTTCGTAGAGCTTCACGCTGCGGCCGTCCTGCATGGTGACATCACTGACGAAGTGTTCTTCGGTGAGTTCGGGCGCGGTGTCGGCATCGCCGTTCTCGAAGAAGAAGTTCACCTTGAACTTCTCATCCATCTTGAGCGCGGCGTCGAAGGGCTTGTTGAACTTGGACTTGAAGCCGGTGAGCGGGCCGACGAAGCCTTTGGTGAAGAGTTCCACCGCCTCGGCTTCGGTGAGAAGCCGGCCGGCGATGTGTTTCTTGGCCTTGAATTTGCAATCCGGTTGGCGGCACTCGTAGGTGGCGTCGGTCTGGCGAAGCGCCTCGGCGCCGCAGGCGGGGCAGGGGACCTTGAGATCGGGGAAACTCTGGTTCTTCGTTTCGTCAGCGAGTTTTCTGGCCTTGGTGACGATCTCCTCGGTGTAGGCGATGATCTCGCGCATGAATTCGTCGCGCTGAAGCTGCCCGTGTTCCATCTGGCGGAGTTTGAATTCCCAGTCGCCGGTGAGTCTGGGCGAGTAGAGTCCCTCGATGTCCATCTCACGGACGAGTTCGATAAGGCGCATGCCGGCTCCGGTGACGTGCAGGTCGCGGCCGTCGCGGGCGAGGTATTTCTGGGCGATGAGTCCCTCGATGGTGGCCGCGCGGGTGGCGGGTGTGCCGAGTCCGCGCTCGGCCATGGCTTCGGCGAGCGCTTCATCGTCGATGAGTTTGCCCGCGCCTTCCATCGCGGAGAGCAGGGTGGACTCGGTGAAGCGCGCGGGCGGCTTGGTTTCCTCGTGAAGGACCTCGATGTGCTCGACTGCGGCCTTCTCGCCGACGGTGGCGGGGACGAGTTCGTCCTTGCCGGAGGCGACGCCAGGGGTGCGGCCATAGACTTCGAGCCAGCCGGGTTTGACGAGCACGCGGCCTTCGGTCTTGAAGGTGTCTGTCAGATCCGCGTGGGCAATCCGGGTGAGACGGGTCGTTTGCTCGAACTCGGCGGAGGGATAGAAGACGGCGATGAAGCGCTTGACGATCATGTCGAAGACCTTCTGCTCGGTGTCGCTGAGCTTGGCGGTCTTGCCGGTGGGGATGATGGCGAAGTGGTCGGAAACCTTCTTGTTGTCGAACACGCGGCGCGACTTGGTGAGGCGCGGGCCGTTTTCCTTGTCGCCCTTGAGCACGGCGTCGGCGAATTTCGCCACGGGCAGGTCGCTGTTGGCGATGTCCCGCATGGTTTCGCGGACGTTGCCGGTGTAGTCCTCGGGCAGATAGCGCGAGTCGGTTCGCGGATAGGTGATGACCTTGTGTTTCTCGTAGAGCGCCTGGGCGATCTGGAGCGTGCCCTTGGCCGAGAACGGCGCCTCGCGTTGGAGCGTGGTGAGGTCGTAAAGCTGCGGGGCGATCTGCGTTTGGGCCTTCTTTTCCTCGGAAACCGTGCCGGATTTCCCCTCGCAGCGGGCCTTGATGGCATCGGCGGTGGCCTGGTCCCAAATGCGCTCGGCCCGGCCGTGCGGGTTGGCTTCATCCTTTTTCCACGCTTCGTCGATCCACTTGCCGAGGTATTCGCCGGCGGCAACTGCGAAGGTGGCGTGGACCTCGAAGTAGGGCGTGGGCCTGAAGGCGCGGATCTCCGCCTCGCGCGCGGCGAGGATGGCCAGCGTCGGGGTTTGCACGCGGCCGGCGGCGGTGATGTTGAATCCGCCGTGGCGCGAGTTGAAGCAGGTGAAGGCGCGGGTGGCGTTGAGGCCGACGAGCCAGTCGGACTCGGAGCGGCACTTCGCGGCGTCGGCCAGCGGTTGCATCTGCTCTTCGGTGCGCAGGTTTTCCCAGGCTTCGAGGATGGCGTTGTTGGTCATGGACTGCATCCAGAGCCGCTTGGTCGGCTTGTGGATATTTCCGATATCCATGATGTAACGGAAGATCAGCTCGCCCTCGCGGCCGGCGTCGCAGGCGTTGACAATGAGGTCGATGTCCTTGCGCTTGGCCAGCTTGAGCACCTGCTTGAGGCGGGTCTCGGAATCCGGGATCGGATCGAGATCGAACTTGTCCGGGATCGCCGGCAGGACCTGGAAATTCCACGGCAGCTTCTTGCCGTTCGGCCCCATCGGCATGCGGAGTTCCACCAGGTGGCCGACGGCGGAGGTGATCACCGCGTTGTCATTCTCGAAATACACGTCCCGCCCGGAACCCATCTTTTCGAATTTCCCCAGCGGCTTGGCGAGCGCGCGGCTGAGGTCGGTCATGACGCTGGGTTTTTCGGCGATGATCAGTGTTTTTCCCATGGTGAACGAGGCCCGTGGCGCGGGTGTGGCGCGAGGGACTAGGACGGAAACGGCGGATTTGGCAAGAGGATTGAGGGATAACCGGGGCTCAGCCGGTGAAAACCGCTGTTTCGCGGATCCCGCCGGAACGTGGTGCGGCCGGTGGAAACCCGGCTTGCTTTTCCAATGGCGAAAAGCCCGTTCCCGGCGATCGGTCAACCCCAACCGGGGAGGTTCCCCGTTTCAAAGAGAACATCAAACACCCCATTATCACCAAAACCATGAAATCGAAACTGATCCGTTCCATGACGATTGCCACACTGGGTGCGCTTGCCGCGTTTCCGCTTGCCGCCAGCGCGGCTCCGGCGGCCATCACCAAGGCGGAGGTGAATGCCGCCCAACAGGCCTGGTGCGACGCGCTCGTTGCCATCGGCAAGGCCCATGAGGAGGGCAAAGACGCCAAGGCGCTTGCCACCAAGGTCCTTACGGACGCATACAACTACGACAAGGGCTCGGTCTTTTTCAAACCGACGCTCGCGTATGGCAAAAACACCTTCCGTCCGACCAAGGAGGGGGCACTTGCCTATTTCGTCGGAGGGGACCCGAGTTTTCCCGAGGACAAGGGTTTCGCTCTGAAACCCTGGGTCAAGGCCCGTTACGACAACCTCGGTGATGGTGATGAGGGCATTCAGATCCATGGCGACATCGCCATCACCATGGGCAACGTCTGGGTCACCGCGAAGGACGGCACCGAGGTGATGGTGGACAAGACCTTCGTCTTCAAGAAAGGCGATGACGGCAAGCTCCGCCTGATCGTCCACAAATCATCACTGCCGTTCTCGCCCGAGAAAAAGTGAGCGTTTTCGCCATCCATCGGCCGGCCCTTGCCCTGAGGGCGGGCCGGTGGATGGCTCGTTTGGATGAAAAAAGCCGCCGCCCCATCGTGGGCGGCGGCTTGATTGTTGCAGCAGGGCCGAAATCCCGAATCAGAAGAACGTGCGGAAGGCGATGAGCCAGGTGAGCGCGTCCACGTCGCCTGCCGGGGTTTCGAGGTTGGTGTATTCGACTCCGCCCATCAGCTTCAGGTTGTCACCGCAGAAGTGGTAGTTCAGGCCGGCGTAGACCGTGTGGAGCTGGTCGCCCCGGCCGCTGTTGACGTCCACGCCACTCGGGTTTTCAGAGCGGACGTAGCGGGAATTCGTGCGGATGCCCTCGCTCTCGCTGGCACCGGCGTATTGGTATTGGATGACGGCCTGAAGGCGTTCTTCGATAACCCAGTAGTAGGGCATGACCATGATCGCGCCGAAGGAACCTCCCTCGGTCCCGACGCCGTTGTTTTCGCCAAAGGCGAGGGTGGTGACGGCTCCGAAACGGTCCTTCGAATAGACCGCGCTGAAGGCGGTGGCCCAATCGTATCCCAGGAAATCGTCGGCACCGTCCTCGTCGTTGACGACGGTGTCCAGAACGAGGCGCCACTCGTCGGATGTCTCATGGGCGAGCGAGAGGTAATAGGCTTGGCCGTCGTTCCAGCCGCCGATGAATTCGGAGTCGTCCTCGCCGCTGAACACGCCTGCGGTGCCGGACCATTTGCCAAGCGCCGCGTCCACCGTCACACCGGTGGGCCGGTTGTTAGCGCCGTAGAGTTTGTTGGCGATCGCCGAGCGCTCGACGGTGTAGATTTCCTTGGAGGACATGTGAACCTCCTCGGTCATGTTGAATTTGAAGCGCCCGTAGTTGAGTTTGAGCGAGTCGAGCGCTCCGGCACCGAAGGCCTTCTTGATGTCGAACGAGAACACCGCCTCGTCGAAGTCCTCGTAGCCCCAGTCCAGGGTGCCGGCCGAGCGTCGCTCGTCATTGACCATGTTGAGCTTGATGTTGGCACTGAAAAACTGAAGGAAGTCGGCTTTGGTTTCCAAGCGCACCCGGCGGTATTCGTCCTGGGTCAAATTGTAGTCACGGTCGTTCACGTCATTGCCGTCGATGTAGGCCGCCTGGTACTGGAAGCGTCCGCCGATTTGGAATGACTGGAGAATCGGATTCTCCTGATTCTTGTAAAGGAGGCCCGGTTTGTTCTGGAGCCATTCACACCAATCACCCGGATTGGACGGTGCGGCGGACGCCGGGGCTTCGCTTCCGGCGAGAGCGGGCATTTGGAGCACAGCCGCAAGGCCGAGGCTGACGGATAAGAGGTTGGGAGTGTTCATTCGTGACGTGGGTTGGGTGGGATCGCGGCTCACAAGCGGCGAATGCGACGGTTTTGTCACATTCGGGGCGTCCTGGAACTGTCTCATTGTGACGCTTTCGTCACATTGGGGGCATTTCGGCGGGAAATTCCCACAAACCGGACGACTGGAGGCGCTTTTCCGGCGATGGTCCGCCTTTTTGCTCCGCTGTTCTTCTCGCTGGTCTCGGTTTTTCCCCTATGCGCCGCTCCCGAATATCTCGTGCTTTTGGGGAAATCGGCCGACGACGCGCCCGAGTGGCGGGGGGTGGCCGAGGGTTTGGCGAAGAAACACCAAGGCGAGGTGGCCACCTGGGATGAATCCGAAACGGGCCTGACGACCCTGCTCCGCGAGCGTGCTCCGAGGTTTCTGGCCATCGTGAACCGCCCCGAGGCCTTCGATTCGGCCATGGTCCGTGCAATCAACCGCGCCACCCGCAAGGCCGATCCGGATGTGTGGACGGATTGCCAGTGGGGCTTGGTTTCCGGCTCCAGTCCCGCTGATGCGATGAGGATCGTGGAAACCACCGAGCCACTCGTCATCCGGCGGGCCCTCTGCACCACCGGCATCCGCCTCGGCAACGTCGAGTCCGCCCTGGTCGTCAGCGATGCCGCTCCGGGAAAATACACGGTCAAGGAACCGGGCGGCGAGCCGGTCGAGAAAACCTGGGACGCGAAGACGCATCCCGCTGGCACGGTCGAGTTGTTCGCCGAGGCATGGAACCGGCTGCGGCCGCAGTTGCTCGTGACCAGCGCGCACGCCACCCAGTTCAATCTGGAAATGCCGTTCGGCATCGGTCTCATTTCCAGCCACAACGGGAAATTTCATGTGCTGTCCAAGCAACAGCGCAACCAGTTCGCCCGCTTCCTCGGCGGCGCGATGTTCAAGGGCGATGTCGAGGAACTCGGCCGGTGGATCGATGAAACGAAGGCCCCGGTCCTCGCGGGCGACACCGATCCCAAGGTCTGGGTCGCCTGCGGCAACTGCCTGATCGGCGACGCGCGGAAAACCAACGAATCGATGGTCATCTCCGCGATTTCCGGTGCGGGCGTGCGGCAGTTTCTCGGCTACGTCGTGCCCACCTGGTATGGCAAGAACGGCTGGGGCGCGAGCGGACTGTGGCAGGAAAGCGAGGGCCGGCTGTCGCTCTCCGAAGCGTTTTTCCTCAACACCCAGAGTCTGATGGATCGCTCGATGAAACTCTGCCCCGGCTCGGAGACTGTCGATTTCGATAGCGACGAAATCCAGGAAGCCATGCGCAAGGACCGGAGTTTCCTCGAAGGCATCAAGCGGCTAGAACAGGCCGGTGCGATCAACAAGGACAACGCCAAGGACGTGCTTGGCCTGATTCACGACCGCGACACCGTCGCCCTCTGGGGCGACCCCAAATGGCGGGCGGGTTTCGCATCGCCCGCAAGCGGGGCCGCCGTGGAGATCAACTGGTCCGATGAAAACGGAACGCTCAAGCTGACCATCAAGGCCCGCCGCGACTTCAAGGGCACCTTCCCGGTATGGTTGCCGCGCAGAATCCAGAACCCGACGGCCAGCAGTGAAGGTGATGGCAATCCGGACCTGTTCGCGGCCAAGGATTTTCTCTGGATCCGCTCCATCGATCTCAAGACAGGCCAGCGGGCGGAGATCTCGCTCAGGCCGTGAGCTTGCGCCCCGGTCGATCACTTGTAGTCTGAACGCACGATGCACCGTCGATTGATTCCCTTGCTTTTCGCCGCCTTCGCCACTCTCGCGCACGGCCGATTGGCCACCGAGAAAGTCGCCGCGGGTTTCGAGCGTCCGGTATGGGCCGGCATGCCCAAAGGATCCGAAGCCAAACTTTGGGTGATGGAGCAGGAGGGCCGTGTCTGGATCGTGAATCTGGAAACCGGGAAACGCGCGGAAACGCCATTCCTCGACATCCGCGGCGAAGTCAGTCGCAAGGACAACGAACAAGGTCTGCTGGGCCTCGCCTTCGCTCCGGACTTCGCGAAGAGCGGCAGGTTTTATGTGAACTTCACCGACAGGAACAAGCACACGCAGATCAAGCGCTTCACCTCGGCGGACAGGTTCACCACCGACCCCGCCACCGGCGAGTTGTTGCTGGAGTTCGAACAACCCTGGGGCAATCACAACGGCGGGTGGGTCTCCTTCGGCCCCGATGGCATGCTCTACATTGGCAATGGCGACGGCGGTTCCGCGAACGATCCGAAGGATAGCGGCCAGTCGATGGACACGCTGTTAGGGAAGATCCTGCGCATCGATGTCTCCGGAAAAACCGGCTACAAGGTCCCGCCGGACAATCCGTTTGTGAAAAAATCCGGTGCCAAACCCGAGATCTGGGCCTACGGCGTGCGCAACCCTTGGCGCTGCTCGTTCGACCGCGAGACCGGCGACTTTTGGATGGGCGATGTCGGCCAGAACCGGCTGGAGGAAATCCACTTCGTCGAGCGAAACGAAGCCGCCGGAGTCAACTACGGATGGCGACTCCGCGAAGGCGACCAGGCCACGCCCGCCAAGGGCGTCGGCGGAGACAAGCCGCGCGGGGCGATCGATCCGATTTATGTGTACAAGCACGGAAACGGCCCCGATCAGGGCGTGTCCGTCACCGGCGGCTATGTCTATCGCGGTCCGATCAAGTCCCTTCAGGGAAGATATGTGTTCGCCGATTACCAGAATCCGCGCATCTGGTCCTTCGTTCAAAGCCGCGGCAAGATGCGGGATTTCAAGGATCATACTTCCGATCTCCAGCCGGAAGGTGGCAGGATCAACCTGATCTCCTCCTTTGCCGAGGACAACTCGGGCAACCTTTACATCATCGATCACACCGGTCCGGTCTATCGGATCGTCGAGCGCTGAGGCCGGATCAGGGCAGTTTCCATTTGTCACGATAGGCCGCGTATTCGGCTTTCGGCAGCAACACATAGACGGGGCGCTTCGTGGGATCGATCTTCGCGATGATCGCCCGCAGTTTCGACTCATCCATGGTCGTGCATCCGGCGCTCGGTTTGGTTCCGCCCGCCCGCCAGATGTGGAAAAAGATCGAGGAACCGCCGCCTGGCACGACCTTGGGCGGCGCGTTGTGGGCGATGAACAGCTTGAGCGCGTGGGCCGGATCAGTTTGCTTCATTTGCTGCTTCCTCTCCCACGGCGTGGCGGGATCGCGGTCGATGATCACATTGCGGTTGTAGTCCGGCGACTCGGGATCCTCCACCCACAGGTCGCGCGGCGTGACCTTGCGGTAAAACATCCGGGGGTGCTTGGAGATCGAGGAATCGTAGCCCCACACGCCGCCCAGTCCGAACACCCCGGCGGGAGCCCGCCAGTCGCCCTCTTTCTTCAGCGCGGCACCGCTTGGGTTCGGGTGCAGGCCACGGCCCCAGGCCAATCCCTCTCGCCCGAGCCGGGCCGACCATTCCGGGCCGTCCGGCACCCACTTGCCGCCGGATTTCTGATAGAAACGGAGGGTGGCCGTGGAACTGTCCCAGTTGTCCGCGATGCCGACGATGCACTGTCCCGCCTCCGAAGGCAGCGTGAAGGCCTGTGAGACCGAAACGGCGGCAGTGAGGGCGATGGTGGAGATCAGCGTCTTGATCATGATGGCTGTGGCGGAGTTTTCGCCGGCATCGCCATTCGTCAAGGTCCGGCGCGCGAAATCCCGGCACCGGATTTTTCCGCAGGATGCCTTGACCGCCCGCATCGTGGGGAAATAGCGTCCCGGCGGCCACGGGCCAACCGCGACGAATCCCTTTCACACATGAACATCCACGAATACCAGGCCAAGGAACTCTTCGACCGCTTCGGCGTGCCCAGCCCCAAGGGCAAGTCCGCCGCCACCCCCAAGGAGGCCTATGACGCCGCCAAGTGGCTCGCCGTGAACCACCTCGTGGTCAAGGCCCAGGTCCATGCCGGCGGTCGTGGCAAGGGTGTGTTCAAAAACGGATTCAAGGGCGGAGTGCATTTGGTCGAGTCCCCGGAAGCCGTGCGCGAAGTGGCGGGCAGCATGCTGGGCGAAACACTGGTCACCAAGCAGACCGGCGACGCCGGCCGGCTGGTCCGCAAGGTGATGGTCGCCGAGTCGGTCACCATCTCCAAGGAGCTCTACCTGGCGATCCTGATGGATCGGAAATCAGGTCAACCGGTCATCATCGCCTCGACCGAAGGCGGCATGGATATCGAGGAAGTCGCGGAAAACCATCCGGAGAAAATCCTCCGCGAATTCGTCAATCCGCTCGCCGGACTCCAAGCCTATCAGGTCCGCAAGATCTGCCACAACCTCGGCCTCACCACCCACGCGCGCCAATACGGCCGCCTGCTCCACTCGCTGTACAAGCTGTTCATCGATTGTGACTGCTCGATGGTCGAGATCAACCCGGTGGTCATCACCACCGACGACCACGTTTACGCGCTCGACGCGAAATTCAACTTCGACGACAACGCGCTCTACCGCCATCCCGAAATCCAGGCGATGCGCGACAAGGATGAGGAGGACCCCCGCGAGGTGGCCGCCGCCGAGTATGACCTCAACTACATCGGTCTGGACGGAAACATCGCCTGCCTGGTGAACGGCGCCGGTCTCGCGATGGCCACCATGGACATCATCAAGCACCACGGCGGTGATCCGGCGAACTTCCTCGACGTCGGGGGCGGCGCCTCCAAGGAGCAAGTGTCCGCCGCGTTCAAGATCATCCTCGGCGATCCGAACGTGAAAGGCATCTTCATCAACATCTTCGGCGGCATCATGGATTGCAACATCGTCGCCGAGGGCGTCGTCGCCGCCGCCCGCGAAACCGGGCTCTCGCTGCCGCTCGTCGTCCGTCTGGAAGGCAACAACGTCGAGGCCGGCAAGGCCACACTCGCCGCTTCCGGACTCAACATCGTTTCCGCCGACGGCATGGACGACGGCGCGAAGAAGATCGTCGCCGCGGTCCAATAATCCCACCGCTCACCGCTCTCCCGGCACTTACCACCATCTTTATGTCCATCCTCATTGACGAAAACACCAAGGTCCTCGTTCAGGGCATCACCGGCAGCTTCGGCGCGCGCCACGCGAAACTCTCGCTCGAATACGGCACCAAAGTCGTGGCCGGCGTCACTCCCACCAAGGGCGGGCAGTTGTTTGAGAACACCGTCCCAATCTTCGACACGGTTGGCGAGGCGGTCAATGAAACCGGAGCCACCGCTTCCGCGATCTTCGTTCCTCCCGCGTTCGCCGCCGATGCGATTCTCGAAGCCGCCGACGCCGGGGTGGAACTCATCGT
>Ga0315904_10001431_pt1 | contig 37875 bp, 47 predicted proteins | sample LakEriMetagenome_6_FD_203529 | JGI IMG/M metagenome (GOLD analysis project Ga0315904, IMG submission 203529) | Freshwater fungal communities from buoy surface, Lake Erie, Ohio, United States - Buoy 12 MA120 | ecosystem: Environmental > Aquatic > Freshwater > Lake | place: USA: Lake Erie, Ohio... | reverse complement strand
GTGACGTTTTAGTAGGTCGCGGAACAGGTACGGATTATTTAATCGCGGGGGCTACCGCTCTTCCGTTTGTGGCTAAACCACTTCAGGCCGTTGCCACTCGTGTCGCGCCAGCATTTAACGCGGCTGCCAGCCGCTTTACTACTGGCCCCGGCGCGGTTGCGGAGGAAGTTGCGGCTGCGGTTCCGGAAACTGCGCTCACCCCAGAGATGGCCGCAGTTGCCACGCCTGTCGCGCCCGCCCCTGTTGTGCCTCGTACTCGTATGTCCGAAGAACAGGGCGCAGCGGGTATCGAAGCGTTAGGCGGGAAGGGCCAGACGCGGCCTATTGCTACGCAAGAAGTGACAGATAAAGTTCTGCGCTTTGAGACTGACTACCTCAAAGAGACGGGCCTAACCCGCCCAGAAAAACTTCCGCTTAAAGACTTCTTCTTCATGCACTTCAACGCGGGTACACTTCCTATGGAGCGTACCCTTGAACTTGCGAAGCAGGCCGGGATTGATCCTGAAGATTTAACGGACTTCGTGGCTGGTTCGCAGCAAACGGCAACCGAAGCGGCGCGTGTTCTTCGCGCCCGCATGGTGATGAGTAGGTATATCCCGAAAGAAGCGGCGGATGTCGCGCAAGCTGGCGTGAAAACGCCGGACGAACTTAGCTTGTGGAAGCGCACGACCGACGCAACGCGTGGCCTCATGGTTTCACAGCTTGCTACGACCATGCGCAATACATGGGGTTCCCTTGTGCGCCTACCAATCGACATGGCTACTTCACTCACATCGACCGCAATCAACGCAGCTACAAACCCATTTCGGAACGACCCGGTTGGGACGCGTGCGATGGATGCGTTTGCTGTTCTTACTGATCGGTTCCAACCCGCACGCAATAAGCAGTTCTACGAACAGCTTCGCACATACTACCCAAAGGTTGTCAAAGACTTAAACGCCACATACGCGGCGGATGTTGCAGGTGGTGTGGCTAAAGACAAATTCGGTAAAGTCGAGAAAGTCGTCAACACCCTTAACTTGGTGAACCGAGTTACCGAAACAACAACACGCAACATGATGTTCCCGGTTTATCTACGTCGAGAATTAACTCGTCGCGGAATGAGCATCGACGATATTGTAGACACGCAACGTCTCGACGAAATTCCGCAAGACGCCATCGACGCGGCGCTTCGGGAGACGATGGACTTTACCTACGGGGCCGCGCCAAAAACTGATCACGCTATGGGTAAAGTTGCGGATGGTTTTATTCGTACAGTCGAAGCACTTGGCCCCGCAGGTGTGACGATTGCGCCGTTCCCCCGCTTTATGGTTTCCGCCATACGTTTTCAGGCCGAGTATAACCCACTGGGTGTAGCGCGTCTTCTGTCAAAAAAGAACCGCGATGCGATGATGGCCGGTGATCCTGAAGTTTTGTCCAAGGCTATCGTCGGCACTGGCTTGATTGGCGCGGCGTATCTGTTCCGCGACAGCGATGCAGCCGGTGAAAAGTGGAGCGAAGCCAAGTTGCCGGATGGTCGCGTCGTGGACATGAAGGCCTATTTTCCGCTCCCGCAGTACCTTCTTGTTGCGGATATTTTGAAGCGGTACAACGACGGCAAACTAAACGGCCAAACGCTTGACCAAGCAATCGACGCTAAAGAAATTTTTCAAGCGGTAACCGGCTCTCAGTTCCGAGCGGGTACTGGCCTGTATGTTATTGATGAGTTCATCAAAGACCTTACCGACGCAGGCTCGGACCCCAAAAAATATCTAGATATTATCGGTAAGTTTGCCGCTGATTACGGCTCGGCCATCTTCACGCCGATGCAAGGGCTTAAAGATTTCTACGCCCAATACAATCCAGAAGAGGCCGTCTACCGAGATACAAAGGGCAGCTTCCTCGGAACCCTGACCAGATCAATTCCGGGTGCACAACGGGCGCTTGATATTCCTGAAGGGGAAAGCCCGACACGCGAAGGTCCGATGACCACAGAGGACCCAGCACTGCGTCAGCTTCTCGGCGTTACAATCCGCCCAGCTAAGAACATTGTCGAGAGCGAGTTGGATCGTCTGGGTATTGCGCCCTATAAAATGGGGTCAAACACCGGCGATGTTGACACCGACCGCCTTGTTAACCGCGAACTAGGTATCATCGCCGAGCGCGGGATCGCACCGTTGTTGCGGTCTCCTGAGTATCAAAACCTCGATAATGTTGGCAAGTCCGCAGCGATAAAAGAACTTTATTCCAAAGCGCGTGAGGCTGCCAACGCTAAGTTCAACGCGGAAAACCCGGAACTTGCTCTACTCAAGCGATACAAATCCATGAAACGCGAAGAGAAAATCATGCTCACCCGCGAATTTCAATCTCGCACGGGCATGGGCGCGCCAGAACTTCTTCGCCAGTTAAGCAAGGCCCCTCTTATGAAGAGCCAAGAACAGTACGACGCGCTTCCTGTCGGCGCTCAGTTCACCGATCCCGGCGACTATAAGGTCTATACGAAAGGCGAGTAATGGCCAAGAAGAGTGGTGTCAAAGATATGTCATGGCGGCCGCAGCCAAAGTCTAAGCGTCGCCACAAACCCGACGGGCTTCGCCATCGTAAGTCTTTGGGGCCACGCAGTCACTTGCGAACTAGCTTCTAATACTATACACATCGCCCATGAAAATATGGGGACTTGATCCGGGCGCGTTCGGAGCAATAGCTATTCTGGATAAGGATAGCCGAGAACTTGTCATCATCGACATGCCTACTCTAAAGGTCAAGCGCGGGCCGCGTGTCGTCAATCAGGTTGACGCACACATGCTGGCCGATGCGCTTCGCCCACATGTAACCGGAAACGAAAAGGCTCTACTTGAGAAAACGTGGGCTATGCCGGGGCAAGGGGTTTCCTCGACCTACGCGTTTGGCAGGGCCGGTGGTATCGTCGAAGGTGTCCTTGCTGGCCTGTCTGTATCTTTTGAGTTGATACCGCCTGCGACTTGGATTAAGTCTATGCGCACGTTCGGAGGGAAGGACGGCAGTCGTCAGCGGGCACAAGAGTTGTTCCCGGATTACGCTCATCTCTTCGCACGCAAAAAGGATGACGGCCGGGCCGAAGCTGCGCTTCTCGCCTGCTACGCCGCCGAGAGGGAAGACGATGAACCATCTATTCGATTACCAAAAGGTCGGCGCAGACTTTCTCTGTAAGAACCCGGCCGCGTTCCTTGCCGATGAGCAGGGCCTTGGCAAAACACTTCAAGTGATAGCAGCCTGTGATGTACTCGGCTTAACAAAGGTCGTCGTGATCTGCCCGGCCATTGCCAAGATCAACTGGCGGCGTGAGTTCGAGCGATGGGGAACCGTCGAGCGCGAAGTCAAAGTCTTCAGCTATGATAAAATCACACAGTCGAAGGAGGTCCGCAATGAGATTGCCAAGTTTGAGCCAGACGTTCTTGTTCTGGATGAAGCGCATTATCTTAAGAACCGTACTGCTAAGCGCACAAAGTATCTATATGGTCAGTACTGTCGCGGTGATGGTCTTGTTAAGTTTGCTGATCGTGTTTGGCTTCTTAGCGGTACTCCCATCCCTAATAATGTCAGCGATTTCTGGACGCATCTCAAAGCGATTTGGCAGTACCCTCTGAACTTCGCCGAATACACAACATATTTCTGCAAGACATGGAGCGGCCAGTTCGGTCTTCAAATCCTTGGCAACAAGGCCGAACGCATGGAAGAGTTTAAGACCGTGCTGAAAGCAATCATGCTGCGCCGCAAGGGCGAAGTTGTGCTGAAAGATTTGCCGCCTATCTGGTGGCAGACCGCACCCGTCGAGATAGATAACTGGAGCGACAGGAAACACATCGACGACCCACGCCAAGCTGAAGCCGTCGATATGATCCTTGCGCATTCGCTTACTAATCAGGACTTGGCTGCGGAGATCGAGAGCATCGCCCCGCATATCGCGTCATTAAGACGGCTGACAGGTGTGGCCAAGGCAGCGCCCATCGCCACACAGATAGCGGGCGAATTGGCCGATGATGCTTACGATAAGATTGTCATCTTCGCCTACCACACCGACGCGATACAGACGCTTTACGATAGGCTGAAAGACTTCAACCCTGTGGTAGTCGCAGGCGGTATGCCGACAGCCGACCGTCAAGCGGCGATTGATGACTTCCAGACTGACCCGAAGGTGCGGGTATTCATCGGCCAGATCACCGCATGTTCTACGGCGATTACGCTGACAGCAGCCAATCAGGTGGCGTTTGTCGAGATGGATTGGGTTCCGGCAGTGAACGCACAGGCGGCTAAGCGTTGCCACCGTATCGGCCAGACAAAGCCCGTCATCGTGCGGACGTTCGGCCTTGTCAATTCTGTTGATGAGATTGTAGCTAAGACCTTAGCCAAGAAAGCCCAGATGATCTCTGAGGCTTTAGATTGATAGGGGCGGCTTTAACGTACCGAAGTAAGCGCCCGGGAAAGCCCAGACCTACCGCCCCTACCTAGAAAAGCCGGGGCGACTTCCAAACTCCCCGGCCCTTCCATTTCACTTAAAGCAAATCGTCAAGGTCCGAGATGTCTGCGGACGGACGCTCCGTCGCAGTGAACTCGTCCGCAGCGGACAGACGGCCATCCATACGAGGACCGTCCGCCACCTTCTGAAGATTGCCGAGAGAGAACGCAACACCGTTGTTGCCGTTCACGCTGTACGCATAAGCGCGCAGCGAGGCACGGACCTTCGCACCGGGGTAGATTTCTTTAGGGTCTGTAATCGGAGCGGGCTTGCCGTTCTCGCCAGCAAACTTGCTGACAACACCGGGGGCCTGCTTCGACTTGACGTTCATGAAGATCGAGCCTTCTGGATAGCCCTTCTCTTCGCCGTCGTTGCGGAAAGGCATACGGATTTTGCCGCCTTCCATCAACGATTTAGTCTTGTCTCCCCACTTCTCCTTGGCCACAGCAGCGGCCGTTGCCTTGAGTTCGGACATGTCAGTGCCGTCAGGGAATACAAGGCAGCAAGAATATACTGGCTCGCTTGCACCCGGAGGTGTCTGTGGTTCGAACACATGCGGATAAGAGATGATTGCTTCTGGTGTAATAACTTTTGACATCGGTGTTTCCTTATTCAACGGTGAAATCGTCTGCGGCCAACGAGGCTACAGCCGGACGGTTATCTGTATCAGCGACCATTGATGTGCCGGATGATACAGCTATGACGAGCGATGCGGGCAAGTTCTTCTTGCCCACAACACGCTCGATCTGCGGTGGCGACTTCAACTTCTTTTCGTAGATGTCGTCGTCATCGAGACCTTCTTCTGTGGCCCAAGCCACAAACTCTTCTTCAACACGCCAGCGGCGGGTCGGTCGTTTCTCAACCAGCTTGTAGCCGGGAAGACCACCGCCAGTTTCCAACAAGCTATTGGCATGGCGGCGCAAAGATTTAATCCACTCTTCGATCAGCGGAACCCTTTGCAGATAGTCCGCAACTTCCTGTGGGGTTAGGTCATTGACGGTTCGTACTGTACCGAACTCGTCTTGTGCGACTTCAAGGGCGTTGTTGCGCAGGGCCGAACAAGTCCCCGCCGCAAGGCAGAACTTGCAGTGATCGCCAGAGATGCGTGGTGCGTCCGGCTTCAGAGACGCATAGGCTGCGTCAATAAGTTCTGTGCCGAAGTCCAGTATGTCGTCACGGCTGTAGCTGTGCTGCCGCACTGGCCCGTCGGGGTGCATGGCGCGTGGCTGCACGACAACCGTCACAACCTTGTTGACCGGAGCCTTCTCGCCAATCTCTAATATGCCACCGAGCGCATAATATTTAAGCTGCTCGTTGTCCGCGACTTCGACTGCTACACCTTGGCCGTGCTTATAGTCGATGACGTACAGCGTTCCGCTCTCTTTGCCGTAGATGATGCAGTCGGCCGTGCCGAACATCGGCATGGGCGGATCAAGTTTATCTAGGCTGAAGCGTTTCTCATAGCGGCAGATGCTTGGTTCCGATGCGGCCACATCTCGAATGTAGTCGATGTAGACCTGCACCGCACGCGCCATGTTGTCGTCAACCTTGTGGCCGTTATGCTCTTGGCCAATGAAGGCGAAGGCATCTTCATGTCCATTGACCAAGCAGAACTCACCCAGTTCGTGCGCAGCCGTACCAAGTTCGGCGTAAGGTGAACTCTCGTTAGGGAACGGAGCCTCGGCGTTGAGTGAGCCGGGGCAATTGATGCGGCGCTTCGCATTGGACGCGCCAAACTTTGCGTGTGCTGTCATTTGCGGTATCTCTTCCCTTCCTTACCCTCAGCATTTATCGGGCAGCCTTCCGCCCATGCCGGAACTCGTGTCATAATGTCAATCATTTCGTCAAGCGAACCAAAATTATCTGGCACTTCGCAGATGATTTCATCGTGGACGGACAGGATGACATTGTAGCCCTTGACTTCCAACGCCATCATGGCCGTGGCCATCATGTCGCGGGCGGTTGCTTGCACCACGTTCTCCGTCAATAGGCCACCCCAGATAATCTGGGATACCCACTGACGCGTCACACTATTCAGCGTATCGACTTGGGCTGTGTCGCGCATAGCCCCCCAAGGTGTCTCTCGCTGAATGATGCGCGGACTGTGGTAAGTAAGCGACCGCCCGCTAGGAAGAGGAAGACGAACCGACCCAACACGGCCCGCATCCCTCACCATCTCTACAAAGTCTTGTTCAACATCACGCCAGTATTGCGCAATCTTATTATTCTTCTCCCGATAAACGGACACGATGCGCTTGGCTTCGTTCTCGTCTACCTTTATGCCCATGCTGGCGCACTGTTCGGCGAAGCGTTTGCCCCCCATGCCATAGCCGCAATTATGGACAATCAAAGGGCCAAGGTCAGTCAGGATCGTGAAGCGGTTCCTCGGCCCCGCGTAACTCACGTCGTAAACATGCGACTTCCGCACGCAAACGGTTGATTTCGTTCTGCATAGTTTCCGTTGTGCGGCGGTTAAACATATTTTCAGACCGCGTGATAAAGCGGAGATTGCCCGGCTGATAGCCCGCGTTGTTGTCGATGCGGTCCAGTTCCAGATGCGGTAAATCCCACCCATCAAGTGTGAGAAGGTAAGAGAGAAACGCTTTTCGGTCTCGTACCCATTCCGGGTATACCTTGATACCTCGTTCGCCGTAGTGTTTCCATCCGGCGTTGCTTGGGTTCTCACAACGTTGAATGCACGAGGATATGCGGTTGAGTAACCGTTCGCGGTGAAAGTCATCGGGAACAATGCCTGCATAGCCGCGATATTTCTTCTGCGTAACGCCAGACTTACGCTTCGCGCAATAGTTGCAACGGGACGATTTACCGCGCAGGATATTGTGTCGATCAATGACGCCAATCCACCCGCAAGAGCATTCGCAGCGCGGATGCCATGCGCGTTTGTGGTTAACCCACTCACGGATGGTAAGTTCACCAAAGACAGCGCCGACTTCAGCAGGGAAGGGTTTGTATGGACCTTTCGCCACTCCCGCCACCCATGTTCCGTCAGTATTTCGTGGTCCGGCGTCGCACCGACCCCATTGACCCGGTGAACTTCCTTGTGCCCCTGATACACTACCCCTTGATGCGTCACCCATTCTTCACCATCCCATACCCTGTCCTGTGTCGTTAGGTACAGAATAGGTTGCCATCCTCGTTCTGTCAAGACAAGAGTATCTTCCTCGAAACAACCAAGGATTGCCATCTTACCAACCTGCCGCTGTGCGTCAGTGACGTTCCCCACATCCACGTTGTAGATGGCCGATGCCATTTCTTTGTACACGTCTCCGCCATTTTGGAACGTCTCAACAAGATCGCGCTGTCCTGCTACCCACGCAAGAACGCGGGCTTCAATCGCTGAATAGTCGGCGAACATAAGCCGATGGCCTTCGTCGGCTACCAACATCGAACGCAACAAGTCGGAAGCTAGGACCGTTCCGGCCCCATGCGCCGACACATCTTCGTCCGCTTTAAGTTTGGCGATGATTTCATCCAACTCGTCTTGTTTCTTTTGCGGACGTGGGAAGTTCTGCGGCTGCACCAGCTTGCCCGACCAGCGGCCAGTTGCCGCGCCGTGATAAACGAGAAGACCGCGCATCCGTCCGTCCGCGTTGACCGCGTGCAGCATCGCATCATACTTGGCCGTGCTGGACTTGGCTCCGTTCTGCCTGAGTTTCAGAACCTCACGGATCACGGGGTGCATGCGGTCAAAGGACAGCAGCCGACCAACGGTCTGCTTGTCAACGGACTTGGCTTGAATGCCATGCGCGTTGAGCCACGCTGTCAGTTCCATAGCGTTTGTTGCGGCTTTGACTTGCCCCTTAGTGAGGCGTTGTATCTCCGCATCAATTTCTACGCGGGCATTCTCAGCCAGTGCCTTGACACGGTGCACGAGGTCAACGTCGAGGGCCACGCCTCGGTCGTTGATGCGCTGGTCAAGCTGATAAAGACGACGCTCAGCGTCAGGCATTGCGTGCAGTGTCTCGGCGACGGACAGTTCCGTTTTAACATCCTGTTTGCAATACGCTACTAGCGTATCGAGTTTATCCTTCGTGTCCCACCATGTGTAGCTGCCGTCAGCGTTCACCTTACGCGGCCGTGCCATCCGGAGCATAAGGGCCGCGCCAGTCTTGTCCTTCTGTTCTTCAACGCCAAGGACCGCAGCCGCTTGACCTAGTGCGCGAGGCAGCCCCATCGCGCTGGCCTGCGCCATCGTGCAGCGCCATTGCTTAATGTTGGTGCGGGGCCACTGATAGCGGCCGACCATGATCTCGTTCCAGATTGTGCGTTCGAACTGACTATTCCACGCCGAAAGCAACCCGCCCGCCATGATCCAATCTTCGAGATAGGTATCCCGTTCATCGCCCGGCTGCCATACCAGCACGTCGTCAGACCACGGAGCCTTGTAAGCCATGCACCAGATGTCGGTCGATGGGTCGGCGGCGTACTTATAGACGCCCGTCTTGCGGAGATCGACGGCGCTGCGCGTCTCGAAGTCGATACTTACAACCATACTCTTCCCTCTTTTTTGTCGGTATCACGTTTGCTTTCCATATAGCTGGCACAAAACGCATAGCGCCGTCAACAAAAAAAAGTTCTTGCATTGGATATTCAACCTGTGCCACCCAAGAGAGGTAACAAGCATGTAAGGGAGATCATGGACAACAGTTTTACCCCGTGGCGGTCGGAAGAGGACGCTACTCTCATAGAACTTTACGAGAATAAGCTGACGCACGCGCAGATTGCGCAGGCGCTTGGCCGTTCAATCGACGCGATTGATGGTCGGCGTAGAAAGCTAGGGCTAAAGCGTGGCGTCGTCATACGCAGGATGCCACCGCCGGATGACTTAATAGAACTGGCGAAGACCATGAACCAGACGCAACTCGTTAAGCACTACGGTCGTGCTAGGTCGGTGGTTTCCCGTTGGATGGAGGAACTCGAACTTACGGAGATCGTTGTCGATCCACGCGGAACGGTGAAGGCCATCCCGCATAACTTCTGCAAGATGGCCCCGACCATGACCCGCGCCGAACTGATGCGGTTATATAACACCGACCGCTTAACCGTTATGGGTTGGCTTAAAGAAACAGGGCTGTCATCGATGTCGAGGGTGGACTGGCTCGCACAAAACGCTAAGCCTACTCCGCTCAAGATTGAGGAAGACGGCGAAGTTGCACGGCGTGAGTTTAGCGGCCGGGCAAAATTAGTTGCGGCCGAGGCTGCGCGTTTTCTTCGCCGCTACCATGCGTCAGTCCATCGTGCGGATATAAAAATGTATGAGCATTCGCCGCACACATGGGGCGACGTTAAGAATGTGCCGCATCGTGGCATCAATCAGTATTACGTCGCAGGGAAAGGCGTGATGTGGCTCGACGACCTCATCGCCTACGCTGAGACAAAAGGTTTCATAATGAAGGAGTTAACTTAATGACACGTCCAACAAAAACTAATGAAGAGAAACCGCCTGTCGTGAACGAGAAAGACGCAATCATTGCGTGGCTTCGCACTGGCAAGATGAATATGTTTGAGCGCAGCACACGTTGGCTGGCGGATCGGATTGAAGCAGGGGAGCATTTGAAATGAAACAGGTATTAGCAGCACAACTGGCCGAGTGGATCGCCAACAACACACATGGCTACGCCAAACGGATCGCTAACAGAGTTTATATCGAAGGCAAGATTGATGCCTACGACCTTCTGCTCTATGCACAGTCGCTTCTGGCTGACAGAACCACGGCGCAAATCCATGCAGACAACAATATCATTTACACTGGCCGTTCTTACTTGGATCGCGCCGACATCGTTCCGCTCAACATTGCGGTTGAAGGCGCTGACGCCGAAGGGGATTAGTAATGGACAAGATAAGATGGAAAGACGAAGAACAAAAAGTGGACTTCGTTCCAGTATTCATCATCGGTTTTGAAGAAGAGTTTGACCGCGGCGTAATAATATCGACCTCCGTGTATAAACTGATAGCCGAAGCAGGGCATGATGCCGAACTCTATATAATAGACGCAGCGGTAGACATGCTGATGCAGAAGCGGGACCAAATTGAAAAGAGGGATTTAAACTAATGAAATTTAAGACACTGTATGAGGTCGGGTTCACCGACCTTGTGTCGGTAATTCCGCCAAACGCGGAACTATCTGCCATGTCCAAAATCCAAGCGGATCAGGCAGGCAAAGCACCCGGTCGGCAGAATGCGCAGGGCACATGGGGCGGCTACGGCTGGCAGGACTATGTGCCGACGCCGAATGATGTTGAACGGTGGGACCGCAGCCACGCTAATATCGGCTTGAAGGCAAGCAAATATCCTGCGGTTGACATTGATGTTGTTAACGAGGGGCTGGCTAGGGTCATTGGTGATATGGCGGTGAAGGCATTGGGCAAAGCCCCGATGCGTATCGGTCGTTTCCCCAAGCGATTGTTCATGTATCGCACCGACGAAAAGATCGGCCGGATGCAGGTGCGGTTCCGTGATGACAGGGGCGTCGAGCAGCTTGTAGAATTTCTAGGTGACGGGCAGCAGTACGTCATCGCAGGTATTCACCCTATCACCAAGGAGCCATACAGTCTTGATGTGGACCTGACGCAACGTGGCCCTGCCGGGTTGAAGAAGGTCACGCGGGAAAAGATTGAGCAGTTCTTTGCGGACCTGACGGAGACGTTGGAGATGATGGGCTGCGAGATTATCCACGCGGATAAGACGGCGCAGAAGGCAGTCGAGCGGCAGTCGGTCGATCAGGTGTCGCTCACCGCGCCAAGCATTACACATGTGGCCGCTGCCGTGGCTGCCATCCCAAACAAGACTGAGCATTTCCCTGACCGCGATGACTATATCCGTATGGGCTATGCCATCAAGGCGGCGTGTGGCCCAGACCATGAGCCGGACGCGTTCGAGATATTCGCATCTTGGGCCGAGCGTTGGGAAGACGGGGTTAACTCGCTCGATACTATCGAAGCGGACTTCGGCCGTATGCACCCGCCCTATGAGTTGGGTTGGGATTGGCTGGCCGGTAAGGCTGTAGCCTTCGGCTACAAACGCGAGGTCGATGAGTTCGATGTGACGGACTTTGACGACGACGACTTCGGCATGGTGGCGTCTGCGGGTGAAACGCCGATTGAGTATAGCGACATAGCTCTCGCGCAGCGCGTTGCTCGGCTACACGTTTCGGACATCCGATACGTTGTGGGCGGCATGGGCTGGGTCGCATGGGATGGCAACAAGTGGGCCAAGGACGTGGCGAACAAGCACCTGTCCATTGTGCGCAAGGTCTGCGCGAACGCGTCGGCCGAGGCGTTGCAGAACATTGAAAGCCCGCAAAAGGGTGAGAGAATTGCTCAACGTGTGGCGTCATACAATGTGATTGCAAACGTGGCGAAGCTGGCTGCGGTTGAGCCGTCGATGCAGGCCACGACGGAGCAGCTAGACGCGGACATCTATATCCTCAACACCCGGTCGGGTATGGTGGACCTGAAGACAGGGGAGTTGCTTCCTCATGACCGTTCTCGCATGTGCACAAAATGCACATCGGTCGAGGCGGACTTCAGCAAGCCAGCCCCGCAATGGCAAGCGTTCCTCAATGAGGCGTGCAACGGTGACAGTGAGTTAATCACTTACCTTCAAAGGTTGGCTGGGTATTCGGCGACGGGATCTACGAAGGAGCATGTGCTTGCTTTCGCCCACGGGTCCGGCGGCAATGGCAAAGGAACCTTCCTTGGAGCGATAGGCAATATCCTTGGCGATTATGCCACCGTGGCCAGTGCGGACGTATTCTTGGCGTCGAACAATCAGCGACACCCCACAGAGTTGGCGTCGTTGATGGGTGCGAGGCTCGTGCACGCGCAGGAGATTGACCCGTCGCGCAAGTGGGACGAAGCCAAGGTGAAGTCGCTTACTGGCGGGGACAAGATCAGTGCCCGCTTCATGCGGCAGGATAACTTTGAGTTCACGCCGCAGTTCACGCTTGTAATCGCAGGCAATACGAAGCCGGAGATTACTAACGTGGATGACGCTATGCGTCGGCGTATGCACCTGATCCCGTTCGAGACTAAGCCTATCGTTAAGGACATGGACCTACCCGATAAGCTGAAGGAAGAATATCCTGCGATCCTAGCATGGATTATCGAAGGCGCTAAGGCTTGGCTGTCTGAAGGGTTGAACCCGCCAAAGGTCGTTATCCAAGCTACCGATGAGTATCTCGCAGGAGAGGACGCATTGGCCCGCTGGATCACGGAGCGTTGCGTGGCTGGCGAAGACAATGAGATGGGCACGACCGAAGCGTTCAATGACTTCCGCGATTGGTGCAAGGATAACAATGAAGCCAAGGGGAAGGACTGGTCACAGCGTAAGTTCACCGCAGAGATGAAGACGCATGGCTATGACCACGCAAAAGACCGGGCGACACGAACGAAGCGTGTGTTCCGTGGCCTTGAACTTCTCATTGGCGACGAGGACTATATGGTCATCAACGCCATGATAGATGAAGGGTCGGAGGATTTCTTCGGCCTTGAGATTAACTTCAAAGCAGATGATGGGGAGGACGTGTAATGTATGGGAACGATTTTATGCGGTATAAGGATGTGAGGGATGCGCTCAATGACGATGTGGTCGATGTGGTCAATAGCCCTCCGCACTATAAGTCCGGAGCCATCGAGGCTATCGAAGGGATCGAAGCGTCGATGGCTCCGGAGGCATATGCTGGCTACCTCAAGGGCAACATCATGAAATATATGTGGCGCTATGAGAGGAAAGGGAAGCCCGTTGAGGACTTGAAAAAGGCCCAATGGTATCTTGGTCGGCTCATCGCTGCGCAGGAAAAGATGTGCAGCCAAGATTGAAATGCGCACATATATGTTGGCGCTGTCGATTTAAGGTTTACGCTAACGTAAAGTAGATTGAGGGGGCTTCGGTCCCCTTTTTCTTGGCCGTTATGAGTTTGGGGACGGATACGAGAAAGTTCGGGACGCTTTCGGGACGCTTTCGGGACGGATAAATATGAGGACTTCTGCGGCTCGGGACGGAAGGGACGGATAATTCTGAGTTGATCCGCTCTTATGACAGTAACAGTGTTACCCATGGTCAATTTACAATGTTACTTACTTATGGCAACGGATACGCCAACAAACCCGTCCCGAGCGTCCCGAGCCGCCTAGAAGCTGGGTTTTATCCGTCCCCGAATTGTCCCCAAAGCGTCCCGAACTTTTCAAACCCGTCCCGAATGGCAGTTTTCCGTTAATCGTCGTCAAACACACCCGGCAAGTCGTCTGCATCGAGGTTATGGGAGCCGACTTGCTTTGGGGGTGTGATGTCTATGGTGGCTTCTTGCTCGATTTGCTCATGAGGATTTGATGACGCCAAGTTTAGCTGCCTCAGTGCATCAAGATGAAGTTGGTTCACGTTGACTTGGACCGCTGTGGTCGGCTTGGCTTGGAACTTCTCAGGAGCAGCAACACCGGCCAGCCATTTGCGCGTCTCGATCTTGAGCCTGTCAGCATTGGCCGATGTGTTGTCCGAGGCATCGGCAATGTCGAGGCACTCGTCGGCCCATTGGTCAGCCGCGATTGCGCGCGCCTGTTTGAACCGCTCCTCTCGGTCTGGGTCTTTGCGTATCCAATGATAGAGGGATAGGTTGCTGATGTTGAGTTCACGGGCAAGGCCAGCCATTGTCAGGCCGGATGCAATCTTCTCCAGCAAAACAGTCTCGCCAACCTTGTCCAAGTTCGATGCAATCGTGCGTCGTTTAATATGTCCGGCCATCGTCTAATTCCTTTTCATGCTGTGTAACAAGCCGTGTTAAATATACCGCCAAGACTAGCGCCGTGGCAAATGCGGTGCAGGCGAAGGCGATTTGCCAGCCGCTGCCCAACAGATAGAAGGGCAGCGCCACAATCCCCGCCACAAATGCTGCGGGTGCAAGCATAAGCGCGAATACATAGGGCATTCCCACCAGCCACCAGACAATAGAACGCCATGTCATAGCTTATATGCCTCTATAAGCCCATATAAAGCCCATAGAGAGGCATATAGGGAAATTGCTAGGTAACTATCCCGATTGTAGCTATGCACGCTCCAGACCCCTTAGAAACGTCTCTAAGAGGATAGAGACTGGAGCGGGCACAGACCGACCGCCTTGTTCATAGTATCGGACCGACCTTTCGGACAGCCCAATCCGATATGCAAGCTGGCCTTGCGTCAGTTTCAGCATCTCGCGTGTTGCTTTAAATTCTTCACTTGTCATTGTTCATCCTTTAATGCTTTTTCTGCATCCTCGATCAATTCTATCGGCGGGTAGCGCAGATAGTTTACATGGTCGGCGGTTACCACGCCAAGAAACTCCAGATATTCCATCAGGCGGTAGGCCAAGGTTTCGCCTGCTCGTTCGATGTATCGTTCGGGCAATTCATCGTCGGTCATTTGCTTTGCCCCTGCTCTCTTAGGCGCTTGGCTTCTGCGAAGGTGAGGCCGTCTGAATTACGCAACGGCCAAGCATTATCGGATGATACGCGGCCCTTGCGGCCTAATGGCGCGGCTTGTTGTGGTTTAATCATGCTGCAAGTTCCTCTTCTTCTTCCCATTCAGTCCAAAATATTTCGATGTCGCCCACGTCATCGTCCTCATCTTTATTGCCGATATAAAATTCTGCAAAATCTTCGGGCGTTACGTTTTTGTGCAAGCATTCGTCGCTGCAATAATGCTCGTTTGCGCCCTCAATGACGTATCCCTCGTTCATGCCAGCGCCACAAGCGGTGCAGGTGCGTGCGTATTTCATGCGTCTGCTCCTACTGGTGCGTAATGGTCGCGCAAGGCGTCCCAATCAACAGTGTTGAGGTCAAGCATATCCCAAATGAAACCGGCAACGGTGCTATCCTTACCGATTAAGCTATAAACATCCTCTTCAACCATATCGCGCAAGTATTCGGGGGAGAAGTCAAAGCCATCCTCCGCCAATTCTGCCCACTGGTCGCCGAACCATACGTTTACTGTCCAAGTGTTGGCATTGCGCCAGCCGTTGCATGTATTGTCTGTCATAATCTCTCACTCCTTAATTGGCACTAGCGCCATCCTCGCGGCGGATTGCTCCGCCGTCCGGTGGTGTTAGGCTTCATGCTTGGCCTTGTTGACAATGCGCGCTATTTCTTGGCGGCCTGTCAAGAATAACCAGTTGATACCGTCATCGACTGTCGCAAAGTCTAATAGGCGGTTGCTCTCATCTGGACCGTTGACGATTAGGCGGCCTTGTGTGTTTGTCCAGATATGCCAGCCGTTAGCGTCAAGGCATATCTTAGAGCCGCTGGAATTGATTTTATAATAGTTCATGATTACTCCCCTTGTGTTGCGTAGTTAGCGACGAAAGCATTGCACCGCTTATATTCGCGGGGTGATAGCCATAGCGCCGAATGGTCGATTGCTACGTCAAGGCGGGCCAGCCTATCGGCAAATGGTATGTTGTGGCGTTCAAGGTTAGCGGTGTAGCGTTGAAACGCGGTAAGGTTAGCTAGTCGCATGATTACTTCCCCTCTTTATTGTTGCGGCAAGCATAGGCGAAACCTGCCAACATGCTTACTATCCATACGAACGCGAAAGCATTGAACGGTATATACTGTGATAAATCAAAAGCCATTGTCATTCCCTCTTTGCTGTTGATGCATTATCAATAGGAACATTGTTCCGCTTAGTAAAGATATATAATTTTATTGATTGGTAAAAAATAGTAACCAATCAAATCACATCCGAATGTGATTGCCTCGCCTATATATTATAATGCCACAGGCACAATGTGCCGCTTTAAGGTGGTGGAGAGACAGCGCCGCGCCTCGTTTCTTGTGCGTCTCCGAACCCATTTGGTCCAACACTAATACACTGTTACAGTCTGTAACCCGCAGAAATGCGTGCTTTTTTACATATAGGGGGGAGGGGGTGCTTTGATTTTGACCCCCCCGCCCCCGCCCTTGCGCGGGGGGCGTGTGCGTATAACTAAACAGACACCGAAGTGTGGCCCCCACCCCCCTATACCCTTGCATTTAACATAATGCCTTCCAAAAAATTCCTAACTTTTTGCTTGCCAAACTGTAACAATAAATTGTAACAGCGATGGACAACAAAGAACGGGAGAAATACGTTGGCAGTTTATGGATACACTCGCGTCTCGACTGAAGACCAGATCGAGAACACATCGCTCGACGACCAAGCACGCCAAATCCAAGGCATCGCGCTCACACATAATTTGGAACTGATGCACATCTACGAAGAACGCGGCGTCTCCGGCGGTGTCCCACTGCTACGCCGAGAAGAAGGCTGCAAGCTGGCGTTCCTCCGGCCGGGCGATACCGTCATCGTATCGAAGCTAGACCGTATGTTTCGCGATGCGAGAGACGCACTAAACGTGATTGCCGACTGGGAGACGGCGAACATTAATCTCATCATCAACGGCTACGGCAATGTGATGGACAAGGCCAACCCGAACGGACGCTTCATGCTAGAGATCATGGCCGTCTTCTCCGGCGAGGAGCGCCGCCGTATCAGAGAACGTGTCACCGCTGGTAAGAGAGCGAAGAAGTCACAAGGTGGATACGTCGGTGGCAAAGTGCCATTTGGATTTAAGAAGTCAGGCACAGGCCGCAAGGCCAAGCTGCATCCAGAACCAAACGCGCAGGACGCATTGATTACAATGAAAGCCGCACGCGTTAAAGGCCATAGCTACCGCGATATTGCTATTATCGTAGCAAAGCGTCATGGTATATCGGTTAGCCATCAAACAATCGCACGCGTAATAAGGGGAGATAAGAATGACGAAATCTGAGCCGAACTTCTTTCTGGAGTTCTTGAAGAAGTACCGCGATGATCCCGTAGGGTTCGTGCGCGATATTCTAAGGACCAAGCCAGACCCTTGGCAAGTCGAGTTTCTCAAAGCGATTAGTTCAGGCGAGCGCCGTATCTCCGTCCGCTCAGGCCACGGCGTCGGCAAATCGACAGCCGCAAGCTGGGCCATGCTTCATTACTTTCTGACGCGGTATCCGGTGAAGGTTGTTGTGACTGCGCCGACATCCGCACAGTTGTTCGATGCGATGTTCGCGGAACTGAAGCGATGGGTGAATGAACTGCCCGACGTTCTCAAAACGCTGATCGAAGTCAAGGCCGACCGTATCGAATTGAAGGCCGCAGCCAGTGAAGCCTTTATCTCCGCCAGAACGAGCCGAGCAGAAACGCCTGAAGCCTTGCAGGGTATCCACGCCGACAACGTATTGCTCGTCGCGGACGAAGCGTCCGGTATACCTGAAAGTGTGTATGAAGCTGCGTCCGGTTCTATGTCTGGCCACAATGCGACGACGCTTCTTCTCGGCAACCCTACGCGAAACACCGGATTATTTTACGATACGCACAATCGTCTGAAGGGCGAATGGAAAACCTTCCACGTTAGCTGCCTCGACAGCCCGCGTGTGTCCGATGCGTTCGTTAAGGAAATGCAGTTACGCTACGGCGAGGACAGCCCCGCATACCATGTGCGCGTTCTCGGTAACTTCCCACCGCGTGAAGAAGATACGGTCATTCCCGTTGAGTTGATCGACAGCGCCATGAACCGCGAGATTAAGATTAGCCCAGCCACAAAAAGCGTATGGGGCCTAGACGTTGCGCGTATGGGTTCGGATGCCAGCGCCCTCGCTAAACGGCGCGGCCCGGTTGTGGAAGAGATACAGACTTGGAAAGGTCTGGACCTGATGCAGCTAACAGGCGCAGTCGTGGCCGAGTTTGAGGCGCTGACGCCATCGGAGCAGCCAGTAGAGATATTGGTTGATAGTATCGGGTTGGGTGCTGGTGTCCTCGACCGTCTGCGCGAACTGGGTCTGCCAGCGCGAGGGATCAACGTCGCGGAAAGTCCTGCAATGAAAGGGACTTACGCCAACCTACGCGCCGAGTTGTGGTTCAAGTGCAAAGGCTGGCTGGCGAACCGTGACGTGAAGATACCGAAGGATGAGCAGTTGTTCGCCGAGTTGGCGGCCCCGCGATACACCTTTACCTCGTCGGGCAAGATGCAGGTCGAGAGTAAGGAGAGCATGAAGAAGCGCGGGCTTTCGTCGCCGGATAAGGCGGATGCGTTGTGCCTGTGCCTCGCCACCGATATATCAACGATCATGCATGGATACTCGATGGCCAACAAGAGCGGGGCCTTGCGTAGGAATATAAAGGGGATTGTTTGACATAAGATAATGTTGTGATATATTTGTTTTGCTCGGCAGGTTTTTTCTCTCCCTCTTCCTGCCGGGCATCATGGGGTGTGCGAGGTTTTGCCACCGGTAATAGCGACTGAACGATATGATGTAACTCCTGCATTTCGTTCTAACCGCGCCGCCACCCCACTTTTTTGCTTTTCTGCGAACTTTAGGTTATAGACGGCCAGAGGGAGCGTACTCGTGGAAACAAAGACTTGTCCGAAATGCGGCGAAGAAAAGCCGATTGACGACTTCTATTTTCAAAGACGCGTCTGTAAGCCGTGTGTGCGTGAACACCAACGCCGCTTCAGAGACTCCCAGCCAGACTACAACCATACCCGTAATCTCCAACGGCGATACGGCCTTAGTGTCGATGAGTATCAAACACTCCTCACCAACCAGAATTTTTCGTGCCCTATTTGTGAGGTAGAAATATCTGATACAATAGAGTATAAGGGAAAGCGACCAGTTGCCGTTGATCACAACCATGAGACGGGTGATGTTCGCGGTATACTTTGTTCGATGTGTAATTTAATGCTAGGCCACGCGAGAGAAAACACCAGTATTCTTTACAGGGCCATCGTGTACTTGAGTGAGCGCGGCGCGTATGCGCCGAAAGGTAAATGATATGAAGAAACCAACTAAGGCCGACAAGAAAGTGGCCAAGGTCATGGGCGAGTTCAAGCGCGGCACACTGCACGCTGGTGTAAATCCCAAAGGCCCCGCAAAGGCTCCCTTGGCTAAATCGCGCAAACAGGCTATAGCGATTGCTCTGTCTGAAGCTGGCAAGTCCAAAAAGAAGTAAGGCTAAAATATGGCATATCGCAATAACCGTAAGCCGAATAAGGCTGAGATGGCTAAGAACAACCGTATGTATCAAGATACCGGGGTTCCCAACGCCAACTCTGAAAACGGCGATAGCGAAGACAAGACCAAAGAAACCGAGATTGAACTCGCCGATGGTACGGAAGTTTCCATCGAAGAGCCAGAGATGGAAGACGAGCAGGTAGAAGAGCCTGTATCGGAAGAAGAACTTCAGAACATTATCACCGCCGAGATTGACGACGCGCAAGATTATATCGACGATGTGATCTCGCCGGAGCGTGCGCTTGCGGGCCAGTACTACAAGGGCGAACCCTTCGGCAACGAAGAGGAAGGCCGCTCTCAGGCAATCTCTATGGACGTGCGCGACACCGTGCAGGCCATGATGCCGTCGATTATGAAAGTATTTTTCGCGGCGAACAACGTCGTCGAGTTTGCGCCGAACGGCCCAGAAGATATTGATAGCGCGCAGCAGGCGACGGATTATGTTAACTACTGCCTGACACGCGACAACAACCTATTCAACGAATGCTATTCCACATTTAAGGACGCGCTGATCCGTAAGAACGGTATCATGAAAGTCTGGTGGGATACCGAAAAAGATGTCACGACCCACTACTTCACGGGTCTGGACGAAGCCACCTTCTCCGTCCTTCAGGCCGATGTCAATATCGAAGTCAAGGACGTAGAGATTACCTACGGCGAGATGATGGTCGAAACGCCGATGGGCATGATGGGCCAAACGCAGCCAGCCACCTACGATTGTACAGTAGTCCGTACAGTTGAGAAGGGCCGTCTGTGCGTTCAGTCTGTACCGCCTGAAGAGTTTCTAATTGACCGCCGTGCGCGCTCTATCGAAACCGCCGAGTTTGTGGCCCACCGTCGTTACGTTACCGTATCCGATCTTGTGAAGATGGGCTATGATTTCGATGAGGTTCAAGACCTTGGCTACGAAACCTTAGATGACTTCGAAGGCAACGAAGAAGCCTTCGACCGTAACCCGCAAGCCTTCGTTCAGATTACAGGCCGCACAGATACGACATCTCGCAAAGTCCTTTACATCGAGGGCTATGTGTATGTTGACATGGACGGCGACGGGATCGCGGAACTTTGCCGCGTCTGCGTTGCTGGCACGGCCAACAAGATACTTCACTACGAACCCTGCGACTTTATTCCGTTCGTAGACTTCTGCCCTGATCCAGAGCCGCACACATTCTTCGGCATGTCGATTGCCGACGTGACGATGGACATTCAGCTTATCAAGTCGAATATCCTGCGCAACACGCTCGACAGCTTGGCGCAGTCGATCCACCCACGCACGGGTGTAGTCGAAGGCCAAGTCAATCTTGAAGACGTGATGAACACCGAAGTCGGTGGCATTATCCGTATGCGCGCACCGGGTATGGTGCAGCCGTTCACGATGCCCTTCGTTGGACAGCAAGCATTCCCGATGTTGCAGTACATGGACGAACTGCGCGAGAACCGCACAGGTATTTCCAAGGCTGCGGCCGGTCTGGATGCAAACGCGCTTCAGTCTTCGACCCGCGCTGCTGTTGCAGCCACGATTACTGCTGCGGCGCAACATATCGAACTGATCTGCCGCATCTTCGCCGAGACAGGCATGAAGGGTCTGTTCAAGAAGTCGTTACAGCTTATCACTAAGAACCAAGACGCACCGCGCATGGTGCGTTTGCGCAACACATTCGTTCCGATTGACCCGCGTGTATGGGACGCGAACATGGACGTTGTAGTGAACGTGGCTCTCGGCACTGGCAGCAACGAAGAGAAGATGGCGTTCTTAGGCCAAGTCGCCGCCAAGCAAGAGATGCTCATGCAGATGGGCGCTCCATTGGTTGACATGCAGGGTTACTACAATACGCTGGCGCAGATGATGGCGCTGGCTGGATACAAAGACCCGACTGTGTTCTTCAAAGACCCAGCCATGATGCCGCCTCCCCCGCCGCCTGCTCCACCGCAGCCGACACCGGAAGAGATGCTGTCGCAGGTTCAGATGGAAGCGATCCGCGCTGACATCCAGAAGAAGGCAGCCGAACTTGAGTTGCAGCGCGAAGAGATGCTGCGCAAGGACGACCGTGAGCGCGACAAACTCGACGCCGACATGATGATTAAGGCAGCCGAGATCGAAGCCAAGTACGGCGCGCAAGTCAACACGGCCAACATCGAAGCGTTGATGCAGCGCGACCGTGAGTTCCTACGCCAGCAAGGCGAAATGGAACGTGCGGCTGTGCAGGCCCAACAGGCCCAGCAAAACGCGCAGATGGCGCAGGCCGTGCAACAAGCGCAGATGCAACCTGAAATACCGCCGGAAGGTATCATGTAATGTTTGAAGATTTTTATCTTCCGGAATTTAACGCGGACTATTTCGATGGTCCTGCGTTTCAGAGAGGTATTGCCGCTGCCGTAGGGCGGTATTTCCCGCCTGTTGCAGAGCCGGTTTATTACGCGCCTTCACCCGAACCCACCCCTACTTACGATTACCAAAGCCCCACCAGCGTCAACGATATTCCGCAGTTTATGGCCGAGGATTACGGCCTTATCGGCGCAATTACTAATCGTTTTAACACACCGCAAATATCTGCGGAGCAGTTGGCTGCGGAGCGTTACGCCGCAGAGCAGTTGGCTGCGGAGCAAGCGGCTGCGGAGCAAGCAGCGGCTCAGGCCGATGCTCAGCGCGTAGCCGCACAACAGGCCGCCGCCGCAGAAGCCCAGCGCGTGGCCGCGGCTCAAGAACTGGCAGCAAGAGCGCAAGCTGAAAGGGTTGCCGCGGAACGAGCCGCAGCCGCAGAAGCAGCCGCTCAAAGACAGCAAACAGAACTTAATGAAAGACGGGCGCAAGCAGCACAGGCAGCCGCTGAACGCGCCGCTCAGGAACGCGCTCTTGCGGAACAAGCAGCGGCGCAAGCTGCGGCACAGGCTCAAGCTGCGGCTGTTCCCCCCGCACCAGAACCAGTTTACACCCCGGCCGTAGAACCTGCGACTATCGAGGCCGAAACCGTAGCGCCTCTTGCAGCGCCTCTTGCAGCGCCTCTTGCGGCCCCTATCGCTGCCCTTGAAAGGAATGATGTAATGGCGTTACTTCCAACCATGTATCAATCCCTTGCGGAGCCACGCTACGGCGGGCGCATGATGTATGACGCCGCACCAATCATGGACGGTGGCTATGGCCTCCTCGGCGGTGACATGATGGCCCCCGCCGCAGCACAACAGCCCCTCCCCGCCGTTCAGCCGATGACGCAGGAAGTCGCGCCGTTTGATCTTAGCAGCTTAGCTGGTTTGGACCTAAGCGGTCTAGGCGGCTTTGGCGGTGGCCGGATGGGCGGTGTTATTGAAGACCCAAACATACAGTACATCACCGCGCCAATATCTAACAAAGGCAACCCCACCGGAAAGATGGGCGGCAATGTTTTCTCAATGACGCCCAATCAGTTGGTACGTCTCGTTGACCATCGCACTAAGCAGGTTGTGTTCGAGGGCACCGGCTACGACGCTGCACGCAAGGCAACTGAACTGGGCCAAAACCTAACCAACACGCTCGGCCGCAAAGCAAATTACAGCATTCAAACCGCAGACCCGTCTGGGGAATTTAAGACGGTTGCGTATGAGAAGAAAAACAAAAGCACGTTGGGCAAGATTGCGGATGTGGCAGGCACGCTGTTGCCATTGGCCGCAATCCCATTGACTGCGGGCGCGTCGGCAGGCTCGCTTCTTGCAAGTACTGCGGGTAAAATTGGCCTCGGCGCGGCACTTGGCGGCGCGGGGTCGGCGCTAAAGGGTGATGATATTCTTAAAGGCGCGGCGTTAGGCGGCCTATCTGCGGGTATCGTAAGCGGCACTGGGCTTGATAAAGCAATCGGCGGAGCATTGGGGAACGTCGCTGGCAAGACTGCCGAAGAAGTAGCAAAGCAAGCCACAGGTGATATTGTCGTCACCGGCCTATCAAAAGCACTGCAAGGCGCGGGCGGCGCACTCGGCCAAGCGGCTCTATCGGAAGCAGGCAACGCGGCTTCGCGTGCGCTAAGCGGCTATAAGACGCCAGCCGAGCAGTTTGCCCAACAACCGCTACCGGAAGCGTTGCTACCGCCAGTCGATATGTACGCCGGTCTCGACCCTATTAACGTACTCGCAAACAGGGCAACGCCGAACTACGGCGGCGCGCTGTCTGGCGTGTTCGAGCCTATCGCCACGGAATTTCTACCAAAGAGCCTGCTACCGGAACCCCTACCGTCGGAACCTGCGATTGCAGACGACACCATTGTTGTCACCGCGCCGCAGGCAGTGGCCGCACCCGCACCGATACCGGGCTTTGAAACCGCAATTCCTGCGATAATTCCGGGCGCGCTTAGCGCCACGCAAACAGCAGGCACACCGCCTTCTACTAAGGACGGCGTTCTCGGCACTGGTCTAACCCTACCCCAACTTATATCCATTGGTGGTATCGGAGCCGACCTTCTGAAAAACCTTTTGGCAGGCGGCGGCGACACCGGCCCCACAACGCCGTATGTTTCCCCGTTCGGTACAGGCGTAGGTTTTGGCACAGGCCGAGATATGCGCGCCAATCCAAACATCATAGACTATGAGCGGTACGGCTTTGGCCCAGAAGCTATGTTCTTCCAGCCGGGGTATGGCCTTCTTAATTCTGCGGCCCCTGCTCCGTCCCCTGCTTTTCTACCTCAAGCCCAGCCCGCGATGATGACCAACCCTAGATATGAGCCGTTGATCTAATGGACCCCATAACAAAAGCTAACCACGCAAAGCGCCTTCTTGAGGATGACATTCTCAAGGAGGCATTCGCCGCAGTGGAAAAAGATATTTTTGAAGAGTGGCGCATGTCAGCACATACTGACTATAGCGGACGCTCTGACATGTTTCACACGCTCAAAGGACTTGAGCGGTTGAAAGCCCGCCTACAGGCAATCCTTGACGACGGCTTAGTCGCCAAATCGAGGAGTTAACATTTACTAAAGAAGGTGCTATATGACGGAACAAGTCGGCAACCCCAGTGGTGGGATCGGCCTCCACGAAGCAACGTTAGCCATCGACCAACTGCTTGGCCCAGATGAGGACAACCAAGACACGGACGAGGCGCAAGAGCCTGAAGAGGCTCAGGACGACGCGGAAGAACCTGAAGCCGAGGAATACTCGGAAGAAGATGAATACGACCAGTCCGACCCGAATGAAGAGGACGACAACGAAGAGGTTATCGAACAGGAACTTCCTGACGATCTAACCATCAAGGTTAAACTTGACGGTGAAGAAGCGGAAGTCACCCTTGACGAACTTCGGAAAGGTTATTCTCGTTACTCGGATTACACACGGAAAACTCAGGCGTTAGCCGAAGAACGCAAGTCGTTCCATGGCGAGGCCGAAGCGATCCGAATGGAACGCGCTCAATACGCGGAACTGCTTCCGGCGCTTAAAGCGCAACTTGAGATGCAGTCCGAGGCTGAGCCTGATTGGGACAATCTTTACAACGAAGACCCCATTGAGGCGGCGCGGTTAGAACGGCATTGGAATAAGTCTCGTCAGGAACGGGCCGCTAAACTTCAGGCTATTAATACTGAACAGCAGCGGATTGCTGAAGAGATGACCAAAGAGCAACAGCGGGCATTGGCTGACATTGTGCAGTCAGAGCGCGCCAAACTCACCGAAGTCATTCCTGAATGGAAAGACGAAGGTACAATGCAAAGCGAAGCTAAGGAACTTCGTGAATGGGCTATAAACAATGGGTTTAGTGAACGCGACCTAAGCGCACTTGTTCAAGCCAGTCACGTCTCGATCCTTCGCAAAGCTATGTTGTTTGATAAGGGTTCGAAGAAAGTGGAGAAAGTGAAAGCCCAGCCGAAGAAGGTTGCGCGGATCGTTCGCCCCGGTTCTTCAGGAACTCAAGTCAACTCACGTTCTACCGATGTAAAGAAAGCGTCCCAGCGCCTTGCGCGTACAGGCCGTGTTGCAGATGCAGCGGCCCTGTTGGATAAACTCATTTAATAAGGATGTGAACTAATGGCTATTGTAGCAAATACTTTTACCCGGTACTCCGCTATCGGTATTCGTGAAGACCTGTCGAACGTTATCTATAACATCTCGCCAGAAGAAACTCCGTTCATTTCGAACATCGGCCGCGAGAGCGTCAAGAACACCTACTTCGAGTGGCAGACAGACGTTTTGGCTGCGGCTTCAGCTTCTAACGCCGCACTCGAAGGTGACGACATTTCTTCGTTCACTGCTGTTACGCCAACCGCTCGCGTTGGTAACTACACGCAGATCAGCACGAAGAACGTTGTAATCTCCGGTACGCTTGAAGCAGTTGACAAAGCTGGTCGTCGTAACGAAATGACCTATCAGCTTGCAAAGCTGGGTTCGGAACTGAAGCGCGACATGGAAAGCGCATTGCTTGCCAACCAAGCTTCTGTTGCTGGTAACACCACAACTGCACGTCGTACTGCTGGTCTGCCTGCATGGTTGACTTCGAACACTTCGTTCGGTTCGGGCGGTGCTAACCCAACTGTAGGCTCGACGCCAACTGCTGCTCGTACCGATGGTACGCAGCGTGCGTTCACGGAAGCCCTGTTGAAGGGTGTTATCCAGAGCGTCTGGACTTCGGGCGGTACGCCAAAGATGTTGATGGTTGGTCCATTCAACAAAACTGTTGCTTCGGGCTTCACCGGCATTGCAACACGTTTCCGTGACGTTCCTGCTGGTCAGCAGGCGCAAATCGTTGGCGCAGCCGACGTGTATGTGTCCGACTTCGGCACAGTCAACATCGTACCTAACCGCTTCCAGCGTGACCGTGACGCGTTCGTCGTCGATCCCGATTACGCATCGTTGGCGGTTCTGCGTCCAATCCAGAAGATGGACCTCGCCAAGACGGGCGACGCCGAGAAGGCTCTGCTCCTTGTTGAGTACGGCTTGAAGGTAAACAACCAAGCTGCGCACGGTATCGTAGCTGACTTGACCACCTCGTAAGATTTGGTCTAACTGGGTGAGGGGGCGTTGTGCCCCCTCATCTAACTATTGAGGGTTTTATGAATAAACGCCTTATCAACGACGATGCTTTCACAGGCGTCAAAACTTTCTATGATTACGACGCCCAGACGGACGAAGCGATTATCTCGAAAGAGCAAGACGTTTCCGCAATCATCGAGAGTAACAAGCAAGAATTCAATAGCGCGCCGGAACGCTGGGGTGAGTGGACAAAGGTTGGCAGCATACCGATTTCAGTGTATTACGAACTGGAGCGCCAAGGTATTACGCAAGACCAAGAGCGCATGAAGAAGTGGTTGAACGATCCGGACAACCGTTACTTCCGTACTAGGCCGGGGACTGTTTAATGGCGATTACGACGTATTCAGAGTTGAAGACCGCAGTCGCCGATTGGCTCAATCGGTCCGATCTGGCATCTGCTATCCCGAACTTTATCTCGCTTGCAGAAGCGCAGATGACCCGTCAAATCCGTCACCGCAAGATGGTGACGCGTGCGACCGCAACTATGGATACGCCGTACTTTGCTGTTCCTGCTGACTGGAAAGAAACAATCCGGTTCCAGTTGAACACAAACCCTATCACGCCGCTGCTCTACGTCACGCCAGAACAGCTTCTCGAAGACAGCATGTCCTACAGTTCCGCAGGCCAGCCGATGTTCTTCACAACCGTCGGCCAGCAGTTTGAAGTTCTACCGCAACCCGATGGGTCTTACGACGCGGAACTTCTTTACTACTCCAAGCTGACGCCATTGTCTGACGCAGCGCCGACTAACTGGCTGCTGACCGAAAGCCCGGACATCTACCTGTATGGCACGCTGGCTCAGTCCGCGCCATACTTGAAGGAAGATGAACGCACCGCCATCTGGACTTCTCTGTATGAGAAGCTGGTAGAGGATATGCGCATCGCCGACGAGCGCGCTCGTATCGGTTCGTCTAAACTTAAACCCCGCATAAGGACATTCGGATGAGTTTTTCTAATTATCTTGAGAACAAGGTTCTCCTTCACGTTTTCGGCGCAACGGCTTACACCGCGCCTGCGACTTTGTACGTCGGCCTGTACACGTCTGATCCCGGCGAAGGTAACACAGGGACGGAAGTCTCTGGCGGTTCTTACGCTCGGCAGACGATTGCGTTTACAGTCACGGCCAACCAAGCGTCCAATACGGCGGCTGTTGAGTTCCCAACTGCAAGTGCATCGTGGGGCACAGTGACGTATGCTGCAATCTTTGACGCATCCACGAGCGGCAATATGCTTGCCTATGGTGCGTTGACCACGAGCAAGACGATTGCGAGCGGTGACGTTCTCCGTATTCCCGCGGGCGACTTCGACATCAATCTGGACTAAGTAGATGGCTGGCTACGGCAGCGGTCTATACGGACGCGGTAATTATGGAATAGACCCTAAAGAGGCGTCTATCACCGTAACAGCCGCGTCTAGTGCTGTCGTAACCGCCAACCGCGTTCAAAGTATTTCCGCCGCGTCTAGCGCGGTATCGCCCACAACTGTTGTGGCCAATCGTGTTCAGAGCGTATCTGCGACATCCACAGCCACATCGACCACCACTGTCACCGCCAACCGGGTTGCGGTTGCGGCGGTAACGACGACGGCTACATCTAGCGTCTCAGTAGCCGCTCAGCGTATTGCTGTGGCAGCGGCTACCGTTAACGCGCAGTCATCCACATCCGTCACCGCTAACCGCGTCCAGAGCGTTTCCGCGACCGTTAACGCAACATCGTCGGTCAGCGTCTCGGCTATTCGTTACGCCGACATCGTGGTGTCGTTGACCGCTACATCATCTACGTCTGTTGCAGCGCAGAGAGTTGCTCTTGCAAGCGTAACGGACACCGCGACATCAAGCGTATCGGTAAACGTCAATCGTGTATTCGATGCGTCTATTGCATCAACCGCCACATCGTCGGTAAGCGTATCGCTTCAAGGTGTGTTCCTCGTACTCGTCACATCGAATGCGACATCATCCACAAGCGTTACTGTAAACCGCCGAATGACGGTCGCTGCTAACTGTAACGCACAGTCTAGCGTTACGATTAACGGCACAAAGAAGTGGGAGCCGGAGCCGATCACGCCAGAAACGTGGACTGCTGCGACTGATACATCTGAGACTTGGACACCCGTCGAAGCGATTGCAGAAACTTGGACACCGCAATCAATAACAAACGAGACATGGACGCCAATTTCTGTTACAGAAGAAATATGGCAGCAAGCTGCGTGAGGACTTAAATGGCTGATACAACCACAACAAACCTTGGATTGACTAAACCTGAAGTTGGCGCATCCGCCGATACTTGGGGGACAAAAATCAATACCGATCTCGATCAGGTCGATGCGCTTTTTGCTGCGGCCGGTACAGGAACATCTGTCGGCTTAAACGTCGGTGCGGGCAAAACGCTAGCCATCGCAGGCAACGTCTCCGCCAATGGCGCAACGCTTAGCCCTACGGAACTTAGCTATCTCGATGGCGTGACATCCGCCATCCAGACGCAGCTTAACGCCAAAGAGCCGACGATCACTACGCTGCCTGTTACCAAGGGCGGCACAGGAACTAACACCGCATTCACCGCTGGCTCGGTTGTCTTTGCCGGTGCGTCTGGCGTGTACTCGCAGGACAATGCTAGCTTTTTTTGGGATAATACTAACGACCGTCTGGGGATCGGCACGACTTCGCCAAGTGCAACGCTAGATGTTAACGGCAATATGGTATTGCCAAACAGCGGTATTATTAACTTTAAGGACGCTGGTGGAGTAAACCGCAACGTACTCCAGTTCATTAGCGGTGAAGTTCGCCTCGGTGGCGCTGGCGCTGGGTTAAGCACACAAACTTTTTATACATCCGCCGCAGAACGGATGCGCATCGACAGCAGCGGCAACGTCGGGATTGGTACGAGTTCGCCAGTGGCACCATTACAGGTAGCCTCAAGTAATACTAATTCATATGGGGCATTTGTTGCATCTGCAATCGGCGTAACAAGGGTTGGAAATGGTGCAAGAGGGGCGTTAGTAGATTTTGGCGTTGGTAGCGGCCTGTTTAGTAATTGGTACTACAACAGTTCATTGGATAAGGCTGCGGCTACTGGTTATTCGCCACGTATTGATTTGTGGGTATCAGACGGTAGTATACGTTTTGTAGGTTCTACATCAGTTGCAGCGGACGCAACTATTGCGTGGTCTGAACGTATGCGTATCGACGCCAGCGGCCTTGTCGGGATTGGGACGAGTTCGCCAGCGGCAAGGCTGGATGTGCAAGTAACCGGTGGGCGTTTTCAAGTTCTGTCCGCTGTTTCGACCACAGGCATACGGTTGCTACCAGTTAATGCGGCTAATAGCGCAACCGTCCCAATAGAGATATCGGGAACTGACATTAGGTTCACCAACCCACTCAACTCTGTTGTCGGCATCTTTGACGCCAGCGGCAACCTTGGGATTGGCACGAGTTCGCCTACAGAAAAGCTGGTTCTAAACAGCGCGGGAAGCGTTCAGGTCGCCACGAAGTACATCAACGGGAATACGACTGGTGTCACTGTTGGTGCGGGGTCTGACGGTTCTGCGTTTGTTTACCAAGCAGCAGCACTGCCGTTTATCGTTTACACTAACGGCACAGAACGCGCCCGCGTTGACAGCAGCGGTAACTTTATGGTGGGGACGACGAGTGCTGGCGCATTTGTTGCAGGGAATGGTTTTTGGGTTGGTTCCGGTGGTCTATATTCTGGAAATAGGCACGTTGCTGGAACCGCTTCTGGTGCAGTATTCCAATACTTCACCTACGACACCTCAGTCATCGGCACTATTAGCCAGAACGGCACAACTGGTGTCCTCTACAACACTTCATCCGACTACCGCCTTAAGGATATCGACGGGCCTATCGCCAATAGCGGTGCCTACATCGATGCGCTGAAGCCAGTGCAGGGTAGCTGGAAGGCGGATGGCAGCCGTTTCATTGGTCTGCTTGCGCATGAGGCTCAAGAGGTTTCCGAAACGCCAATCGCCACTGGCGAAAAGGACGGAGAAGAAATGCAGGCTATGGATTACTCTGCACCTGAACTCATTGCTAACCTCATTGCAGAACTCCAGTCCGTAAGAGCGCGACTGGCACAACTAGAAGGAAACTAAGACATGGCAATCACAAACACTTGGGCCGTCGTGCAGATGGACGCATACCCAGAGTATGAAGGCGAACCAGATGTAGTCTTCACAGTACACTGGACCCTTAATGGTACCGACGGCACATACATCGGCAGCGTATACGGCTCGGTCGGCGTCAACCTCGACGAAGGTGCGACGTTCACACCCTACGCCTCGCTGACAGAAGCACAGGTAATCGGTTGGGTTAAAGATGCACTTGGCGAAGAGCAAGTTGCAGCGTATGAAGCCAACGTGGCCGAGCAGATCGCCAACCAGATCAATCCACCCGTCGTAAGCCCTGCGCTTCCTTGGGGCGCATAATGGAAATCGAACTTAAACTGACCGTCGATGAGATCAACGCCGTCCTTCAGACGTTGGGCAACCTGCCCACGTCGTCGGGCGCGTTTCCTCTTCTCATGAAGATCAAAGAACAGGCGGAGGGCCAACTTCCGCAAGAACAGACTGTAGAATAGGTCTTAGTCGATGGACATGAACTTCGGGTTTGATACGCTTCTAACTTTAATTGCTGGCGTCTTTGGCCTTATTGGCGTGTGGACGCAGTTGAGCAATCGCCTCGCCATTCTTGAAACGAAACTGGATTACGGCGAAGAAAAGTTCAATGCCATCGACAAGAAGTTTGATGAGGTCATGATGCACCTCCGCCGGATTGAAGACAAGTTGGATCATAAGGCAGATCGGTAGTGAAGTGGTTTCTACTACCCCTCGCGGCCTTGGCCCTCATGGGCTGCGAAGATCGCTACCGCTATGATTGCCAAGACCCGGAGAACTGGCAGGAGGAAATCTGCAAGAAGCCCAAGTGCATTGCTATGGGCTATTGCACAGAGTGGTTAATTGATACGGGTGAAGAGAGTGTCGAAGAAGGTTAAATACTGGTCGCCAGAGGAACTGCTGCGGTTCATCGTCGGCGTCGTTCTGTCGTTCACGCTGATGTTCATCGTGGCGACAGTGCTGTATTCGCTGATATTTGTATCGCAGCCGATGGAGGGTCAGTCCCCCAACGACGCGGAGTTTTTTAAGCTGATCAACCCGATAGCGACGTTTATCGTAGGTGCATTGGCAGGGCTTATGGCGGGGCAGGGCAGCGGCTCGATCAAGCCCAAGAAGCCAGATGAAGGAGAATGTGATGAACTTCCTCAATAGTTTTGAAAGCAAGCATGACGGCGTGAACGACACCGTTGAGTTTGTTATCCGCGTGGCCATCGTCACGCTGTCGGCGGTTATCCTTGTTGTCGTGCTGACACTGGCCGTCGGTCTGTTTGTGCCCAACGACGTTGTTGATAGCACGGCCATCCTTGAGATGATTAACCCTGCGTTCCAGACAATCATCGGTGCGTTTGTCGGTCTGCTGGGCGGTCTGAGCCTCAACGCCAATGCGCGTGACAAAGAGCCGGAAGCGCCTGCACCTGAGCCAGAAGCCGCGCCGGAACCAGAAGCAACCAAGCCATACAGCGATCCAAACGGCACCGTCTTTATTGACGAGCCTGAAGAAGACGACGATGATGACGATATGGCCCCTTGGGAAAAGTACCGCAACGACCTACGCTACGACGCCAACGGCGACGGCGTGGTTGACGCAGACGACTTCCCTGATTGGCGGAGGGCCGGGCAATGAGCCTAGTTAATCTTCAACAAAAGATCGGAGTAACAGCAGATGGCGCATTCGGTCCGGGTACTTTTAAGAAAGCTGCGGCTTTTTATAAACTATCACCTAATCGTGCTGCACATTTCTTCGCTCAAACTGCGCATGAAAGCGGCGGCTTCAAAGCGTTCTCGGAGAATTTAAACTATGGCGCAAAAGGACTTCGCAGCATTTTTAGGAAGTATTTCCCTACTGATGCAATGGCTAAAGCGTATGAACGCCAGCCAAAAAAGATTGCTAATCGGGTATATGCAAATCGCATGGGCAACGGTGATGAAGCGTCTGGGGATGGCTGGAAGTACCGTGGACGTGGCGCTCTCCAACTTACTGGCAAAGCAAATTACCAAGCTTTCGCAGACTACATCGGACGACCCGAAGTTGTAAACGACCCTGACCTTGTGGCAGGTGAACTCTGCTTCGAGAGCGCCTTGTGGTTCTTCGACCGCAATAAGCTGTGGTCCATCTGCGACCAAGGCATCAACGACACAGCCATTCTTGCCCTGACAAAGCGGATCAATGGTGGAACGCACGGCCTCGATGACCGTAAACTGAAGACCAAGAAGTACGCAAAATGGCTTTAATCCCTAAGCCAATTTTGCTGTATGCCCTAGGGGGCGCACTTATTATTGGTGCGGCTTCTGGGTATAAAGTCCGAGATTGGCAGTGTGATGCCGCATACGCAAAGGCGCTGGAAAAGGCGCAAAAGCAACGCCAACAAATGCAAGGAAAGATAGATGAGGTTTCTACGCTTTACCAAGCCGAACGAGATAAAGCCGATGTCGTGGTCGCCGGAGAGCGAGAGACGATCCGCGAGATATACAAGACTTTGCCTGCTGTCTCTGCTGACTGCGCTCCTGATCCTCGCATTGTCGGGCTGCTCGAAGGCGGTATCAATCGCGCCAATGCCGCAGCCGCCAGCGAACCTAGCAAGTAATTGTCCGCCTCTCCCAAATCCTCCTTCCGTTCTGACCGATCCAGAGCGTGCTATTTGGGAAGTTGATATAATTGCAAAATATGGTGATTGCGCGTTGCGTCACCGCCGAACTATAGAAGCATGGGAAGAGGCTGTAAAAATCCCAAATAAGTGATATAAGAACTTTAGTCTTTACGCACAGGTAATTAAATGGCGCTTATTCCTATCAGTATCCCGCCGGGTGTCTACCGCAACGGAACCGAACTTGACAGTTCCGGCCGGTGGTATGACGTGAACCTTGTGCGCTGGGTCGAGGGGATGATGCGTCCCGTTGGCGGGTGGCAGGAACGAACCACTACCGCTCTTACCGGCAAAGCCCGTGGCATGATCGCTTGGCGGTCTAACAACAGCACGCGCTATATCAGCGTCGGCACGCATTCCAAACTCTACGCCATCACACAGTCCAGCGTTATCGTGGACATCACGCCGACTGGGTTTACACCCGGCAACGCCAACGCATCTGTCGGCGGTGGCTACGGCGTTGGCCTCTACAGCGCAGGCTACTACGGCACGCCGCGCCCCGACGTTGGCGTTGTAACGCCAGCTACGACATGGACGCTCGACACATGGGGCGAGTATCTCGTCGGCTGTTCAAACTTTGACGGCAAGATTTACGAGTGGCAGTTAGACACGACAACGCCGACAAAGGCCGTTGCCGTAACGAACGCGCCGACATCCAATACTGGGGTGCTTGTCACGAACGAACGCTCGATGTTTGCTCTTGGCGCGTCCGGCAATCCGCGCAAGATTGCATGGTCTGATCTTGAAGACAATACGGTCTGGACGCCATCTTCTACGAACCTTGCTGGTAGCCTAGAGCTACAGACGGGTGGCAAAATTATCACAGCCAAGCGTGTTCGTGGTCAGGTTCTTGTTCTCACGGACATTGACGCGCATATCGTTTCTTACGTTGGCCAGCCATTTGTATATACATCTGAGTTTGCGGGCCGTGCTTGCGGTCTTGCGGGGCCGAACGCTATTGCTGTTCAGGATAACTTCGCGGTCTGGATGGGTTCGCGTGGCTTCTACATGTATGACGGCTACGTCAAATCTGTGCCGTGCGAAGTGTCAGACTATGTGTTCTCCGACATCAACCAAGCGCAGATCAGCAAGGCCTACGCCGTCAACAACTCGCAGTTCGATGAAGTGTGGTTTTTCTATCCGTCCGCGTCAAGCCAAGAGAATAACCGCTATGTGATCTGGAACTACGCCCAGAACAACTGGTCCATCGGCCAGCTTGGCCGTTCTGCCGGGATTGACCGTGGCGTGTTCGCCAACCCATTGATGGTGTCTGATGACGGCTACATCTACGACCACGAGATCGGCATGAACCACGGATCGGAAAGTGTGTACGCCGAGACAGGGCCCGTGCAGATTGGACAAGGCGACAACATCTTGTATATTAACGAGATGATCCCAGACGAACGCAATCAGGGCGAAGTCACTGCGACCTTCTCCTCTCGCTACTATCCTAATGATGTGAAGCAAACCTTCGGCCCATACAGCTTGACGAACCCAACGTCCGTCCGCTTCAACGGCCGACAAATTCAGATGAAGGTAACGGCCGTCAACAACTCTGATTGGCGGATCGGGACGCAGCGCCTCAACGCAATACCGGGCGGGCGTCGATGAAACTCAAACTACCGCCAGCACCGGCCGACTATAACTTTCAATATGAAGCCCAGCGCAATCGTCTTATTGAGAGTTTTGCGCAGGGCGCTTACGTCAAGGGTGAGGATGTCGGTATCTATGCGCCAGCAAAATTGATATACGAAGGGTTCTACGGCCAGTTTAAGAAAACTACTAGCGTAAGCCCTGCTGCTGCGAATACGGCCTATACGATTACATTTGATACAACGGAAGATAGCAACGGCGTTTCCGTTGGTTCTCCTGCATCTCGGATTGTCGTAACAGAAGACGGCCTATATAATTTTTCGGCCCATTTTACAATTCTGTCCAACAACAGTAGTGCAAAAACAACATGGTTTTGGTTCAGGAAAAACGGAACTAATGTTGCGGCGAGTGCGTTCCTGACAACAAGCGACATCAATGGCGGGCACATGGCTTCAGGCAGGGACCACTTCTTTTCCTTAGTTGCTGGCGATTACATTGAACTGATGTGGGCCGCTGATAGTACGAACCTTGAACTTCATGCCTCTGCCGCAACGGCATTCGCGCCATCTGGGCCATCTTGCCTTTTGTCTGTGATGCAAGTGCAGTAGTAAGGGGCTGTCAATCGGTTTATTTTTGTGTTAATAACGAACGATTAGGCGGTCAGTCCGCTTGGGGATTATAATGGCGACAACTACAACCACTGCACAGGCACTCAATCCTTTCATTCAGGATATTCTGGCGCGTAACTATGGAGCCGCGCAGCAAGTCGCGGCTATCCCTTATCAGGCATATCAAGGGCCGCGTGTTGCAGGCTTCCGCCCCGCTGAAGAGCAGGCGTTCCAGACCGCGATCAACGCTGCAACCCAGCAAGTTGGGATGCCGCAACTTCAGCAAGCCACCCAAGTTGCTGAGCGTGCAGCCGGATATACGCCACAGCAGTTTCAGCAAGATGTCTCTGGCTTCATGTCGCCGTTCCAGACCAACGTCATCGACGCCACGATGGCTCGATTGGCGCAGAACCGCGCCGAGCGTGACGCAGCAACGAAGGCTCAGATGGCCGCGTCGCGTGCATTCGGTAACGAACGCCGTGGTGTTTACGAAGCGCAGCTTGCAGGCCAAGAAGATTTGAATACGGCTCAAACGCTGGCGAACCTGTATAATCAGGGATACACGCAAGCCGCTGGGTTTGCACAGGGTCTGCCGGGTCAGCAGCTTGCGGGTGCGCAAGCCTTGTCTGGCTTTGGCCAACAGGCGCTGGGCAATCAGCAGGCGTATGCAGCGATGCTTCAGGGTACGGGCCAAGCGCAGCGCGGCATGGCTCAGCAGAACCTCGATCTGGCCTATAAGGATTTCCTCGAACAGCGCGGCTTCCCGCAGCAGCAGCTTCAGACTTTGCTCATGGGTTCGCAGGGTCTTCCATCGCCAATGACGCAAACGACAACCCAGCCGGGCCAGTCAACGCTCGGCCAAGTTGGAACGGCTGCGTCCACGATTGGTACTCTCCTCAGTCTATTTGGAAAAGGTGGTTAATTAGATGGCTACCCCGATGGAAATCCTGATGCAGTCAGTCATTCCAAACCGCACCCCTCCGGGTGGCGCGGCGGTGGCTCCTCGCATTATGCCCGCTATGGCTCCGCAAGCTATCGCGCCAATGGCCGCTTCAGCCGAGCCTCAGCTTTCGCCAACGGCAAAGTACATTCAAGATATGCAGGCTCTCATGAGCGGCGGTATCGGCAGGCTATCAACTGGCGAAAAAATAACTGCGCTCGGCCAAGTGCTTCAGGCCGCAGGTAGCCGTGGCGCTGCTGATCCGTCTGCTGTTCTCCAGAATGTTCGCAATCAACAAATGGAAAAGCTGAACGCGCAACTTAAAATTGCACAGTTGCAACAGTCGGCGCAGCAAGAAGCGCAGCAGCGCGCATTCGTTAAGCAGTACGCCTCGGCGTTGCCAGAGGAAAAGCGCGGCGTTCTTGAGAATGCTGATCCGGCAGAGGCATTTAAGATTGTGCAGGAAGAAGCGTTCCGACAGAAGCAAGTGTTTAACCGTGACCGCGACCCCGCAACAGGCAATATCCGACTGACATTTAACGATGGCTCATTTGTCATTACAGACCAGAAGATGCCGCCCAAGACACGCGAGATTGATGCGGGTGACGCTGTAGAAATTTATAACGAAGATACAAACGAACTTATTATGTCAGTACCGAAGCGCATGAACGCATACCAGCGCGAGAGCCTCGGTCTACGCCGTCAAGAAATGGCAAGGGCCGATGCGCGGGCGCGTGAAGGTGGTGGCGGCAGTGGCGGGACCTTCTCGTTGCAACGCACAGAGGATGGCCGTATCATTGGGATCAACACAAAGAACCCTCGTATTCAAATTGACACTGGCCAAAGAGCGCCAGCACCCGCCAATCCTTATGGTTTTGCCGGTGTTTTACCACCTGCAACCGGCAAGCCCGTTTTTGTTACAAAAAAGTAGGATTTTAAATGGCTGAAGTGAAGCCAAAAGGCGCACCAGTATTTCTGGAAATTCCTGCCACTGGGGAGACGATTACGCTCCCCGGTGTAACGTCGCTTAGCAATGATGACGAACTTAAAGCTGCGGCCGATGCTTGGATTGCAAAGAATTATAAAGGCCCCATACTTGCAGCGCCCAATATCGTGCGTGCGCCAGCAGTACCTTTTGATCAAGTACAAGGCGTTGCACCGGCCGAAGAAATTAGAGTTACTGCTAACCGGCAACCGGAACTAACCGCGTATACCCCGACTACAATTACGGGAGGCCTCTACGACAAACTTGCCTCCGGTGTTGCGACTGTAGCTGATCTGCTTCCCGGTTTCGATGAACGCGACGCGGCCCTGTACGGCCAAGATGTAGTCCGAAATCTCAAAACCTTTACCGAAGGTCTACTCGGCGTTGAAGAAACCGAACGTGCTATCGGTGACGTTTTAGTAGGTCGCGGAACAGGTACGGATTATTTAA
>Ga0315904_10001430_pt1 | contig 37891 bp, 37 predicted proteins | sample LakEriMetagenome_6_FD_203529 | JGI IMG/M metagenome (GOLD analysis project Ga0315904, IMG submission 203529) | Freshwater fungal communities from buoy surface, Lake Erie, Ohio, United States - Buoy 12 MA120 | ecosystem: Environmental > Aquatic > Freshwater > Lake | place: USA: Lake Erie, Ohio... | reverse complement strand
ATTAACGACCCGATTAGTGGTGGCGTTTTACGGCGAGGAAGTGATCCGCCGCTTGCTGGATGGCGTGCGTCCGGGTTGAGAGTCCGACCTGCGCACCGTATGCGAACGGCATGCCTGCTATGCGGCGACTGCCGCGGACCCATCGCGGCACTTGCAACACGGATGAACCACCCACCCCGGGCTCCCACAAATGGGCCTCTGGGGGAGTTGAGGTATTAGACCGTTTGCCAAAAGTCCTTACCGAAACGGATCTGGATTAGGATTTGGGATTTGTGCCGCTGCGCGGGATGAGTTTCACTATTCCGGCCTGTGAATGCCGATTTCTGCGTTGCTCTTCGGTTGCGGATGCTTATCCGCGCCCTCATCGCGCCTTGAACTCGGCATCCACAGGCTCGGCCATTTCGGCAACTACTTTTGGCAAAAGGTCTAATCTGCGGCAACCTGCATCCATCGGCGGGAGATACTGACGCTGGTAGCCCCTTTCTCGACGGATAAGCCAAGAGCGAGTCGCGGAATAGGGATGTCGCTCACCGCGAGACGGCCGTATGGGCTAAGCAGGTGAAAATACAAGTGCCAGCAAGTCATGCGCGTTTTTTGCAGAATGATGCGCATCGATGAGACTGGCGTCAGGTGATGCGATTGAGTGAAATCAGGCCGTTGCTCAGTTAGGTCGAAACATGAAATCCCCCCATTTCCCCGCATTCGGTCCGGCCACCGGGTCTTTCAACGCCCTTCACCCAAAAAGCAAATTCCTGCTGGCCACGCTGCTCGCCGCAGCGGCTTTCACAAGTCGCTCCGTGGCTAAGGAACCAGAACCCATCACGGAATCTCCGAACGCCACAGGAGCGGTGACCATTGATGTGGCGGCTTACGCGAATCTGTGCGGGGAATGGACGTACCGGCAGACCAGTGATGGAATTAGGGATTTATGGACGACCATGGTTCTCGGCACGAAGACCAAGGCGCGCAAGCCGATCTACCTCGTACAGGAATATGACGAGGATGGAGATCCGAACGATCAGGAGTTTTTTTCCGCCGATCTCTCGCATGGCCTCTATCAAACTGGTGGTTTGAATGATTATAGGCAAAAGACCGAGGAAACATGGTTCTGGAAGCCGTCGGTATCAAAGCTGATGAAGGTCTTCGTTCCCGGCGCCGCGTATGCCAGCCGCCACTCCCGCAACGACATGCCGGGGACAACCATCGATTTGCGGATGGTTACGGTCGAGGACACGATTTCCGTGCCGTATGGTAAAAACCTCAAGTGCTATAAGGTCACCCAGACATTCTCATTCGACCGGGAGAAATATGTGTTTCAGACTTGGTATGCCAAGCATTTGGGACTGGTGAAACGGATACAGGAGGACGGAACCCTGTGGGAACTGGCTTCCTATCAACCCGCGCCTTGGCTGCTGGTGGAACAGCCCGCCAAGTCCGCGTTGTTCGACGGCGTGAGCAAGAAGAGCTTCGGCACGCGTCCGGTGGGCAAGCCGGGGGTGAGAAAGGCCTTCACGGTGCGGAATCTCGGAACCAAGGCGCTGACCGGGCTGTCGATCAGCAGGAACGGCAGCCATGCCGGGGATTTCACCGTCTCGCCTCCAGCGTCCGCCACGCTCGCTCCAGGCAACGCGACGACCTTCACGGTCACCTTCTCGCCGAAGGGTAATGGCACCCGCAACGCTGCCATCCACATCTCCCATACCGAATCGAAAGGCAATCCCTTCGACATCCAACTCACTGGGCAGGGCGTGGCGCTACAATAAACAAGGAGTCGTCAGGGCCAGTATTTCAAGTTTGTCACTCCCTAACCTCCAGGTTCACCAGCCCTGAAGTTCGCACGTTCTGTCCTCTCTGCATCCGCACCACAGTAACCGACTAGAACAAACATGAAAACCGATCCGCACGCCCGTATTGCCATTTGCACGGCTGCCTTGATTGCCACGTTCGTATCCGGCCCTGCCCTTGCCGGGACCATCAGGCTCATGGACTATTTCTATCCGATTCAGGAAGGGGCCAGTTGGTCATATAAAGGAACCGGCTGGGGAGGCTATGCAGCAACCGAAAAGGTCTCGTTGGCGAATGCCGATTGGAGGTTGAATATGTTCACGGGAAGGAATTCGCCAAAATCCTATCGCAAGAACGTCCTCAGGTTCAAATTCGAGAGAGAATACGGTGGAAGCGACCTGTGGTATGAGTATTTCGGAAAAGGATCATCCTACTCCTACTACGGAATGGACGAGGAAGGAGAGAATGTCCGGCTTGATGAGGGGGTGGTTTTCCCCTCCTCCGTGAGCGTTGGGAAAACCTATTCCCCAAATGCGGACTACTACGAGGCGGGTAGATACCGTGGAGAGATCACTTATTCGCTGCAGGTGGTCGACACGAAGCCGGTCACGGTCCCGGCCGGAAGGTTCCCGGATTGCGTTCACCTGCTCTTCAAACTGAAGCAGGGCAATCAGGTCTTCCAAACCAACGAGATGTGGTGGGCGCGTGGACTCGGCGTGATCAAGAAGAGGGATGTCAACGAGGATGGAGAAACCCGCTTGCAGGAGTTGGTATCGACCACCCTCAAGACCGGGCCGGAAATCTCCGTCCAACAACCCAAGGGAACCAATCTGGCGGATGGCGCAGCCAAAAAGAGTTTCGGAACCATCGTAATCGGAAAAACCGGCCCGGTGAAGATCTTCACGATCAAGAATAGCGGAACCACGACCCTCAAGGGTCTTGCAATACGGAAAAACGGTGCCCATGCCGGCGATTTTATCGTCACAGTTCCCGCAATAGCGACTCTGCCTCCCGGCGCGTCCACTACTTTCAAAGTCGCTTTCAAGCCCGCCGCTCAAGGCGTGCGCACCGCGGCACTCCACGTTTCGAGCAATGATGCGGATGAAAATCCATTCGATATCTCCCTCTCGGGACAGGGAGCGAAATGAACGAATCCCACCTATAACAGCACCATGAACTACACGAAAACCAATACAACCATGAAAACACTGCTGCTTCTATCCTTCGGCTTGATCTCTTTTGCCGCCGATACGGCGTGCGCTGGTATCCTCGGAAAATACAGAGTCAAGGGGACGGAAAACAACTTCGGCTACAAGTATGGATTTCACGGGACCATTTCCGTTAAGAACTACAGATCGGGCTTCCTGAAGATCTACTACAGTCCTGTTGACAGCTCCTCGATCTGGTTTGATTTCAAGACTCCTCTCAAGGAAACCAAAAAAGAGCAGACGGTCCGGATTTCCTGGAGCTTCAATGGCGCACCCGGAACGGGAAAAGCCACATTCCGGGGCGTGAAGGACGGGTATGAGGTTGAGTTCAAGTATCTGAATGGCGGTCTCAGCGGCGTTGGCCGTGGCAGCAAGTCACCTTAACCCTCCCAATGCCATGACTACCATTCCGATCGCAAAATGCCGATCCCTCATTCGGCATATCGGCGCTGCTCGGCTGATGCCACTGTTGATGGTCTTGGCGTTCCCATCTGCTCTCCATGCCCTTGATTTCACCTACACCACGACTAGCGGGGCTGTCTCCATTACGGGCTACACAGGGGCAGGCGGAGCTGTTGCCATCCCGGATACGATCAACGGGTTGCCCGTGACTGCCATTGGTAACGGAGCGTTCTCAGGGAAAAAAGCCGTCACAAGTGTAAGCATCCCCGCCAGTGTGACCAGCATTGGCGGAAGTGCATTTGCCTCTTGCAGCGGGCTGAAAAGCATCAATATACCCGCCTCCGTATCATACATCGGGTGGTATGCCTTCACCAACTGCACAGCGATGACGGCTATCACGGTATCTTCGGGTAATTTGAACTACAGCAGCGTTGGCGGCATTTTGTATGACAAGTCGCTCGGTGAGCTGATCCTATGCCCTGCGGGTAAAGTCGGCAGCGTCAATATTCCGAGCGGCGTCACCCACATCCGTATAAGCGGATTCGAAAACAGCGCCGGCCTGACAAGTGTGACCATTCCTGCCAGCGTTACCTATATCGACACTCGAGCATTCGAAAATTGCACCGGACTGACCACTGTGACCATTCCTGCCAGTGTCACCTACATGGGCAATGACACTTTCACCGGATGCACCGGACTGACCAGCGTGAGTATCGCCGCCAAATTGGGGCGATATGCATTCAGCGGATGCTCCAACCTCACCACCGTGAATATTCTCGCGGGTGCCTCAGGCATCTCGAAATCGGAATTCCCTGGTTGCTCCAAGCTTTCGGCTTTTACGGCAGCTGCATCAAGCGCAGTGTACAGTAGCCTGAACGGGGTGCTGTTCAACAAGGACCAATCCACCTTGATTCTATTTCCAATCGGCAAAACGGGAGCATATGTCATTCCCACCAGTGTCACCAGCATCGGGGACGAGGCGTTTTCCGATTGCTCTGGTCTGACCAGCGTGACAATTCCCAACAGCGTCACCAGCATCGGGTCTCACGGGTTTTATTATTGCAGTGGTCTTACCAGTGTCACAATCCCCAACGGTGTCACCAGTATAGGTTCTCACGCGTTTTACGGGTGCCGCGACATTTCGAGTGTAACGATCCCGAACAGCGTTACCAGCGTCGGGGTCTACGCTTTCGCCTATTGCGATAGCCTGACGAGTGTGACGATCCCCAGCAGCATCACCAGCATCGTTGACGGAATGTTTGACGAGTGCGGCAGACTGACGGATGTGACGATTCCCAACAGCGTCACTAGCATCGGGTCTTACGCGTTTTCCGCTTGTGGCGGACTGACGAGTATTTTGATTCCCGCCGGCGTTATCAGCATCGGAGATTCCGCGTTTACCTTTTGCGACAGCCTGGAAAGCACGATCTTCCTTGGCAATGCGCCATCCATTCAGGCAGGTTATTTCGGTGTTTTCCACGGTGCCGCAGCAGGTTTCACGGTTTATTTCGATCCATCAAAGACCGGATTCACCACTCCGACATGGCAAGGATACCCGGCGGTGGCCTTGCCTGCTACAGCGGAGATTGCCGTTGAACAACCCGCCGAGACCAACCTCGTTGATGGAATGACCAGCGTGGCGTTTGGTTGGGCGAAGGTCGGCACAAATGTGGTGAAAACCTTCACCGTAAGGAACATGGGCACCGCCAACCTGACTGGCCTGGCTGTCACCAAGGATGGAAGCAATGCTGCCGATTTCGTCCTTGGTGAGTTTGGAACGACAAGCCTGCCGCCCTGGACCAGCACAACCTTCACGGTCGCCTTTGCCCCAGAGTCGGAAGGTGCGAAGACCGTGGCGATTCAGATTAGCAGCAACGATACCGACGAGAATCCCTTCGATATCAGCCTCACGGGAACCACGATTCCATTCACCTACGAGATCACCGGTGGTAAAATCACCATCACGCGCTACATCGGTTCTGGTGGCGCTGTCGTCATCCCCAGCACAATCGAAGGACTGCCGGTTACCGGAATCGGCGACATTGCATTCTCTGAAAGATACAACGTTACCAGCGTGGCTATTCCCCCAAGCGTAACCAACATCGGGGAATCGGCGTTTTACGGTTGCAGCGGGCTGACCAGCGTAACGATCCCCGCCAGCGTCACCGGCATCGGTGACTACGCGTTCTGCGAGAGCGGCCTGACAAAGGTGACGGTCCCCAACAGTGTCACCAGCATCGGGTGCGGAGCATTCTCCCTTTGTAACAGTTTGGCCAGCGTGACGGTCCCCTCCAGCGTTACCAGCATTGGGTCTTACGCGTTTTTAGGGTGCGAAAAACTTACCCAAATCACGGTGGATGCCCTCAATCCGAATTACAGCAGCTTGGATGGAGTTTTTTTCAATAAAAGCAGGAGCCTGCTTATCCAATGTTCTGCAGGAAAGGCCGGAATCTATGCCATCCCGGACAGCGTCACCAGCATCGAGTCTCAGGCGTTTTTCGGTTGCTCGGCTCTGACCGGCGTAACAATCCCCTCCAGTGTCACCAGCATCGGAACTTACGCTTTTTACGATTGCAGCGGTCTGGAGAGTGCAATCTTCCTTGGCGATGCCCCAACCATGCAGTTTGGTGTCTTCTTCAGTGCACCAGCAAGCTTCAAAGTCTATTTCATTTCCTCAAAAACCGGCTTTGCCACTCCGACCTGGCAAGGTTATGCAGCCGTTGCGTTGTCAACATTCCGCGAAATCGTGGTGACGGGTCCTAGTGGCGCCGGCATCACCGATGGAGGATCCGCCCAGAGTTTTGGTGAAGTCTATCCGGGCAAGATTTCACGGTCGGTTTTCACGATCCGCAACCTCGGCGCGACAAGTCTTACCGGGCTGGCTATCACCAAAAACGGCGCAAATGCCTCTGATTTCGCAGTCAGCAGCTTGTCAAAGACCGTTCTGGCGCCAGGTGCCGAGACCACGTTCATGGTGAGTTTTGCTCCCGCTGCGCCCGGATCTCGCGCGGCGGCAATCCACATCGCAAGCAACGACGCCGACGAAAACCCGTTTGACATCACCCTATCGGGAACCGGGATCGGGAACCCGGAAATCGAAATTCAACAACCCGCCGGAACGGATCTGAAGGATGGGGTTTCCACCAAGTCGTTCGGTTCCGTGGCTGTGAAATCCTCTGCCAGCAAGACCTTCACCATCAGGAATACCGGCACCGCAAAACTGACTGGGCTGGCCATCACCAAGACCGGTGCGAATTCCAAGGACTTCTCGGTAAAGGCTCCGCTCATGACTTCCCTTGCCCCCGGTGCCAGCACGACGTTCAAGGTGATCTTCAAGCCATCGGCCAAAGGCATTCGCAAAGCGTTCATTCACATCAAGAGCAATGACAGCAACGAAAACCCGTTCGACATCGCTTTGACCGGCAAGGGAACAGCCGGATCCGCGGCCCAGCCCTCCCTGGCGCAATCCCGCCGTGTCCTTCCCCGTTCTGATCGCGGAATCCACCCGTCGATTGACGCGGTGCGATTGTCAGATGGCCGCAAGTATCTGACCCTAACCATCGTCAAGCCCGGGCAAAACCTCCTTCTCAAGCCTACCGTGGAGGTTTCCCCGAATCTCGTCGACTGGTATTCCGGAAAGAATCACACCACCGTCATCACCGATGATGAGTCGCTCCTCAAAGTGCGCGACAACACCCCGCTAAGCCCGGGATCCAAGCGGTATATCCGCATCAAAGCGTCCGGACTTCGATAGCTCAGGGCGCGTAAATGGGGTCGGCCTCGCGGATTCACATCAAGTCGGTTTCTGGAACCATTGTTCGGACTCACGACGCCAAATCAACTCTCCCCATGAACCCATCGTCCAAATCCCGCCATGCAGGCCGGAGTCTGTCGTTGGTCCTTTGCCTGGCGCGGGGAGCGGGATGGAAGCCGCGTTGAAACTCGCCGCCTTCAGCCGCAGCGAGTTCAACATCTACGATCAGGATCTCGCGGACAAACGCTCCGCCGAGGCATGGTGAGCCGCCTAGTGGAAATGCGTACGCGGATCGCGGAAACTTCGTAGGCGTTTTCGCGTGCATGGCATCGGGCTTGGTGCCAGTTTCGGACGTGTCGGCATTTCTCCCGAACGGGCGGATGCCGCGCGAAACCCTAACGGCAAAGACCATGAACAGTCTGATCATCGCAGTGAATCTGGGCAAAGTCCGGGTGCTCGGCATCCGCGAAGCGGGGGACGACCCGCAGGAAAAACGCCATCTGATCGAGGAACGGAACGAGTCGGTAACGGATCACGTCAAGTCGATCCATGAAACCGTGACCGACCAATCCGGGCGCTTCCGCCAGGGAGCCAAGGCCGGCGTGAAGGCCGGCATGTCATTTGGCGAGGAACACGAACTGGAAGCGGAAATCGAACGCCAGGCGCTCCAGCGCACCGCCGGACACATCGGGCGCATTCTCTCCGCCAGAAACCATCCGCGCTGGGTGCTGGTCGCCCCGCGAACCATCCTCGCCCGCCTTCTCGCCATCCTGCCGATGGCCACCCTGGACACGCTCGCCGAATCCGTCGGAGGCGATCTCACCTCGTCCCCGCTGGTCGAGTTGGAGCGGCGTTTTCTCTGAGAACGGACCTGTCTTCCTCCCAACCCCAAATCGAGAAATGAACCGCAGATGGACGTTAAGTTTATCAGTTTTGCCCGTATAGGGTTTGAAAACCTGCGGGTGAAACCGAAGTTTGCCCCTTTCTCCGAACCTCTGCGTTAATCTTCGTCCATCTGTGGTTCCATTTTCCCATCTGGGCCAACAACCGCTAAACTCCATGAAGGCGGAAACCCTCCATCACCCTGCCGACGATTTCGCCGACGGTTTGTTCCGCGCGGTGCTTGAGGCCGCGCCGGACGCGATGATCATCATCGACCGCGCCGGCGTCATCCGCGTGGTCAACACCCAGGCCGAGCGCATGTTCGGCTACGGTCGTGACGAGTTGTTAGGGAACCCGGTCGAGATCCTGGTTCCCGAACGGTTTCGCGACGCCCATGTCGGGCATCGTGAAGAGTTCATGATCACGCCCCACACCCGCGGCATGGGAAGCGGGCAGTGTTTTTCCGCCCTCCGGCGCGACGGGTCCGAGTTTCCCGCCGAGATCGGCATCAGTCCTCTAACAGCACCCGGCGGCCCGTGGGTGATCGCCGCGATCCGCGACGTCACCGAGCGGGCGCGCGCCGAAAACGAGATCCGCCGCCTGAATGCCGAACTGGAGGAGGGTGTCAGCCGTCGCACCGCCGCTTTGAGCAAGGCAAACGACGAACTCCGCCGCGAAATCACCGCCCGCCACCGGCTCGAACGTGAGATCCTCGAAATCTCGGAACGCGAGCAACAGCGCATCGGCCGCGATCTCCACGACGACCTCGGCCAGCGCCTCGTCGGCATTTCCTATCTCAGCCAAGCGCTTTCCAACCAGCTCGACGCGAACGGCTCTCCCGAGGCCGGGCATGCCGCCAAGATCACCGGTCTGCTCAAGGACGCGCTGGCCCTCACCCGTTCCCTCGCCCGCGGTCTGCATCCGGTGGCGTTGAAATCCGGCGGCCTCGTCGCGTCCCTCCACGATCTTGCGGAACGCACGGCCGAGATTTTCCGGATCGAATGCCGCTTCGATGGTCCTGAGAACGAGCCGCTCCTCGCCCAGTCCGTGGCCACCCACTTTTACCGCATCGCCCAGGAAGCGGTGACCAACTCGGTGAACCACGGCAAGGCCTCCCACATCACCATCACCCTGGATGCCGGCGGTTTGACCGTGCGCGACAACGGCAGCGGCATGCCCCGGCCGAATCCGCGCCACAAGGGCATGGGGCTGCGCATCATGCGCTACCGCGCCGATGTGATCGGTGCGACTCTGACTTTTGAAAATCCCCCGTCCGGTGGCACGTTGATCAACTGTCGGATTCCTGCCTCGCCTTGAAATCCGGAGCCATCCGGCCCAATCCAAACCCTCCGCACGCCATGTCAGCGGAAGAAAAACCCCTCAGTCCCTGGTTGCTCGCCGTCTGGCCGGGCATGGGCGGCGTGGCCATCAGTGCCGGTTACTACCTGATGGCCAAGCTCGGCATGCACCTGCTGGTCGAACTGCCGGCTGCCGAGTTCTTTGATCACGAGCACATCGAGGTGCGCGACGGCCTGGTGCAGCGCAAGCGCCTGCCACGCAGCCGATTGTTTCTCTGGAACGATCCGGCCCACCGCCACGACCTCATGCTTTTCATCGGCGAGGCCCAGCCGCCCGCCCGCGGTGGCGATTTCTGCCGCCGGCTCATCGAGCGGGCCTCCGCCTTCGGCGTTACCCGCGTGTTCACCTTCGCCGCCATGGCCACCTCGATGCGGCCCTCCCATCCTCCGCGTGTCTTCGGCGCGGCCATCGATCGCGAAACGCTCGCCTCCTTCCGCTCGCTCGGCGTCCTTCCGCTGGAATCGGGAACCATCAGCGGACTCAACGGCGTGCTTCTCGGCGCCGCCTCCGCCGTCGGCCTTCCGGGCGGCTGCCTGCTTGGTGAAATCCCCCAGGTTTTCTCCCAGATTCCGTTTCCCAAGGCGGCGCTCGCCGTGCTCGAACGCTTCACAACCCTGGCCGGCATCACGCTCGACCTCTCCGAGTTGCGAACCCACGCCGGCACCGTCGAGCGCACGCTGGAAACCTTCCTCGCCCGCATGGAGGGCGCCACCGGCGAAACCGAAGCCGCCCTCGGCATCGGCCCGGATGAGGACTCATCGCCGCCACGCCGCGATTCGCCCGACCGCCGCCGCATCGACGCGCTCTTCGAGCAGGCCCGCGGCGACCGCTCCCGCGCCTACGAACTCAAGCGCGAACTCGACCGCCTCGGCCTCTTTGCCGAATACGAGGATCGCTTTCTCGATCTCTTCAAGGAACCCTGAACCCACCAAGCCATGAAACGCATTCTCATCGTTGACGACCACCCGCTCCTTCGCGAGGGACTCGGCCGCCTCATTTCCGCCGAACCGGGACTGGAGGTCTGCTGCATGGCCGGCTCCGTGCAGGATGCCCTCGCCATGGTGGAAACCGAAGCGCCCGACCTGATCATCACCGATCTCACGCTGCCCGGGCGCAACGGACTCGAACTCATCAAGGACCTTGGAGCCACCCATCCCTCGCTGCCCATTCTCGTCCTCTCCATGCATGACGAGTTGTTCTATGCCGAACGGGTGCTGCGCGCCGGCGGAAAAGGATATGTCATGAAGGATGCCCCGCCGGACCGTTTGCTCGAAGCCATTCGGATTGTCCTCGCCGGTGGCGTCTTCGCCAGCCCGAGCGTCACCAACCATGTCTTGCGTTCCATCACCGCCTCGCACGGCGCGGCAAGGCCCGGAAACTTCCCGCTCGAGCGCCTGACCGATCGCGAAATGGAAGTCTTCGAACTCATCGGCCAGGCCAGAAGCAATCACGAGATCGCCCACAACCTCGGCATCAGTCCGCGCACGCTTGACGCCCACCGCGCCCACATCCGTGAGAAACTCGGACTTGTCGACGGCAGCGAACTCACCCGCCACGCCATCCGCTGGGTGGAGGTCGGCGCGCTCGGAAATTGACAAAAACGTCACACGCCTCCCCGAATCCTGAAAGACACAACGGTTCCGCCGCGTCGCTTCACACGCATGAGAATTCCCGCCGCCTCCCTCATTTCGGGCATGTTGACATCCCTGCTCCTCGCCGTGCCCGCGTTCGCGCAAAAGCAACACAAGCTTTCCGATTGGAAAATCGGCAGGGTCCTCTTTGGTGAGAAGCTTTCCGAGGCCGACATGAAGGACAAGGTCGTCGTTGTCGAAAACTGGGGTGTTTACTGTCCTCCCTGCGTCGCCGCACTGCCCCACCTCGCCGCACTCGAGAAGAAACACCGCGAGCAGGGACTCATCATCATCGGTGCCGAAAGCCAGGACAGTTCGAAGGGCGAGATCAAACCACTCATCGAGAAAGCCGGCGTCGAATACATCATCACTGACGGAGCCGAAGGCCCCATCGAAGTCAACGGCATCCCGCACGCGTTTGTGTTCGATCGCTCCGGCATGCTCGTTTTCAACGGCAACCCGAATGGCAGGGGCTTTGAGGAAGCCGTCACCAAGGCGCTTGGCCAAGCCGCGCCCGCGCCCGCCGAAGGCGCAAAACCCGCCGGGCCCCTCATCGCCACCCGCGCCTGGACCAATGCCGACGGCAAGGAAATCCGTGCCGCCGTCAAATCCGCCGACGCCACCAACGTCACCTTCATCATGGATGGCGGCAAGGAAGTGAAGTATCCCCTCGCCAAACTTTCCGAAGATTCCCGCAAGACCATCGCCAAGGCAGCGGAAACGGAGAATTGAACGCATCATTCGAACCGGCCCATTCGATCACCTTGACGATCTTTGGGGCTCGTTGGGTCCGATCACTCCCGGCCCGGAATGGCGCCGACATCAGGTGTCTGGCTCTCCGAACTTCGGCAGTCCGTCGAGTCTGATGGCCGGGATCTAGACCGCTTGCCAAAAAAGATTGCCGAAACGCAACGCTTCAAGGAGCGGCGGAATCCGTCCGCCGACGTGGATGGAATGACGATGGAAAGCGCTTCGCACGTGGCATCGAACAAGCATCCGCACGGGCGATCATGCATCGCCCCTCCTCGGCGCAAGCGACCGTGTATTCCGAATACTGGAAATGATTTTTGGCAACTGGTCTAACCGCCGCCCCACTCCTTCAGCCACTCTTCGGGCAGGCGCTGGGGTTTTCCGGCCGGCATCGCCACCAGTGCGAGCGCTTGGCGCGCCGTGACCAGCAATGCGCCGTCCGCCTCGCGGATCATTTCGAAGGCGCACCAGAAGCGTGCCCTGCCCAGTTCGTCGAGCCGGCCGCGGATCGTGATCCAATCGCCGAGTTTCGCGGGCCGCCGGTAGTCGACCTCGGTGCGGGTCACCACCGGAAACACCTGGTTTTCCGCCATCGTCCGCAGGTCCATGCCCATCGTCGCCGCCAGCCGAGTGCGGCAGGTTTCGATCATGCGCAGATACGCGAGGTTATGGACGACACCGCCGCAGTCGGTATCGAAAAACATCACCTCCTCGCGGGTTTCGAAGGTCGGAATCGGACCGGACATGCGCCGAGACTGCCGGAACCCGGGCGTTTGCGCAATGTTGGCTTGAGAAGCGGCGTAGGATCGGTTTAGGAATGCGAAGCATGAAGATTTTGAGTCAATCGTTTGTCACCTTGGCCGCCATCGTCGCGGCCTGCGTGATGCAGCCGTGCATGGCGCGGTTCGCCCCGCCGGCGGAGGGCCCGGTGGCGTTCCGCCGGGACAAGCTGCCGCTCGACGCGGATGCCATCGCCGCGCTTTCCCGGAATGTCGAGAGCCTCGCGCGCGGCTTGCACACGGAGACCGCCGAAGACCGCCGCGGCGCGGCTCAGATGATCGCCCTGGCCCTGGCCCTCGATCCCGCAAACGCCCAGGCACGCCGACTCGCCACCGAGTTGGTGGAGGGAAAACATACCCCTGACCCCGATGCCGTCCGTCTCGAAAAAAGCCGCGCGCGCATCTGGCAGTGCATCGCGTGGCTCGAAACCCCGGAAGCCGGTGCCGATGGCCAGGCGCTAGCCGCCTGCCTTCAGGACGTGATGGTCATTTCCGATCCCAAGCACCCCAAATCCGCCGCCCTCAAGCAGGCAGGCGAAAAGGGCGCATGGTCCGGCTGGGTGCCCGCACTCTCCGCCTACGCCGACGGCGATGCCATCGCTTCGAACGACAAAACCGACGACGAGGAGAAACCCGAAGATCCCCCGAAACCAAGCGCCACCGCCTCGTTGGAAAAGGCCGTGGTCGGCACCGTCCTTTGGCAGCGCGTCGGCAGCGAGGACAACGCCAAATGGACGCTCGGTCCCGCCAGTCTCGAAATGTCCGCATCCGCCTATCATCCCGACCCGGATTCCGGCGAAAGCGGGCGTTTCCGGTTGTCGATCGGATCGTCGGGCGACCACGGGCCACTGACCCAAACCGCCAGTCTCATCACCAAGGTGCTCGAAAAGCAGCATGAAACCCTCCCGCGCAACCTGCGGGTGAAGATCAACCATCGCGATCTCGACCGTGCCGTGGAATCGCGCCGCCGCCTCACCCTCAGCGCTGCCGGAGCCGTGCTGGCCAACGCCGCCATCACCGGCATCGCCCCGGATGCGATCGTGATCGGCACGCTCGACGAAACCGGCACCTTCAAGATGCCGAGTTCGTTCTGGGACCAACTCCAAGCCCTCGGCAAAGGCAGCGGCAGGCGTTTGATCCTGCCCGCGGAGGCCGCCACCGTGCTGACATCCATCCTTGCCTTGGAAAAACCCGAGTTTTTCATGCAATACGAAGTCCTTCTGGCGCGCGACTTCAAGGAACTCGTCGCGTTCAGCGCCGCGAAGCCTTCCGACGAATTGGCCCCGCCACTCGCCAAGTTCCGCGAGATCCGCGAACGCATGGGAACCCAGGAAATCCTACAGTATATCGGCAACAGTTTCATCAAGCAGCGCCTCACCACCGTCCTTCAGGAATGCCCAAGCCATTACTCCGCCAAGATGCTGCTCGTCCAAGCCTCCGGCGGCCGGCCCACCGTCGTCGGCCGCCAGGTGCTCGCCGCCGAACTCCGCCGCGCGCTCGAACCGATGGAGTGGATCATCCGTCTGGAGGACTATGAACTCTCATCGGAGACCCTCGCCCGCATCGGCCCCGTCTATGAACAGTGCCGCAGCGCGCTCGAACCGCTCCAACGCTACATCGCGAAACCCGACCAGGCTCTACTCGACCAGGCGGCTGAAGTCGCCCAAGGCATCCGCGAGGTGGACCGCGCGGCCCGATCCCGCGGCGAATCGTGGATCGTCATCGAACAAATCAGCAAAGCCCGCCGCAGCCTGCGGAGACTTCACGAAGCCTTCGCCGAGACCATCGCCACCGAACTCGGCGAGACGAAACGCTGAGGCTGCGTCGAAGCGCCGGACGCTTTTGTAATCGCCGCGATTCGCCGGAGTTGATACATGCGCGCCATGACGCTTCTTGAAACCCTTGGCGCGGCGCTTGGTCTATCCACCCTTGCCGGGATCAACCTTTACCTCACCGTGCTGGTCGCGGGCCTTGCCGTGCGGTTTCACTGGATCGAACTTTCCAGCGAGTATGGCGATCTCGCTGTGCTGGGAAACCCGTGGATTCTCGGCATTGCCGGCACGCTGTTCGCGGTGCAGTTCTTCGCCGACAAGGTGCCGTGGGTGGATTCGGTTTGGGATTCGGTCCACACCATCATCCGGCCGGCCGGGGCGATCCTCATCGCGCTGGCGGTGCTCGGAAACATGGAGCCCACCGTGCAGGTCGGCGCGGCGCTGCTCGCGGGCACGGCCTCGCTCTCGACTCACTCGGTGAAAGCCGGAGTCCGCGCGTTTCTCAACCTGCTGCCCGAGCCGGTCTCGAACTCCGTGGCCAGCGTCACCGAGGACGGCGTGGTGCTCGGAGGCCTCGGACTCATCGGCCTGGCTCCCGGCGTGGCGCTGTTCGTTTTCATCCTCGTCGTGATCCTTTGCACCGCGCTCGGCATCTGGCTGTGGAAGCGGATTTTCCGGATGAAACAACGCCTCACCGCGCAAGCCGCCTGAGTTCACCGGGTTTCCTCGGAAGCATTGCCGGAGGGCATCGGGAGAATCCGGACGCGGGAACCACGGACTTCAAGCGCGATGGCGGTCGAGGGTCCTTCTAGACCGGTTGCCAAAAATCATTTCCAGTATTCGGAATACACGGTCGCTTGCGCCGAGGAGGGGCGATGCATGATCGCCCGTGCGGATGCTTGTTCGATGCCACGTGCGAAGCGCTTTCCATCGTCATTCCATCCACGTCGGCGGACGGATTCCGCTGCTCCTTGAAGTGTTGCGTTTCGGCAATCTTTTTTGGCAAGCGGTCTAACAGAAGATGGGATGGCGGGGGAAGGAGCGACCGTCCGGGGCAATGACATCCGCCTATCTAACAACTCCTCACTTCGCCGCCTGTTTCGGATAGCGGAAGTGGGCCTGGATGCGGAAGTCGAAGAGCACGTTCTCCCACTTCATCGCATTGCCGGCGAGGTGGTGGACCACCCATGGCTCCGAGGCGCTGCGGCCGGGGCCGGGAACGACGATGCCGATGTGCGTCTCGGCATCGGCAAGCGACCAGATGACGATGTCGCCCGGTTGGTAGTCGGCGGGATTGCGCGTGGCTTCGAGCACTTCGGCCTTGCGTTCGAAGAAGCGCTGGAGATTGGGAACGAGGCGGTGGTCGATGTTCGGATCCGCGGCGCTGCGGCCGAAGAGTTGGGGATAGGCGCGGAAGTTCGCGCTCATGTCCTCGTGGATTTCCTTCTGCAGGTCGATGCCGGTGCGGCGGAAGGCACGGACGATGACATCGGCGGCGTTGCCCTTGCCGGGTGACACATCACCGCCGGGGTAGGGGATTTTGATGTAGTCGTTGTCGAAGGCCACCGGCTCGCGCGAATGGGCGAGGGCGGCGGCGGCAAGCTGGTGGCCGGGTGTTTGCGAATCGCCGAGGGAGGCGATGAGGACGGCGGCCTGCTCGGTGGAGACGGTTTCCTGAGTGGCCTTGAGGAAGGGAACCAGCGGTCTGCCGAACCAACAGGCGATGCCCACGGCGATCACCACGATCACCCAGCCGCCGAACACATTCGGGCGCTTCGGCTTTTGCGGGCGCGGGCCGATGTATTCGATGGTGCTGAAGTATCCGGGTCGCTTGCGGGCCATGGATCGGTTTCCGGCGCAGTTGAAGCAGATACGCGGCCGGAACGCTACGAATTTCCCGGATGTGGCCGGATTTTGTCCCTGATGTCCGGTTTTTTACCGACTCGACAGTTTCGCCGCCGCCGATTCACCTTCCCGCCATGACGATCTTCACCAGCAAGCGCCCGCTCCGGTGGGGTGAACTGGATGTGCCGATGCTGGGGCTGGCGAAGGATTGGTTCGCAAATCCGGAGAGTCCGCCTTCCGGGTTCTGTCTGGCGATGGACACGAGCCACCTGTGGTTCGTGGCGCATCACCGGCGTCCGGCGTCCTTGCACCCGCAGGCTCGGCCGGGGGTTTTTCAGGCGGAGCTGTGGAAACACGATGTGGCCGAGCTATTCCTGGCGGATCCGGCGAGCGGGCGGTATTTCGAGTTCAACCTGGCACCCAACGGCGCGTGGTGGTGCTGCGAGTTCACCGCGCCGCGGGTGCGGGAGGAGGAGACGGACATCGCCATGCCGGGGGTGGCGACCTTCGCGGACCTCGCGCCGGACGGTTCGTGGGTGGCGGCGATGGCACTGCCACTGGAGATGCTGAAGGCGCGCCTGGACTTCGGCCCGACGACGCGGGCGAACGTGACCATGATCCTCGGCTCGCCGGACCAGCGTTTCCTCACCGCGGCGGACCTCGGCGGGGGCGACCCGGATTTCCACCGACCCGGGCGGTTTCCGGAGGCGGTCTTCGCGCCGCTTACCCCATAACACGCGCCAATCCGTATTCCGCGAAGGCGGCTTTGCCATCCGGTGAAAAACTGCTAGCTACGACCAAGTGACGAGCCGCTTCCACATCGAGGACCTCATCGTGCAGGACGCGTCCGGCGTGGTTTTCCGCGCCAAGGATTCGGAAACCGGGCGGATGGTGGCGATCAGGCGCTTTTTTCCTTTCGGCGTGGATGGGGGAGGTCTTCACGACGACGAGCAAACCGCCTACCGAATCGCCCTCGGGCGTCTCACCGGCATCCATCACCCGGCGCTGCGCTCGGTGGTCGGCGGTGGTTGTGATCCGGTGGACGGCATGCCTTACATCGTCACCGAATGGGTGGAAGGCGAGGCTCTCGATGTGGTGATGGCTGGCAATCCGCTGCCGGTCGAAGCCGCCACGCTGTTGATTTCCCAAGCGCTCGAAGTGTCCGAGCTGCTTTCCCATGTGCTCGCCGAGGAGGCCGTGTGGGTGGAAACAACGCTCGATACCATCGTCGTCAGCCAACCCGAAAGCGGCCGCGGTTTCACCTTCTGGATCTCGCCACTCAAGTGGCTCGGCAACGGCGAAAACCGCGGCATCGAATCGATCGTCGCGCTCGCGGAGGAGGCGATGGGTTGGCAGGGCCGGATCGTCAACGAACAGGCTGGACGCGGCCTCGGCGCATGGATCAAGTGGCTGCGCGCGGCCGCTCCGACCACCAGCTTGCACGAGGTCCGCGAAATGCTCGCCGCATCCGTGGGAGAAGAACCCCCGCCGCCGGCCAAAACGCTGGCCCTCCAGGCCGCCGCGCCGGTGCGAGCGGTCAAACAGCCATCCACCAGGGGCCCGCTGATCGCCACGCTCGGCGGCATCGTCGTCGTCGGCGCGGCAGTGGCATGGTTTCTTGCGGGCAAGCAGGGCTCCGCGCCATCGTCACCGCCACCCGTGGCGGCGGCAGCACCGGCGCAGCCCGCAACGCCGACGGCCCCCGTTCAGGTTTCTCCCGCCCCGTCAGACCGGGAAACAGTCGCCGAAGCCAAGGCTCCGGAGCCCACTCCACCGCCCGCTCCCGCCCCGGAGCCTGAGACGGTGAAACCCGCGATGGCCGAAGCACCCGAAAAAGAATCGAACCATCAGGATCTGATCAACCAGCGCCTCGCCAAAATCGAAGCCGAGCGAGATCGGAACACCCAGATTCAAAAGAAACATCAGGCTGACCTCAAGGCCCAACAGGCGGAAGTGGACGCCAGAAACGGGGTGTTTTCATCGAGCCACCACGAATTGCTGGTCCGGATCGATGGCAAGATGGCCACGGTCGAGGGTGTGCTTACCGGGTTCGATTTCACCAAGAACTGGATGTATCTGGTTCTCGACAATCCCGCTGAGAACCTTTTAGCCCGCGGCAAAGTGGTTCGCGCCAAAGCGCCGCCCGATCTCACCAAGGAAAAGCTGCAGCCGCTCGTCGGCAGGAAGATACGGTTCCGCGGCAAGGTCGAGGTCCAGCGCATGGGGAACGGACTGCGTCCCCTCATTCAGTTGGAAAACCGCGCCGCCATCACGGTCCTGCCATGAGCGCCTGGGTCCAGTCCGGCATTCCCGCCTTCGCGGTGGTCGGCCGCGTGAACATGGGCAAGTCCGCCGTGCTCGCCACGCTGCTGGAGATCGACGACAACGAGCTGATCCGCGTCTCGCCCACTCCGGGCGAGACGACCCGCTGCCAGATCCACCGGGTGATCTTCTCGGGCCGCGAATGCGTGCGTTTCATCGACACACCGGGGTTCTCCCGCCCGATCGAGGCGATGCGGGAAATCCAGCGGCTCCACGGCAACGGCACGCCGGATCTCGCTGCCATCCGCCGCTTCATCGCGCTGCCCGGTGACGACTTCGGCGATGAGAAGCGTCTGTTGGAACCGCTCGCCGAGGGCGCGGGCGTGCTTTACATCGCCGATCCCGCCCGGCCGCTGCGCGATGATTTCCTCGCCGAGATGGAAATCCTGCGCTGGACCGGCCGGCCGCGCCTCGCCCTGCTCAACCGCCGCGCCGATACCACCGGACCGGATGAGGAAGCGTGGAAATCCCGGCTCGGAGCCACCTTCAACCTCACCCGCACCTTCGACGCCCACCGCGCCCGCTTCGACGAACGCCTGCGCCTCCTCCGCAGTCTGTTAGAGATCGAGGAACACCACCGCGACGCCCTCGCCACCACCATCCGCCTCGTCGGCGAGGAATGGCGCACCCGCCGCGAGGAAGCCGCGGAAGCGATCGTCACTCTGTTAGAGGACGCGCTGACCCTGCGCGTTTCCTCCACACTCTCCGAGCGCGACATCGCCTTGCCCGCCCGCCGCGAACGCGAGTCCGAAGCGCTGGCCAAGCGCTATCTCACGGAACTCGCCGCGCTCGAAGGCCGCTGCCTCTCGCGCCTGCTCGCCATCCACCGCCATCATCTGCTCCGCGCCGACTGCGATCCCGGCGACTATCGCGGCATCGACCTTGAAAGTGCCGAGACCTGGACCAAATGGGGCCTCGGCCGGTCCCAACTCGCGCTCGCCGCCGCCATCGCCGGCGGCGCGGCGGGCCTTGCCGTGGACGCCGCCACCGGCGGACTCACCCACGGCGCGGGCACCGTCGTCGGCGCCCTCACCGGCGGCGCGGCCGCATGGTTCAAGGGCGGAAGCCTGCCCGACCTCCGGCTCGACCTGCGCGGCGGCGTGCGCCTCGCCACCGGCGAAACCAAAACCCTCGTCGTCGGTCCGCCGGGCAACCCGAACTTCCCGTGGGTTCTGTTAGACGGCATCCTCGTCCGCTACCGGCAGATCCTCGCCCGCGCCCACGGCCGCCGCGATTTCCAAACGCTCGAAAGCGGCTCAGGCACCGGTTTCACCCGCGATTTCCCGGCCGATCGCCGCGCCGTGCTCGCCAAGTGGTTCGGCTCCTGCCTCAAGTCATCGCCCAATCGCGCGCTCGAACCGGAAGTCTTCGCCGCCATCGTCGCCGCCCTGAATGACCTCGGCGGCGATGCGGAATAACCCGTGCATTTTGCCTTGCAGGGCATTGGCCCGCCGCTAGTCTCAGCCCCGTATTCGCCGGGCACGCCGCGCCGGAACGATCCAAACACACCTACCGAAACCGCCGATGAAATTCGCCCTTGCCGCCGCCGCTGTTGCGCTCCTCGCCGCCTCCTGCTGCCCGAGCGCCGCTCCCGCGCCGTCCACTCCGGCTCCCGTTTCGTCCGCGAAATGAGGCGAAATGCCGCGGCTGATCCGGGCTCTTCGGACTGCCGTGGCTTCCATCCCCACTCTACCCTAAAACCTAGCCGTCCACGATCCATGATCCGCATTGTCACCGCACTCGTCGCTTCCGTTTTCGCGCTGCTCTCCGCCTCCTGCTGCTGCACGGGGGAAAGCAAACCTCCCGGACTCCGCCCGCTTCCGCAATTCCAGGAAATCCAAGGCGCTCCGGCTCCCGAGGTGAATTACACCAAGTGAGTTGAGGCGAATCCGCGCCGTAATTCCCCACACTTTTCCAAGCGTCCCTCCGCGATGGCGGGGGGGCGCTTTTGCGTGCCTGACTGAATTTCCCTCTTCCCATCCGGCCGGGCTTGTGGCATCCGCACTCCGTCCGATCCGATTTGAAATGAAAAACGCACCGACCAGAAACGAGGAATCGCGCTTCAGGACCTCGGTGCGCCATTACCACCGTTCAGGTGCGCGGCCGAACCGCACGTGGGAGGAATGGATCGATGGCGAGGCGAAACCCAGCGGCAATGGCAAATGGCTGAAAATCACCTTGGTGGTCGTTGCCGTGCTGGGTCTTGCGGGAATCGTCGCGGCCCTGTTCATCGAAATGCGTTGAGGCGGCGGAATTCCGCGGCGGTTTCCCCGACACGCGCCGGATGCGGCTTTGACAATCCGTGACCGCCCGTGCAGCTTTCCCGCCCGCCGCAAACCACGGCGGCATCTTCACCATGGGAAAAAGCCTCTTCCAAAAAGTCTGGGACGCCCACACCGTCGGCACCCTTGCCGACGGCCGCACGCAACTCTTCATTGGCACCCACCTCATCCACGAGGTGACCTCGCCCCAAGCCTTCGGCATGCTCCGTGATCTCGGGCTGAAGGTGAAGTTCCCGCAGCGCACCTTCGCCACGGTGGACCACATCGTTCCCACCATCGATCAGGATGCCCCGCAAGACCCGCTCGCCGCGGAAATGATGCAGGCGCTCCGCAAGAACGCGGATGACTTCGGCGTGACCTACTTCGACCTCGCTTCCGGCAAACAGGGCATCGTCCACGTGGTCGGGCCCGAGCAAGGCATCACCCAGCCCGGCACCACGATCGCTTGTGGCGACTCGCACACCGCCACCCACGGCGCGTTCGGCGCGATCGCCTTCGGCATCGGCACCACCCAGGTGCGCGACGTGCTTGCCTCGCAAACCCTTGCGATGGAGCCGCTCAAGGTTCGCCGCATCGAAGTGAACGGCAAACTTCGCCCCGGCGTCTATGCCAAGGACGTGACCCTTCACATCATTCGCGTGCTCGGTGCCAAGGGTGGCATCGGATACGCTTACGAATACGCCGGCGAGGTCTTCGACAACATGTCGATGGAAGAACGCATGACCGTCTGCAACATGGCCATCGAAGGCGGTGCCCGCTGCGGTTATGTGAACCCGGATGCCAAGACCATCGCTTACCTGCAAGGCCGCCCGTATGTCGATATGACCGATTTCGACGCCACTGCCGCCCGCTGGCTGTCCTTCGCCTCCGATGCCGACGCGCACTACGACGATATTGTTAGAATCGCCGCCGCCGACATCGAGCCCACCGTCACCTGGGGCATTTCCCCTGACCACGGCATCGCGATTTCCGAAACCATCCCGGACCCCGCGAAGGCCTCGACGCCCGGCGAGAAAGCCACCATCGAGGAAGCGCTCGCCTACATGAAACTGCCCGCCGGCACTCCCATCAAGGGCGTGAAGATCGATGTCGCCTTCATCGGCTCCTGCACCAACGGCCGCCTCTCGGATTTCCGCGAGGTCGCCAAATACATCAAAGGTCACAAGGTCGCCGCCGGCGTGAAAGCCATCGTCGTTCCCGGCTCGCAGATCGTCGCCATCCAGGCCGAGCAGGAAGGCATCGACAAGACCTTCACCGAAGCCGGCTTCGAATGGCGCGGCGCGGGTTGCTCGATGTGCCTCGCGATGAATCCGGACAAACTCGTCGGCGACCAGCTCTGCGCCTCCTCGTCGAACCGCAACTTCAAGGGCCGCCAGGGCTCGCCCACCGGCCGCACCGTCCTGATGTCCCCCGTCATGGTCGCCGCCGCCGCCATCAACGGCCACATCTCCGACGCCCGCGAGCTTTTCCATATTGAGAAGGCCGCAGCGGTCGCGTAAGCTTATTCCCATGAAAGCTCGGATCACCTACTGGCAGGAAAGGGACGGGAAGTTCCTCGGATTCCTCAACGACTATCCCGACCACTGGACCCAAGGGGAAGATCTTGACGATCTCCGCGGACACCTCCGCGACCTTCATCAGATGTTTTCGGCCGAGAGCATCCCAGGTATCCGCCGTCAGGAAGAGCTGGAGGTGGCCTGAACCGAAAAATCTAAGTGGAAAGCTGCGCCCGTTCACTTTGATTGAAAACCATGGTTTCCTTGGCACATGAAGCAACGAGATCTCATCAAGGCCCTGACCGATTCAGGATGCGAAATTCTCCGCCATGGTGCCAAACACGACATTTACCACAATCCAAAGACCGGCAGATCACAACCTGTTCCCCGCCATAAGGAAATAAACGAACTTCTCGCCAAGAGAATCATCCGCGATCTGACCAAGGATACTTGATTCTTCTCATGAGCACCTCCGCCCACAAGCTCCCGATTACCGCCGCCGAGTATCTCGAAGGAGAACTCCGCTCGGAAATCCGGCATGAGTTCGTGGACGGGCGGATCTACGCGATGTCCGGAGCAAGCAGAAGACACAACGAGATTTGTGGCGATCTCTACAGCGCCCTGAAATCCCACCTCCGTGGTGGCCCATGCCGGACTTACATCGAAGCGGTGAAAGTCCAAATCGCGGACGATGTTGGCGAAGCCTATTATTATCCCGATGTGTTCGTCGCCTGTGAGCCGGGCGATGACGATTCGCACGTGGTCCACAATCCGAAGCTCATCATCGAGGTGTTGTCGGAATCCACCTCGCGCATTGACCGCACGGACAAGCTCACCAACTACAAACGCATTCCCACCGTCGACGAAATCGTCCTTATCGAACAGGACTGGCCCGAGATTGTTGTCTTCCGCCGCTCGGAGAAGTGGAGGCGCAATTTGTACACGCAGTTCCAGACCATCGTGCGCCTCGACTCCATCGGCTATGCCGCCCCGCTCGCTTCTTTCTATCAGACCAATCCGTTTCCCGAGGACGTGAAACGTCCCTGGTACCACCTCAATCGCATCGAGGACTGAAATCTTCAATCCACCATCCACAATCTTCAATCCCACCATGGCCCTCGAACCCGTAAAACAAGTCACCGGCCGCGCGGTCTTCATCCCCGGCGCGGACATCGATACCGACCGCATCATCCCCGCGCGTTTCATGAAGTGCGTCACCTTCGACGGGCTCGGCGAGTTCGCCTTTTATGATGTGCGCTTCAACCCGGACACCGGCGAGAAAACCGATCACCCGCTGAACGACCCGCGCTTCGCCGGAGCATCCATCCTCGTCGCTGGCGTGAATTTCGGCTGCGGTTCCTCGCGCGAACACGCGCCCCAGTCGCTGAGGAAATACGGTTTCAACGGCATCATCGCCGAATCCTTCGCCGAGATCTTCTTTGGCAATTCGACCACGCTTGCCATGCCCTGCGTGATTGCTTCCGCGGCCGATATCGCCCAACTCCGCGATTTGATCGAAGCGGACCCGTCCGTTGAAGTGACCATCGATGTGGACAAGCTCCAAGTCACCACCTCCGGCGGCTTGTCCTTCCCGGTCACCATGCCCGAATCCGCTCGCGACGCGCTCGTCTCCGGCCGCTGGGATCCGATCCAGGAGCTGTTGGACAACGAAGCCGGCATCCAGGCGAAGGCGCGGGAACTGCGTTACGTCTGAGCGGCGATTCCCGTCCTTTCCCGTGGAATCGCCAGCAGGCGTCCGTTTGCCGGTTCTTCAGAAACGAACCGACTTCATCTCCTGGTTTTCATGCCGGGATGATCTTCGGATCAATCCACGAACAGCCCGACGATGGCCGCGCTGGTAAGGTTTGAGAAGGTGCCTGCGAGCACCACCTTGAGGCCGAGGCGGGCGATTTCCTCGCGGCGGTTGGGGGCCATGCCGCCGAGCCCGCCTAACAGAATCGCGATGGACGAGAGGTTGGCGAAGCCGCAGAGCGCCACCGAGCAGATCGCGCGGGTCTTCGCGCTCATTTCCATCTGGACCTTCGCGAGTTCGCCATAGGCGACAAACTCGTTGAGCACGAGTTTCTGGCCGATGAGGCTGCCGCCGCCGGCGGCCTCGGCCCAGGGGATGCCGGTGAGCCATGCGACCGGCGCGAACAGCTTGCCGAGCAGCCATTGCAGGCTGAGGCCCTTCATGTCGAACCAGCCGCCGATCCCGCCGAGCATCAGGTTGAGCAGCGCGATCAGGCCGATGAAAGCCAGCAGCATCGCGCCGACATTGAGCGCGAGCTTCAATCCGGTGGACGCTCCGAGCGCCGCCGCGTCGAGCACGTTCGCGGGCTTCTCGTCATCCTCGGCGAAATCGAGCACCGCTTCTTGCGGCTTGGCGGTTTCCGGTTTCATCAGCTTCGCGAAAAGCAATCCGCCGGGCGCGGCCATGAACGAGGCGGCAAGCAGGTATTTCATTTCCACCCCCATGGCGGCGTATCCGGCGAGCACCGAGCCCGCCACGCTCGCCATGCCGCCCACCATCACCGCGAACAGCTCGGAAGACGTCATCTTCGGAATGTAGGGCCGGACCACCAGCGGCGCTTCGGTTTGGCCTACGAAGATGTTGGCCGCGGCCGACATCGACTCCGCGCTGCTCGTGCCTAACAGCCGCCTCAACCCGCCGCCGATGAGCCGGATCACCCATTGCATCACATGCAGGTGATAAAGCACCGCGATCAGCGAGGAGAAAAACACGATCATCGGCAGCACCCGGAACGCGAACACGAATCCGACGCCGCCCTCGTCGGCCGACAGCGGGCCGAACAGGAAGTCCACGCCCGCCTTGCCCGCGCCGATCGCATCGGTCACCCGCGAGCTCAGCCAGTCGAGCGCCACGCGCCCGCCGGGCACGCCGAAGACCAGCAGCCCGATCATCACCTGAATCGCGAAGGCCAAGCCCACTGTGCGCCAGCGGATCGACTTCCTCGCGTCCGAGACCGCGATCGCCACACCGATAAAGACCGCGATGCCTAGGATTCCAACCATGCCGATGTCTAACCGAAGGCCATCCCGGCGGGAAGCAAAAGGCGCGGACCCGTTTCCGGATCCGCGCCTCATATGTATCCCCCCCTCATGGAACGGATGGCGTGTTTGCGGCGGCTCGGTTTCCCCCCGGAACCCTTGCCACCCGCGCACCGGCATGAGGTTGCGCGTAGAATCCAGATTATTTAAGATTTGTAAATAATTAATTTACCGGTAATTCATCCGGGGGTTTTCTTGACTTTGGGCGGTGATTTGTCTATGCGGCCAGGTCCTATGAAAACGCTCATTCCCCTATTGGCCGGCATCGCCTGCAGCCTGCTTGCCCCCGTCGCGGAGGCTGCCGTTTACCTCGGAAGCTGGAAAAACACCACCTTCGGCTCCAGCGGTCCGCTGCGAATTGAGTTCGAGAGAAGCCGGACCAAGGTCGCCGTGAGCTTCGATCTCGACGGACCGGTGTTCGGCTCGATTGATCCGCCGGCGATCCGGTTCAACGCTCCGCTGGATTCCAAGGGTGGCGGCAGGTTCAACGTCAAGGGCACGCCGCTCGGCGACCTCAGCGGAACGTTCAGCGCGGACGGCGCGCTCAATGTCGCCATCCGCAACATTCCGGGTGGCACTCTAACGGAATTCCGCTTCAAGGGGAAATTCAACCTGGTGATGGAAACCTTCAAGGGCACCTACGAAATCGACAACGCGGGCGGGCTTTTCGCCAAGGGCACGGCCAACGCGCTGGTACCGAAGGCGCCGAAGATCACGCTGCCGAAAACCGTGAGGTTTTCCGGCAAGTCCGCCACCGCCAGCGCCAAGGTCACCAGCAACACGAAGATTACCAAAGTCACCGCCACCACTCCGGATGGGGCGAAGGTGGTGGTCAGTGGCAAGGGCCCCTACCGCATCACGGTGAGCAGGATCAAGAAGGCGGAAACCAAGGTGACCTTGAAAGTGACCAATGCCAGCGGCAAGACCGCGAGGAAGGTGGTGACCTTCGTGAAATCGTAAACGCGCAGCCCGTCAGTTCTTCGCCAGCGCGACGACCGTTTCCTGCTTGGACTTCACCACGCCGCCAGGTTGTTCGCGGGTGATGACGAAGGCCTGCGGGTTGCGGATGGCGAGCTTGGCGTCAATGGGCACGACCACCGAGGCGGCTCCGGCCGGGATGTCGAAGACGCCGCCGTCCACCGGCGCGTCCGTGTCGCGCGCGGGATCGACAATCCAGAGTTGATACTGCGCCTTACCGGGATCGTTGGCGGGGATTCCGCTGAGAATCATGTAGCCTTGCTGCTTGCTGTCGCTCCAAATCACGCTGCCGCCCGCGGATTTGAAATCACCGAGTCCGGCGAAGTTCCGTTCGATGACGTCTTTGGACTCGGCGCGCAATCGGGTGGCCGCGATTTCCGGAGGATCGTCGGTTTGAACCCGCGGCAGGATGAAGGCGAGCGCGATGGCCGCCGCCGCCGCGAGCCAGCCGCTTGAGGGATGGGCAAGCATCCGCTTCCATGCGGAAACCTCCGGGCGGATCACGGTGCGGGCGCTGGCGGGCTGGGTTTCATCCGCCAAGCGGTGAAGGCGCTTCGCCAGTGCGGCGGGCATCGGTTGGGCCGAACGCAGCGCGGCTTCCACCTCCAGCGAGGCGGCTAACAGATCCAGCCCGGTGTCCCGGGCAAACCCATGGGAACGCTCCAGCGAATCGAACTCGCGGAGCTCTTCAAGGTCGAGGTTCCCGAGGGCGCGGCCCGCATCGAGTTCCTCATGACGATGTTGTGGATCGGACAAGTTCATGACGCGGCGTGCATGTTGGCGTGGTCCTTGCGCAGCAGGCGGTTGCGCAGGGCGACGAGTCCGCGGCGAAGTCGCGTTTTGACCGTGCCGAGCGGAAGACCGGTCCGTTCGGCAATTTCGGGGTGGGTGCACCCATCCTCGAAAAACAATTGGAAAAGTTGGCGGGTATCCTCAGGCAGGGCGGCGACCGACCGGCGCAGCGTTTCGGAATCGAGCGCGGCGGTGTTCGACTCGGGCGCGGGCGTCTCCAGCGACGCGGCAGCCTCAAGTGGTTCGAATCCGGGTTGGCGTTCACGACGGCGGAGCTGGTCGATCGAGCGGCGTCGGGCAATGAGCCCCACATAAGTCGCCTCCGAGGCCACTGCGGGATCGAACGATCCGGCCTTCTTCCAAATCTCGGTAAACACCTCCTGCACCAGATCCTCGGCTTCGGTGCAATCGCCCAGGTGACGGCGCACGATGGTCCAGACCATCGCGCCGTAGCGGTCGATGCAGCGGTTCATCGCACCCACCTCGCCGGAGGCGACGCGGGCGAGAATGGATTCACCGCTGGATGGCTGGGCGGAATTCAATCGACTGGCGGGAGGATAGAGGTCTTTGAGGTTTTGTCCAAAGATAGTTGTGAAGCCACAGGGGAAGCGGTTGCGGAGCGGTTGATCCGACGATCCGCGACCATCCGCTTCGGCAAAACCCCGCCTCACCGCGGTCAATGCGGGCAGGTGAGGCGGGGTGCCATGACAGATGGACAAGCGATTCAGGAGGCTGGTTATTTCTTGTCGGCGGGCGGCAGAAGAACGCTGTCGATCACGTGGATCACGCCATTGGAGGCTTCGATGTCCGCTTTGATGACCTTCGCGTCGTTCAGCAGCAGCGTGTCGCCGTCGAGTTTGACCTTGATGTCCTTCTTGTTGAGCGCGGTTGCTTTTTCCAGCGTCTTGGCGGTGGACGACTCGACCTTTCCGGACACGACATGATAGGTGAGGATGTCCACCAGTTTCTGTTTGTTCTCCGGCTTGAGGAGATTCTCCACGGTTCCGGCCGGCAGTTTCCCGAAGGCCTCATCGGTCGGAGCGAACACGGTGAAGGGACCTGTGCCCTTGAGGGTATCCACGAGGCCTGCGGCACCGAGGGCGGCCGCCAGGGTCTTGAAGGATCCCGCTGCCACGGCGGTATCGACGATGTCCTTCTTCTCTCCGGCCATGGCCGGAATGGCGGTGACGGAAGCGAGCGCCATGACGGCGGCAAGGGTGCGAACGAACGATTTCATGATGTTTGTTTTTCGGTTTGGTGGTTGGATCGGCCATCCTCCATGGATGGGCGTTTCAGGTTGGGGATTCGCCCGCGCTGCGAATCCGGATTCAAAAAAATCCTTCCGGGCGGAAAAATCCGGATTCCGCAAAAAAGTTGAATCCGCTGGTGCGGTTCCTGCGAAAGCCATGATGAACAACCCCACCAATCCACCATGGCTTACGATGCCGACAGCAGCCTCAAGTTCTACCTTCGCGAGATTTCCAAGACCCCGCTACTCACCTACGAGGAGGAGGTCGCGCTGGCCAAGCGCATCCAGGCGGGCGACACCGCCGCGCGCGACCACATGATCCGTGCCAACCTCCGCCTCGTTGTGAAAATCGCCGGCGACTATGCGGGATGCGGATTGTCGGTGAGCGACCTGATTTCCGAAGGCAATATCGGCCTGATGAAGGCCGTCGAGCGCTTCGATCCCGAAAAAGGCGGCAAACTTTCGACCTACGGCGCGTGGTGGATCAAGCAGGCGATCAAGCGCGCTCTCGCCAACCAGTCAAAGACCGTTCGCCTGCCGATCCACATGGTGGACAAGATCGCCCGCATGCGGCGCATCGCCCACATCCTCACCGAAGCGCTCGGCCGCGAGCCCACCGATGAGGAACTTGCCGAGGAACTCGGGGTTTCCCGGCACAAGGTGTCGATGCTCAAGCAGGCCGCTCTGCGCCCGACGTCGCTAGACGCCCCGGTCAATGATGGCGAAGCCACCGAGTTCGGCGACATCATCGCCGACGAGGCGGCCTCCGATCCATTGGAAGCTCTGGAAAACCGCAACCTCCACGAGCAGTTGGGCGGACTTCTGGAGTTGTTAGACGAACGTGAGCGACGCATCATCGACGGCCGCTTCGGACTCAACGGGCTCAAGCCGATGCTGCTCGAGGACGTTGGCCGCGAGTTCGGCGTGTCCCGTGAACGGATCCGCCAGATCCAGAATTCCGCGCTCGCCAAGATGCGCCAGGCGCTGATGAGAAAGGACAAACCGCTGCCCAAGCCCGCCACTTCCCGCACCGCGAACGCCTGAGCGCCGGGTTTATCCAACCGGCCTGCGGCGGAATGTGAGACCCACGCCGGCGAGCGCGGCGAAGAGCGCCACCGATGGCTCCGGCACCAGCATCGGATGATCGGGGTTGTCGCTGAACGGATTGTTGCTGATGACGAGGATCTTGGTGTCCGCCTCGCCGTCGTTGTCGATTCGGAAACCATACACCGGTCCCGGAGTCACCGAGGTGCCCTCGAAGAATTTGGACACCGAGGCCACCGAGAAAGCCTGCGCCTGCGAGGGATTGTTGGACGCGGCGGCATAGCCCGAGTTCCAATCGTAAACCGAATACCCGATGTTGCTGCTGACGTTGCCACCGAAGCGCAGTGTGTTCGCCCCCACATACGGCGTGCCGTCGGCCTTGAGCGGAGTCACCTCGAAAAAGGTGTTGCCCCAGCGCTCGGAGACCAGCACGTAGTCGTCCGGTTGCATCGCCTTCACATACACCAGGTCATAGTCGGGCACGCCAACGGCCGGTGGACTCGAGAGGACATCGTAATAGGTGAAATTCCGCAGATCCGAGTTGGTGGTCGTGGCCGCGACCGCCGTGGCGAAGGCCGCAAGGCCACCGTTGCTGGGGGTGTTCGCTCCGTTGTCAAAGACCCCGATGCCCGAAATGGACGCCAGTCCAGGGTTCACGTTCAGGACAGTCGCACCGTAGGTGTTGATGTATTCCAAATCCACGATGCCGCCGTGATTCACCCGGATGCTCTTCACGCTCACTTCGGAATCGCCCACGACGCTCACACCGGTCGCTTCAGTCGCCTGGATCACGTCGCTCCCGCCGATGCGGTAAACCACCCGCTGGATCGGCAGATTGTTGAGGCCGGGTGTCACGTTGATCACCGCCGCGCCCGCGGCCGGTATCATCAGCAATGGCAGCAAGCCGAGGGCCCGACGCAGAGAGCGAATCGATTTCATGGAGTGGGGAGGAAGCAAGGTGGACCGCGACCGGGCTCCGGAGGGCGGGACAGCCGGGTAATTATCACGTTAGTCCAGACAATAAAGAAAAATGAAATGTTTTTCCCGCTGGCCGGGGCTTTATCCTGACCCAAGCCGCCGACACCTGATTTTTAGTGTCATCCCGGCGATTTCTTGCTTTCTCTCCCGCGCCCGCCGCTTCCCCACTCCACCATGGCCACCGAGCTGACACGCAATTTCTCCATCATCGCCCACATTGACCACGGCAAAACCACGCTCTCGGACCGCCTCATGGAGGCCACCCAGACGGTGACCGAGCGCGAAAGCAGCGCCCAGCTCCTTGATGCGATGGACCTCGAGCGCGAGAAGGGCATCACCATCAAGTCCCACCCGGTCGCCATGACCTACAAGGCCAAGGATGGGAAAACCTACAAACTCAACCTGCTCGACACGCCCGGCCACGTGGACTTCTCCTACGAGGTCGCCCGCTCACTGGCAGCCTGTGAGGGCGCGATCCTGATGGTCGATGCCGCTCAGGGCGTCGAGGCCCAGACCGTGGCCAACCTCCACCTCGCCCACGCGCAAAACCTCGTCATCATTCCGGTCCTCAACAAGATCGACCTGCCCGCCGCCGATGTGCCGAAGTGCAAGAAGCAGCTTGAGGACATCCTCGCCATCCCCGCTGAGGACGCGATTCCCGCTTCCGCGAAACAGGGGATCGGCATCGAGGACATCCTCGAAGCGATCGTCCACCGCGTGCCCGCTCCTGTCGAAAACCCGGACAAGCTGCTGCGCGCCTCGGTGTTCGATTCGATCTACGACACCTATCGCGGCGTCGTCTCCTACGTCCGCGTCTTCTCGGGCAGCGTCAAGAAAGGCCAGCGGGTGAAACTCTTCGCCACCGACAAAACCTACGAAATCAAGGAAGTCGGCGTCTTCACTCCGAAGATGAACGCCCGCGAGAAACTCGTCGCCGGCGACGTCGGCTACGTCATTGCCAACATGAAATCCGCCGACGAGGCGAAGATCGGCGATACCCTGACGGACAATACCCACCCCTGCCCCGAGCCGTTGCCCGGCTACAAGGAGATCCAGCCGATGGTCTTCTCCGGCATCTATCCGGTCGAGTCGTCCGACTACGAGGCGCTCAAGGCCGCGATGGCCAAGCTTCAGATCAACGACGCCGCCTTCACCTACTCGTCGGAAAGTTCCACCGCGCTCGGTTTCGGCTTCCGCTGCGGTTTCCTCGGGCTGCTGCACATGGAAATCATCCAGGAGCGCCTCCGCCGCGAGTTCAACATGAACGTCATCTCCACCTATCCGTCCGTGATCTATCAGGTCACGCTCACCGACGGCACGGAGCTGATCGTGGACAACCCCTCGCTTTTCCCGGAGACCCAAACCATCCAGGAAATCCGCGAGCCGATCGTGAATGTCTACATCATGGTGCCATCGGAATACATCGGCGACATGATGCAGCTCGTCATGGAGAAACGCGGCGATGTCACCCACACCGAGACCATCGACGACTCCCGGGTGATGCTTTCCTGCGTGCTGCCGCTCGGCGAGATCCTCGTCGATTTCAACGACCGCCTGAAATCCATGACCCGCGGCTACGGCTCGATGGACTACGAACACGCCGGCTACCGCGCCGCCAAAATGGTCAAGATGGACATGCTGATCGCCGGTGATCCGGTGGAGGCCTTCTCCACCATCGTCCACCGCGACAAGGCCGAGTCCTACGGCCGCCAGCTCGCGATGAAGCTCAAGGAGGTCATCCCCGCCCACCTCTTCGTCGTCGCCATCCAGGCCGCCGTCGGCGGTAAGATCGTCGCCCGCGAATCCATCTCCGCCATGCGCAAGAACGTCACCGCCAAATGCTACGGCGGTGACATCACCCGCAAACGCAAGCTGCTCGAGAAGCAGAAGGAGGGTAAGAAGAAGATGAAGATGTTCGGCAAGGTGAACATCCCGCAGGACGCGTTCATCAAGGTGCTCAAATCGGGGGATTGATCGGCGGCGATTTTCGCCCACAGCTGCCTCACGGCGGAAAGCGCGGGGTTGCTCCGGGCAGGCCGGAAGAAGACCCGCCCCGATCTAACAGAACAACTCGCGGCAGAGCAGGCAGGATTTCCCGTCGCAGCCGCGGGCGCTGCAGTGTTCGCGGCCGTAAAAGATGATCTGGAGGTGGAGTTTGTTCCATGCCTCGCGGGGGAAGAGTCTCTTGAGGTCGCGCTCGACCTGCTCGACATTTTTGCCGGGGCTGAGTTTCCAGCGTTTGGCGAGGCGGTGGATGTGGGTGTCCACGGGAAACGCGGGCACGCCGAAGGCCTGGGCCATGACCACCGAGGCGGTCTTGTGGCCGACGCCGGGCAGGGCTTCGAGCGATTCGAAGTCGGCGGGCACCGCGCCGCCGTGTTGCTCGACGAGGATGCGCGAGAGTTCGGAAATGGCGGCGGACTTGCGTGGCGAGAGGCCGCAGGGGCGGATGATCTCGCGGATGCGCTCGACGGGCACCTTCATCATGTCGCGCGGGTTGTCGGCGAGTTGAAACAGGGCGGGAGTCACCTGGTTGACGCGCACGTCGGTGCACTGGGCGGACAGCAGGACGGCGATGAGCAGGGTGTAGGCGTCCTTGTGATCGAGCGGCACCGGGGTTTCCGGATAAAGTTCTTCAAGACGCCGCAGAAGATGCCCGGCGCGTTGTGATTTGGTCATGGGCGCAGGGTTTTCCAGCCGCGTGGCCGATTCAAACCGAATTCCTCGGAAGAAACCACGCAAGAGACCAAAATCACAAAAAATGAAGATTGAAGCGATCTCATCGACAGCATCGGAAACTGCTTTGGAACGATACAGGCGAAGCCATGATCATTTCGTGAAACTTCGTGTCCTTCGTGGTTGGAAGATCGCTTTTCACGTTCAATCTCAGATCCGTTCCTCCAGTGCGGCCACGGCATCCATGAACAGGCGATGGGCGTCCTTCGCGCTGGGGTAGGGACGGTGGATCGCGCCCGCGCCGGGCTTGGTGGACATCCAGTGGAAATGGTTGGACGTCTGGAGGCTGGCCCACGCGGCGGTGACTTCGGGATCGTTGCGGCGGATGACGGCGCGTTCGAGTTCGTGGATGCGGGCGAGGGCCTCGCGCTGCATGGCGTTGCCGGTCCACGCGGAGAGGTCGCGCTCGTTGTCGGTCCACGAGGTGAGCAGACGGCAGGGGTATTCGCGGGCGGCGCGGTAGAGATCGACGGCCTCGGTGGGCGTCACCCATTGCAGACCGGCTTCGAGGATGGCCTCGGGCAGCGCTTCCCAGAATCCGAAGATGCCGGTGGCTTCAAGTTGGTGCGAGCCGATCGTTTCATAGCCGAGGAAGAGGTTGACCAGATCGCCGGGCGAATCGGCGAGCCACGACGCGTATTTCTCCGGCGTGAGCGGATGGTCCTGCCATGAGGGATCGGAGAAACGGAAGCCGAGATCGTCGGACAGCCAACTGTTGCGAAGCAGCGTCTTGATGCGGGCGGTCTCGGGCGCGCGGTAGAGGAAATTCGGCGACTTGCCCTTGAGGTTTCGCTCCACGCCTTCGGCGAGGATGCCGTCGAAGCCCATGGTTTCCGCCTTGGCGGCGATGGCGTCGTTGTAAATCAACTCGGTGTTGCGAAACACCCGGGGGCGGACATGGAAGACCTCTTCGATTTTCTCCAGATGAAGATCCATCTGGCGGTCGAACTCACGATTGGAATGAATGAAGGCGAGCGAGTGATGGTAAGTCTCGGCGAGCAGTTCGACTCCGCCACAGGCGACGAGATCCTGAAACGATTCGAGCACATCCGGGCGGTGGCGCTCCATTTGTTCGATGGCCGTGCCGCTGATCGAGAGGGCGAATCGGAAACGTCCGTCCTGCTCGCCGATGAGACGTTTGAACATCCGGTTGGCGGGCAGGTAGCACTGGTCGGCCACGCGCGAGAGGATGGCGGCGTTCAGTGCGTCGTCTTCCGCCACCAAGGGCGCGTCCGCGGCTCCGCCAGGCGCGGCGAGGCGGTTCGGCTGGTGAACCTGGAAGTAAAGGCAGATGTCAGGCATGGGTTGACGCCACGGCGGGCGTTGAGGTTTGCCTGAGGAGTAAAGCACACTGCGGGCCAACAGGGATGCCCGCCAATTTCAAACGCCGACCCTCGCCAGGATCCGCGCCTGTTCGAAATCGTAGGGCGTCAGCTCAAGCAGTGCCGTTTCGTCTTGAGCGAAGGTTTCGCCGGTGTCCGCAAGGGGTTTCGATAGGTGGGCGAGGATGATTTTGCCGTTGGGTAGCGCCACGCGGTAAAGCACGGGGCTGCGGATTTCGATGATCCGGCCGTGGGTATGAATCGTCGCGTCGGGCATGCTTGGCGCGAGATTCAGGCGGAAATGCGGCTGGATTCAAGCCTCCGGCACCGGGAAAAAACCGATGCGCAGCGCGCCAAACGCTTGATTCGCCAGATAGCGTGGTGACAGGGCCCTTCGATTTGCTATCCTCTCACGCCGGAGATTGCCATGAATGACCACCCCTTTGATTGGCTTGAGTTCTGGATTCGATTCGGCTGTGCCTTCGTCTTCTTCGGATTGCTGTTCGCCCTGCTGATGTTGCGCTTCATCGATTCCATCGGCCTGCCTTTGGGAATCGCCATGTGGATCGCATCCACCGTTGGAACGGGCATCTACGCGGCACGGGTGGGTGATGACGCCTGGCACCGGATCATCAACGCCCTGAAGTGGTGGTAGCGCGCGGTATGGAGAGTACACCCGTTCTCGCGCTGCCGCTAACTTGAAAAGGCGATTTTGTCCCAAGGAGCCCGATTTTCGAACATCGAAGTTTGCAAAAATGCCGACTTTGGACACAAATGCGTAGTTTTTGATTGCCTTCGATCCACGGAAAAGCCACTTTGTCGCCGGAAAGGCGATTTTTATGAGCAAAGAACAACTGGATGGAGCGCAGGCACTGATCAAAACCCTGGATGAACTGGGCATTGAATACGTTTTCGGTTACTCCGGCGGCGCGGCCATCCCGATCTTCGATGCCCTGGAGACCGTCAAGACCAAGATGAAATTCATTCTGGTTCGCCATGAGCAAGGGGCGGTGCACATGGCGGACGGCTACGCGCGGGCGACCGGCAGGCCCGCCGCCGTGCTGGTGACCTCCGGCCCCGGAGCGGGCAACACCGTGACCGGCCTGATGACCGCGATGATGGATTCGGTGCCGATGATCGTGCTCTCCGGCCAGACGGTGACCTGGATGCTCGGCAAGGACGCCTTCCAGGAAGCTGACATTTTCGGCATCACCATTCCGGTGGTGAAGCACAACTACCTCGTCAAGAACAGCAACGACCTGCCGCGGATCGCCCGCGAGGCCTACCACATCGCCACCACCGGCCGGCCCGGTCCGGTGTTGATCGACATCCCGAAGGATGTCTCCTCCGGCGCTTTCACCGGCGAGATGAACCCGCCCTTCCAGCTTCCGGGTTACGATCCCACCGTTTCCTTCAAGATCGAACCGCAGAAGGTCCGCGACGCCGCCAAACTCATTTCCCAGGCACGCCGTCCCGTCATCCTCGCCGGCCAGGGCGCGATGATCTCGCGCGCCGACAAGGAGCTCCGCTACCTCGCGGAAACCCTGAACGCCCCGGTCACCACCACACTGCTCGGCAAGGGTGTGTTTCCGGAAACCCATCCGCTCTCGCTCGGCATGCTCGGCATGCACGGCACCGCCTATGCCAACAAGGCGATGATGGAGTGCGACCTGCTCATCAACATCGGCTCGCGCTTTGACGACCGCATCATCGGCCGGCCCGACAAGTTCTGCCAGGACGCCAAGATCATCCACATCGACATCGATCCCGCCGAGGCCGGCAAGATGATCGAGCCGGACATCATGATCGTCGGCGACGCCAAGGCCGCCCTCTCCGAGATCAACGAGAAGATCGGCCCGCTGCCCACCGCCGACTGGCTCGCCAAGCTCGATGGCTACAAGAAGAAGTATCCGCTGGGATACAAGAAACAGGGTGGACTGCGGATGCAGCAGGTCATCGACGAGTTGTATGAACTCACCCAGGGCAAGGCCATCGTCTCCACCGACGTGGGCCAGCACCAGATGTGGGCCGCCCAGTTCTACAAGAACGACGAATCCTATCACTGGCTGTCCTCCGGCGGCGCGGGAACCATGGGCTTCGGTTTCCCGGCGGCCATCGGCGCACAGCTCGCCCATCCGGACAAACTCGTCATTTCCATCTCCGGAGACGGCGGTTTCCAGATGACCCTCTTCGAACTCGCCACCGCGCAGATCCACAAGCTGCCGATCAAGATCGTGGTGCTGGATAACAACTACCTCGGCATGGTCCGCCAGTGGCAGGAGCTTTTCTTCGAAAACCGCGAGAGCGGCGTGGACCTCATCGGCAATCCGGATTTCTGCAAACTCGCCGCCGCCTATGGCATCCCCAGCGTTTACATCAAGCGCCCGGCGGACGTCACCAAGCAGCTGGAGAAGGCCCTCGCCTACAACGACGGCCCGATCCTCATCCACGCCGAGTGCGTGAAGACCGACAACGTGTTCCCGATGATCCCCGCCGGCGCGCCGCTCGAAGCCATGATCATCGAGCCCCCGAAGGTCAAAATGGAAAAACCCGTCGGCTCCACGTGATCCGAAGCTTGCGGGCGTCCGGTGTTCGGTTTTCAGGGTAAGGCCCGGGATCGAACGCCCCGCCTCGCAGGTCCACTTCCTGAAAACTGAAAACTTCCAACCGAGAACTTTCCCGCCATGTCCCACACCATCGTCACCAACGAAACCCCGGCGCCCGCCTCGCCGCTGGCATTCGGGCCTCCGCACACGCTTTCCATCCTGGTCAACAACCAGCCCGGCGTGCTCATGCGCATCTGCCAGGTGTTCTCGCGCCGCGGCTTCAACATCGATTCGCTCGTGGTCTCGGAAGGCCGCAACCCCAACTTCTCCCGCATGACCGTGGGTGTCTCCGGCGAACCCGAAGGCCTCCAGCAGATCATCATGCAGGTGAACAAGCTCATCGACGTGATCCACTGCCACGAGCACACCTCCGAGAACTCCGTCACCAAGGAGATGATCCTCATCAAGATCCAGTGCGATGGCTCGAAGCGCTCCCAGGCCCTTCAGATCTGCGAGCACTTCAATGGCAAGACCGTCGACCTCACACCGTCCTCGATGATCGTCATGATCAACGGCGACAGCCCGAAGATCGACGCGGCGGTGACCATGTTCTCGCAGTTCAACATCATCGAAACCGTCAGGACCGGCAAGGTGGTGATGGCCCGCGGCGAGCAGCCGACGTAGAGCTGGCGCAGGAAACGTAGGCTTGCTCGTGAGAGCAAGGGCGTTTGACGTCCGGCGTGATTCGTCTCAGTGCCACCACCAGGCATTGGCTTCAGAGTAAGCGCTCAACAGAGCACCTCTGGCATTTTTGCCAGAGGTCTGGTGGCTCTGGCATCTATGCTACCCGGCTCTCGATGGTTTGGCAGGCCGCCGGGCGGGTTGCGAGCCAGTTCGCAGGCAGGAG
>Ga0315904_10001429_pt1 | contig 37893 bp, 38 predicted proteins | sample LakEriMetagenome_6_FD_203529 | JGI IMG/M metagenome (GOLD analysis project Ga0315904, IMG submission 203529) | Freshwater fungal communities from buoy surface, Lake Erie, Ohio, United States - Buoy 12 MA120 | ecosystem: Environmental > Aquatic > Freshwater > Lake | place: USA: Lake Erie, Ohio... | reverse complement strand
TGCAAGGTCAGCATGAACATAATAAACTTTTTCTGGATCTGGCTTAAAGTTTTCTTCAAATCTTCTGAATGTATCAAGAGGATTTCTAATACTCATACAGGCTCTTACTTTATCTGCCTGCTTAAAAAATGCATCAGAAGCATATGTAGGAACACAAGCAAAGCGCATCATTGCATCGCCAAGATCTGTCATAAAAGCAATTTTAAAATCATCAACTTTTCTTGTAGGATTTACTTCCCAGGTAGGCCTTTTAAGAGCAAAGACTCCAGGATATTTGTATGACTTTATGTGATCCTCGTCCCAAGCAATATCAAACCAATTATCTTTATCGTCTTCTGGAAGTAACGGATTGATTATAAATCTATGTGTTTTGCTTATTACTTCTTTCTCAGCAATTACTGCTTCATACCGCTCAGAAATAAAGTCTCCATTGTATCTCGGAAATGAAAGAAGAACTACCTTTCCAAGATCTGGGAAGCGAGAATCTACTGAGCCACGGAACGCTTTGTAGATATTGTCAGCAGTTTTTCCTTGTTCATTACCTGTTGCAACTTCAGACGCAAAACCTGAAATCTCATCAAGAACTGCAAGTAAAAGATTTAGACCCTCATGCGACTCTCTTTCTGAGTGACCTGAATAAACAGTTACAGATTTTTCAAAACTAATAGAGTCTACCTTTGCTTCATACTTACCAGCAAACCATGGTGACTTCTCAATCTTTGTTTTAAAACCTTTAAAGAAAACATTCTTAGCCTGTTGTGCGTTAATAGCAACATTAATAAGATCTATAGCATCCCCAGAGGGTTTGCCGAAATACCTGGCTGGGTCCTTAAGGCATAATAACTTATACACAATGTAAGCACAAGCAACAGTAGAAGTAAAATCTTTACCACTACCCTTGCCAAGTTGAAGGATAATTTCATTCTTAGTAAATTTTTCAAAATATTTTGCCCCTTCTTCATTACCCATTAATATTTGTAAATCTTCTTTACGATAAATCTGACTCATCGCTTGAACTATGTCATATTGAATATCTGAAAGACCAGGTTGACCTAAATAGTCTGGAGACTCAACAAATGTCTTTGCGTCTACTGGGGTTTCTTCAAAATGATTATCTGCAAGGGCTTCAAGAAAGTCATCAAACATCATGGACAATTGTAATCACTTCATCCTTTTTTGCAATGTCAGAAAGTCTACGCATAATCTCATCACGTATCTGTGGATATTCAGATGCAATATCTCTAAGAATTCCCATTAAAATTTCTTGTTTCTTTTCTATTTGTAGCATCTCTTCTGCAAGTTCTTTATTTTCAAGCAAACCTGCTTTTTGCAACATATCAATTCTTTTTGACTCAATATCCATTACCAATTTAATTGCTTGTGTTTTAGCACCAAGATTGTTTGTTAGTGATGCCTCATCTATTACTTCATATGATTTTGTAATTAATTTATTATAATGTGCATCAGCAATAGCCAGTGCCTCTTTAGCACGAGCACGTATAGCGTCATTTGCAGAAGCCATAACCTTCCACTCATTTATATGCTGCACTACACGAGTTCTTGGTATAGCAAGATCTTTAGATATTTTAGTTGCATCACTACCTTTAAGATATTCACTAACAACCACATTTAATTCATCAAGATGCTTTACTAAATCTTCTTCAGTTGACATAATTTTCCGCCTTATATATATTAAAAACTAACTCTGACCAAGCGTAGTGCAGTCCAGTGCCTGGGTGAGAATTGTCTCTAGCAATTAAATAAAAATCATCTTTTGGATTATTGTTATGATATTCATACACAGAAGACAAAATCATATTAGAGTCTAAATGATAATATCTTTGTAAATCTGTAATATTTATAAATCTAGAAACCTCATCTACATAAGAAAATAAATATAATTTAATGTTATTACTACGACAATAAGTTTCTAGCATATGTAGATACTGATATATATAAATTCTTTTTTCATATATTATTGCCTGATTATCTATTTGGTTTTTATAATTTGCATGTCTATAATTTCTTTTTATATAATCTAAACTATTGTTTGGTATAGTATCAACCCATTGATCTGAAGAATTTATTAATGCATAAAATCTAGAGAGGTCTGGTAAATCTATAAAAATAACATCTGGATTACCATAGTTTTTAATATACTTAAAAATATTAAAAACAATATCAAAAACTCCAGTTCCTGGTGTTCCTAAATTATAATACCCAGAAACTTTTTCTTTATTTTTTATTTTATTATAAAGCAGATGAGACCATAGTTCTTTTGTATACAGCCCAACCCCATAAGTTACCGAACACCCAGAAAACAAAATATGCTTTCCGTCATGTGCGATTTTAAATTCGTCTGATCGAAAAAAATCAGAATTAATATTAAATGTGTCTGGATTATCTTTATAATCTATGATCCATTTAGCATGATCGGGTATTTTTAGATCTGCATTTGAAAATATTAAAGCATCCTCAACGCTTCTCCACCCCTGTAATTTGGAGTCAAAAGGATTTGTAACAGAAACATTTGTTAATAATTCAATTGAGTTATGATAGTTTGTAACAATTCCCATATATTAATTATACCCTAATCCATGCCTTTTGCAATTTTCAAGAGTATTAGATAGCCTATTAAGTCATCAATATCATTATCACCTATATAGTCTGTTCCACGCATTATTCTACTTAGTTTGTCGTCAATGCGAACATGAAGTTGTTCTCTTGCATCGGCTTTACTAAAAATACGAACAGGCTCTAACGCTGAATTTCCATATGCTATATTTTTTTTAATTAACATATGTGCAATCTCATGCGATGTTTCCCATATCTGTTTACCTGCAGAAGTTCCAACGGTTAGTAGATATAGGTCCTCGCAATTAAAATTTTTAGAATCAGGAAACACTGGATTCATCTCTTAGACTTCCTCAGCCCAAATTTAGCAAGATATACATAAATAGTTTCCACACTTACCCCACATTCTTTTGCTATAGCCTCTGGAGATTTTTTATCAATATGATATCTCTTTTTTAGCCACAGTTCGCTTGTATATAGTTTAGCACTCATAACTATTCCTTGTCAATTCCAATAGCCTTATTCCAATTATTTATTGACCAGTGGCCTATTCCGCATGCGTCCGCCACATCATTATCGTCAATTTTTTTATTATAAATAACATCTAATAATTTTATTGTTCTTTGTTTACGAAAATCTCGCTCATATGATTTATACCAGGAATCTGATTTCCCAGGATTAGATAATCTTATCTTAATCTGTTCCTCTTTTGTTAATCTTTTATTTCCTAGATAATTTTGCCATGTTATTGGTGAAACCTTACCTATAATTTTAATTCCAGACATCCCAGCCCCTCCAAGAATACCTCCCTGAATTAGTGCAAGGTCTGCTGCAGTTTTTGGAGAATTCATAAATACAGTATGTTCAATAACAATAGCCTCAATTAAATTATAGTGATCAAATAGTGCTTTGGATTTTTTACAAGCATCAATTATTTTTTGATAAATATCATCACCTTCAAATGTTATTTTGCCATAACGATCTAAATTTTTATATGAATAGATAGCAAATGCAAGACTGTTTGTACTTGCATCAATAGAACATATAACATTTGGTATATTATTTTTTATCATTAAATAAGCCTTTTATTTCTTTAATTGCTTTTTTTACATCATTAGGATTAATGATACATTGCGAACAAAGTAGTTCATCATTATATATTGATAATCTTTGTTCACATTTTTTGCATTTACGATTTTTACCTTTTCTTTTTTGTCTTCTAGTTTGAAGATATCTTATTGCAATTTTTTCTTTAGTAGCGTTTTCTCTACATTCTTCAGAACAATATATTTGATAAGATATTGCAGTTTCAAAGTTTTGATCACACCAACTACATGTTTTCATTTTCTAGCAACTCCAGAGGTTTAATTTTAATTACCCCTGTCTCTGCTTCGGCACATGCTTTTTGAATTGGACAAACTTTGCATATTTTAGAATTAGATCTATATGGCTTCTGTGGAAGTTTTCGATCTTTCCAATTTTTATATACATCTCTCATCCAATCAAATGCCTGGTCTACCCACCGACGATATTGATCACTTAGTAATACTGGCAAAGTTAATAACTCGTGATTATTTTTATTTTCATAAATCATTACACCTTTATTAACTTTCCAAACTTTCATATAAATAAGTAATTGCATAAGATGACCCATTTTTGGTTTTTTGCTACTCTTTTTATACTCAAAACCTTCATTGGATATTGTTTTAATTTCTCCAACTACTCTTTCATTATTAATATTTAGCATAACATCGCCGTATCCATCAAAAGGAGGGTCTTCTGTTTTAACCCTAAATTCCATTGCTGGATGAGTTTGTTTATTATATTTTCTTTCTAAGGAGTCAAATACCATAGTGGTATCAAGAAGCCCAGAAGCCTCTATCGCTTCCTGAATTCGATTATGTCCTAAAGTTCCATTTGTTCTATTTGCTACTCCAAATGCATCTGAGTTATCATGAAATACAGCACCGTCAAAAGCAAGATACCAAAATCTTGGGCATTCGCCTGCTCCATAAGTTAATGTTGATGCAGAAAAATTACTTTTTTTGCTAAATTTTGGTTTAGTTTTAGTTAAATATCCAGATTCTATTTTTTCTACTAAGCCATCAATAAATCCTACATCTTCTTTTGAATGTGTACTTGTTTTACTTTCTTTTAACATTACCTGTTTTAATAAATTTTTAGCCATGTTTTCCTTTGTTTAAGTTAATTATATCAGACTTTAGCGAGTTATGTATTTAAGTGCAGAAACTAAATTATTAATGGATTCTGCTGCTGTGTAATATATATTTTTTTGCCCACGATTTGATTTGTCTACATTAGCCATCCAGGTAGCACGTAATGCCATCTTAGATGCTATAGCCTGAAGTCTAACAATTTCTAAAGTTGCAACATTCATAGGGATGTCTGGCTTTATTATTAATTTTGCAATTACTGTTAATGCTGTTGTTAATTCTTCATCTTGCATGTAATCAGATATTTCAGATAATCCATTAATCATTTCTAGTGTAGTCTGCTGTTGTTCCATTAATATTCCTTTTCATGTCTAGGGATTCCAATTTTTTCTCCGTCAGACTCATAAGTATCCCATGCTACCATAAATCTTGGATGATTGTTTAACTCTTCAATATACTGTTTTCTTTTTTCTGGATATATTTTAGGATCAATTGGATTATTTTCTCCAGTAAATCTATAACTTGATGTTGGGCACCAATCCATGCTTATTATTTCTAAAAATTCTCCATCTTTAAATTTTCTTTTTGGTCTCCAATGCACTTGGTTAACAGCACTAAATACTATTGCCTGGTTATTTTTAAGCGGATAATGCTTTCCATCTATTACAACATCCCACTCTATATTACTATCCAATTGATAATTTATGGTTACTAAGTTTTCATCTGCATCAATGTGAGGCTCTAAAGAAGGACTTTTTATTCCACGACTATATTTTTTATTATATTCGATATAGTTATAGTGGCATAAAGCAATATCTCCGTCATAAGTTGGCTTTGCAATTAAATCTAATTTTTGTTCTATATATTTTGGAATTTCAAATTCAATTAAAACACGAGACATATATTCAATATACTTTGGTTGAAATCTAGAAACATCTTTATTTTTATTTTCTTCTGACATTCTTTCTAATGGCATAAAAATAACTGGCTCAAGTTCATTTTTGTTTTTATATATTATAGATTTAATATCTAATATTTCTTCATCAGAAAAAAGATCATCAATATAAAAAGGTAATTCTATTTTATATTTTTCCATACTTGTTAAAAATTTATGAAGTTCAGCCATTTTGTTTCCTTTCATATCTATAAATATCAAAATCAGGATTTAAACTATTAGAACTTATTCCTGCTGTTTGCTTCCACTCTTCCCATCTTAATTTACCATGCTCTCGCATTTGATTAATATGATCTACTGATAATGACTCTGCATCAACTGGCTCAAAATGTAAAAATATTGCTTCGAGAAAATTATCTTTATTAAAATTTTGTTTTGGCCTCCAGTGTATTTGGTGTGTTCCACTAAATGTTAAAATTTCATTATCTTGTAGTAAAAACTCATTTTTATTTTTCCAATTATCAACTACTATTGGCCATTTAATATTCGATCTAACTTGATAATCTAAGGTAACTCTAGGGCCAGAAAATGCCTCATCTGTATGAGGAAAAAGTAATGGATGATAATTTTCTACAATTTCATATCTAGAAAAATTATACTCTAACAGTTTTAACTTAGTTCCAGAAATGCCCTCTGCATATTCTAAAAATTTATTTTCTATGTGTGCTGGCAATTTAATGTGCCAAGAATAATAACATAATGTATCTAAGAATGTTTTATGGCTAGTATTTTTTACTGTTTCAAAAATCTCACTAATATCTTTATCGCTTAAAGCATTTTTTATAACTATGTTTGGAAAATCTTTTTTCATATATTATCTCCTCTACTAATTATATCAAATTCTTCTACAGCATTACTAATTCCACAAAGTTCTCTTATGCGATGTGATCTATACTCTAATATTTCTTTTTGATTTTTAGACCATGGTTTTTGTGGAGAGAATGCAAAATGACAGAATAGCATGTCTGTAAATTCATTAATTTCAAAATTTTCACGCCTATCTCTCCAATGTATTTGTTGTGTTCCATAAAAAAGAATAGCATCTCGTTCAAAAATATTAAACTTATTTCCTTCGACTATAACTGGCCAATTAATGTTTGACTTTAATTGTATGTCTACAGTTATGCGTTGTCCGTCTTTAGCATGTGTATCAAAATGAGGAAATAATTTTGGTTTATTTCCATATTGTGGTGTATATTGTGCAAAAGAGCATTCTGTTAAAGTTAAAGACTCTTGATCTTTTAATAAATTATTTTCATTTGCAATTTTATTAATTTTTAAATTTAAAATATTTTTTATATCATTATTATTTATTGCATAAGCAATATGCCCCACAAATGGCTGGTATATACCGTCTTCAAATTTTTTATTATTAACTTGCTCATAAATTAGTTTTTCAAAATCCTCATCAATTAAATTTTTTATATATATGGTTTTTGCATCTTCATTTTCTACATGAGATATTGACAATTCATAATTATAAGGTGCAGGATTAAAACTTTGTTCATTCATATATATATTATACCTCATCAATAATGTTTTCTAATATAGATAATTCCAATATGGCCAATCTAACCTTTTTGTTTCCTTCTCCTAGAACCAATATGATTGCTGGATCATTTCCATTTTTAACTGCATCTGTAACTGTTTTTGCCCATACTTTTTGATTTAGTGTAAAGGATTTTTTGTTTTCTTTAAAGTCAACAGTAAAATTATTCCAGGTTGCGTCTCCTTTTTTGGTATTTCTCCCAGAATTTTTATGCTGTTTAGCGCCCAATCTTTTGCTTTCGTTTTTTTCACTCATGTTTTTTCTTTGTTTTATAACCTACTTTAAATAACTGACTTTCAGATAAATGCTTGTCTGGACACATCCAGGTGGCTATTCCAGTGGACATATAAACACGCATAGTCCTTACTTCTTTTTTACAAGTTCTACAAGGAAACTTACCCTCATAAACATTATACTTTTCCGTCAACTTTATCCTTAATCATATTTTGTAGATTAAGATCCTCTCTTACTTTATTAATAAATCCTTCTCTGCCTTGGACTTTTGATCCGTCTGGCAATAAATACCATGCTCCTGTTCGTTCAACAATTCCAATTAATTCAGCAGTGTCAACAAGATCAGCGATCCCATCAATGCCCAAAGTATTGCCTCTAAAATAGAAATCATATTCACCAGACTGAAAAGCAGGACTGGTTTTACTAAACTGGAGTTCCCATCTAATTTTTCTACCAACTTTTTCTTCAATAGCCTTGTCACCAACATATATTTTTCCTTTCAATGCTTGATTGTCTGATTCAGATGAAAATAATTTAACAACTGTAGATGAATAAAATTTTGTAGCCTGACCACCAGTTGGCTGCTGACTTGTATACATTGCATTAATATTATTGCGAGATTGAGAGATCAAGATTAATAATGTTGGCTTAACTTTATTATTAGCATAATTAAGCATTTTCCATGCATTACTAAAATCTCTGGACTCTGCACCAATTTGTTTTGTATTTTCTAGTTGTTTAAGTTCACTTGAATCTTTTTCAAAATAAATTGCTGGAAGCAAAGAAGTAATTGAGTCTACGACAATTACATCAACTCCAGCCTCCATTAGGCTAACAGCAACATCTACCATTTCATTAATAGTTCTGGCTTGAGACACAATAAGTTTTGAAGTGTCTACCCCTAATTTTTCTGCCCAGTCTTTATCGTAAGACATTTCTGCATCAATCCATGCACAGATCTTTTCTTCTTTTTGTGCAAGGGCAATTGTCTGAAGGCATAAAGACGATTTTGCACTTGATTTGCTTCCCCAAATAAGAACCTGTCTGCCATATGGAAGTCCTCCATTTAATGCACGATTAAGGCCAAAACTTGGTGTTGCAGCATATTCTGTTTTTGGAACTTCATCGCCGACTAGTATACTCTTTCTTAGTTTAGGATTTAGTTGTGCTAATACATCTTCAAGGCTAACCGACATTTATATCCTCCAATATTACTGTACCGTCTTTAGTTTTACCCAATTCAAATTTATATGCATGGCCTTCTTCAATCTTCATATATGCCTTAGCAAAGGCAGTAGGAAATACTGTTACTGGATGAAGTTCTCTAGATGTATCTGCTAGAGTCAGCGATGCCATTTTCTTTCCTGCTTTCGTTATCCTAGGTTTAAAGGATACCACAAACAACTCATCATCTTTATATGGAAGCATTCTATAGTTTAAAAATTTAATTAATGCAGCATCTGAATTTTTTATTTCGTCCACAGGAATAGCACTAACAATTCTATTATCAGAACATAGTGCAATATAACTTCGTCCAGCCTCAATTATAGTTTGCTCTTCATCAAACACACCTATACTTCCTGTCTTATCTAATATCTCAACACGAGACCAACCTTTGCCTCGCTTAATACCCTTAACCATTCCCATAAGAATGAATGATCCTTTTTCTTCAAAATCTTCTACTGGATTAATAAAGGCATGATAGTGTGATGGAACTGTTTGTGTGAATTCTGGCAACCCCAAATACTCATAAAGATTTTCACGAATTTCATTATCATTCCTTGGGTTATCTGAAAATGTAGCAGCACCAATAACCCTTAATGCTTCAAGCGCTCTGCTGTTGACTCCATTACCTTTTGTAAATGTAAAGGTTTTAACTTCCTCGAAAGACTTAAAAGGTCGTGCCGATATATATCGTTCTGCAATCTTATCAGAGATAAACTTGATCCCCGAGAGTCCAAACCGAATACCCTTGCCCTCAATTTTAAAATCAATATCCGAATCGTTAATGTGAGGTAGTTTAATGCTAATCCCCATTCTTTTCGCTTCAATAAGATATTCAGTTCGTGCATCTTTGTCCCTTTCGTTTTTTAGCAATGAGTACATAAACTCAATTGGATAGTGATACTTTAGCCATGCCGTCCAATACGAGAGCGTAGAATAAGCAACCGCATGACTCTTGTTGAACGAATATCCCGCATGCGCTTCAAAGTCATGCCATAAATCCCGAGCCTGATTAGGACTAATAAAACGAGAAGCACCTTTAACAAACTGTTCCTGAAACGCATCAAACTCTCTTGCATCTTTCTTCTTACCAATAATCTTACGAACCTTATCAGCCTCAGACCAAGACATCCCTCCTAATTGAACGCAGGCTTGCATAACCTGTTCTTGGTATAGGATACACCCATATGTTTCTTCTGTAAAAGGTCTCATGGTTTGATGCAGGTAATTAACAGCCTGTCTGCCATGCTTTCTCTCAATATAATCTTTACCAATGGTATTCATAGCACCTGGACGAACCAAGGCGTTTGAGGCAGACAACTCTGCAAGATTTTTTACACCCATCTTAATAAGAAGATTTGTATATGGAGTTGCTTCACATTGGAATACTCCCTTTGTATACCCCTCAGAAAGCATCTGATAAACCTTTTGATCAGACATATCGATTTTAAGTAAATCAATATTTGTGCCTTCACGTTCTTTAATAATCTTTAACGTATCATTAATTACACTTAAGGTTTTAAGACCAAGTGCGTCGATTTTGATGAGACCAATCTTTTCAGCCTCTTCCATGTCAACCGCCACAACTGGTATGCGATCATCGCTACCAGGAGAATTACGTGTCTCCATCGGTGCGTACCTAAAAATAGGATTTTTGCTAGTGACAACACCAGCAGCGTGTATGCCAGTACCTCTAATACGACCACGAAGTTGTTCCCCATATTGTTCTACCTCTGGATATTTCTCTCTAAACCATGCAGTAGTTTTTGAAGTACAGTATTCATCCCATGTATCTACTAACTTCAACACTTTATTTACATCTGCCAATGGAATATTTAATGCACGAGCAACATCTCGCACAACACCTTTATCTTTAAATTCTAAAAATGTTGCAATAGAGGCAACATGTTTATATTGTCTAACAAGATAATCCTTTACTTCATCACGACGAGAGTCCTGAATGTCTGTATCAATATCGGGAAAATCATTACGCTCTGGATTAATGAAGCGGAAAAATAACAATCCGTGCTCAATAGGATCTATGTCAGTAATACCAAGAGCGTAACAAAGCAGTGAGCCAGCAGACGATCCACGACCTGGGCCAACCATAATGCCTTCTTTCTTTGCCCAAGAAATCATGCTCTGTACAACAAGAAAATATGGACCAAACTTTTTATCCTTAATAACCTTTAACTCTTCTTCAAGTCTATCTATATACTCTTTGTTATCTGCAAATCCTTTAGCCTTTAATCCTTCATAAGCAAGATCAGATAACTGCTTGTCTGGATTTTTATACTGAACTGGTAACAAATTTAAATTATCTTTAATATCATAATCTTCAATTTTATTAGCAAGTTCTACTGTATTTTCATATATATCTGTTCTAAATATTGCCTGTTTTTCCATAGCAGTTTGAATTTCTTCGTAAGATAAAAGATGAATGTCAAATTTATTAAAAGACATCTGTCTATCTGCGCCATATAAATAATCAAGGCGCTTCATTAAATCGCTTTGTTTTTTAGACTTATCATATGTCGCATCTTTTTGAATTTTATTAGAATATGTATTAAGAATAAGTTTTAACTCTTGAATTTCTTTTTGTGATGGATCAACATGATGACAATCTGGAGTAACAATACATTTAACTTTAAATTCATCTGCTAACTGCAAAATTGTATTATTTATGGCAGAATTGTTATGTGGCATTACTTCGAGATAATAGTCATCTTTAAATTCCTCTTTAAACCATTTAATATATCTTTTAGCCATACCTAGTTCGCCAAGTTCAATTGATTTAGCAATAATTCCACTTGGACATGCAGAAGATACGATAATGCCTTCTTTATATTTTGCAAGTACCTCAAAGTCTATTCGTGGTTTTTTATAATATCCTTCTGTCCAAGCAATTTCATTTAGTTTATTTAAATTTTCTAAACCTACCTTATTCTTGGCTAAAAGGATTATATGATTATAAACCATGTCTAATGGTGTAGTGCGATCTTCTTTATCTCTTTTATCAAATCGATCCTCACACATATAACCCTCTATGCCAAGAATAGGCTTGATACCACTTGCTTTTGCAACACGATACATTTCTCTATGGCCAGAAAGGGAGCCATGATCTGTAATTGCTATTGCTGGCATACCCAACTTTGTAGCACGTTCAACATATTCAGATGGCAACCCAATACCATCAAACAATGAAAAGTGAGTATGTAAGTGTAGTGGTACGTAATTCATCTACTACCAGTCGATATTCGTCGCTGATGTAGATGAAGGAGAATCAAATCCAAGATAGAATGCCTCTTGCTCCGCATATGGAACACGACGCAATGCTTTCTCTAATGGATATGGTTCAATGCCCTCCCAATTAAAAGGCTCCTTATCTGGAGCAGAAGGAATCAAAGTGTATGATGTTTCAGTTCCCTGACCGTTACGCTTTAACTTCCATGTGAGATTTGAAATACTTCCCGTTTCAAGGGCATATTCACGAATTGTATTAAATGAGGATTGCTTACTCACACCCATAGACCAAATAGCAACATAAGGCTTATCCTCAATGCCATCGTCTACAAGTACATTGCAATAAAAGCGAAGACGACCACGCCATCCGCTATTACCCTTTGGATCTTTGCGATACATTTCTTCAGCCCAGTCACGACCCTCAGTATCAAGAGTATCTACAGCCTTACGCTTATAATCTTTTGGATTTGTGTGCTCCTTAACAACAAGTGCAAGCCCACGCTTATCATTATAGTTTGCTGAATCTTCATCCAATTCTTCAATGAATCGAATCTTTACTGCTTGTCCATCAGCCAACTTAAGCCAGCGAACTTTTGGACCTGTTTCATCTGTTTTCTTATCGAGCAGGGCATTGATATTTTTTAATCCCTTAATAACGCTCATAGTTTCTCCTTTGTTAGTGTTATTTAAGTATATAGCATATATAGTTTTTTGTCAAATAGAACTTTATAAAATAATACCAAAATATTTAAGAATTGCAAAAGATGCCAAAATAGACCAACCAATATTAAAAAGTATTATTGTTGGCAAAGTTTTTATAGTAGATGACCAGATTAATGCCAAACTTGAAAGTAATGCAAAAACATAAAGCCACCACCATTGTTTACCGAATAACAAGCCTGGAAAAATAATACAAAGTTTAGTCATAAAAGCAAAAAATTCTACTGTGTTTGCCTTTGTCCAATATTTTTTTTGTAGCATTGTTTTGATAGCGGATATCCATTGTGTATGTTTTGTCATGATAATATCGCCAACATATTCTCTTCAAAATTTGTTTTTATGTTTAATAGTTCTTCGTCAACCATGTCACCTATATCTTTATATTTTTTATCTATATTAATTATAGTAATTTTACTATATAGTTTTTCCTTTAGTTTTTCTTTCATATTAGTTCCTGCCTCATCGTTATCAGCAATAATTATTATATCGCTAAAATACTTTTTAAGCAAGTCTATTTGTTTTGATGATACATTTGCTCCTAATGTAGCAACTGCTGGTAAACCAATCTGATCTAATCTAATAGCATCAAACGATGATTCCACTACATAAACCTTAGATGCTGTTTTGACTCTATTTAAATTAAACAATAACTTAGATTTAGGTAATTTTGTTGTATTTTTAAAATCTTTACCCTCAACAGATCTTGCAACAAATCCGACACAGAGTCCTTCATGATTATGTATCGGTATTGATATCATATCTTGATTTTTAGAATATCCTAATTTGAATTTAACTACAGACTCTTTAGAAATCTTTCTTTTAATAAAATATTCTTTTGCTCTTTCTGAAGATAGTGCTTGTTCGTGAAGTCTGTTTACAATATCAATATCAAATTCTGCCCACTCTTCTTTTTGAACTAGTTTATTATTAACCTCAGATAAAATATCTATCTCGACTTCCTTACTTTTAATAAATCTCACAGCCTCAAAATATGTTCTATTAGAAAAATGCATTACAAGTTCTATTAAGTCTGCTGTCTTACTACACGAAAAACAAAAAAATAATCCACTAAATTTATTAATCTCTCCAGCAGGGGTCCTGTGGTTGGAATGAAATGGGCAAAAAACTATGTACTCTGATTCTGCTTCTTTTTCTACAGTTATGCCAGATCCTGAGAGTACTCTTTTAACTTGGCTGGCTGTGTATAAATTGGCTTGGTTCCGTCTATCCCTAATATCCATTCTGCCTTTTTTCTCCCTATATATATACCGTATACGCTTAATGCAAATTCAAAATAATTTTTTTGTTCATTATATGATAGTGTAAATTCTGGATTAATGTCAAGTCTTGGAGCATATCCAGATAGGCGCATTTCTGATACCAATAATCTGATATATTCTTGCTGCAATCGATATATGGCTGAGTCATCTACGATAATCCCATCCAGACCAAATCGCTTTATTGCCTTGTGCGGAAATGTTTCCATGGAGCATATTATACTGACTTATCTTCATAATCCTTATACCTATAGTATCCCTTATCAAAGTCAGCCTGGACTAGAAATTCACCCATAAAGCCATTACGGTTCTTTCTAAACACACATTCAATAATATCGCTATTTGAGGCCCTGCCCAAAGCAAGAACCCAGTCAGCATCATAGGCGATCTGTCTTGACCATGCAGTTTGACCAAGGGTTGGCACGGTTTCTAGTTTAGTCACATCATCGGGGGTAGCAGAAGAAATAGCAATAATGGGAACTTCTTCTGCAATAGCCATTAACTTTAATTCACGAGAAAGATTCTTCATACGAATAGTTTCATTGTCAGATTTACTATTAGGACTCATGAGTTGTAAATAGTCAACAATAACAAAGTCTGGCTTGTATTGATCAATCTTCCCACGAAGAACTAAAGGAGTTATATCTCCGCCTGTATCGTTTGAGATAATATGAAACTCTGGCCTTCCTTTAACACTCTTTGTATGCCATGACTTTAGCATATCCATCTCTACTTGTCCCGCACTTAATTTACGATGAGACCAAACACCTTCACCCATAATTGCAAATACACGATTACGTACCTCAACCTCAGACATTTCAAGACTTATGATCATTGGGCTACGACCCTGTTTCCAGGCCTGTACAGCGAAATAGAGAGACAACCACGACTTTCCTATACCTGGATATGCCAAGAAAACTCCTAACTGTCCTGGCATGATTCCAGAGGGGAGATAATTGTCGAATCCTGGAAGTCCAGTTTTAATTCCAAGTGCTCCAGCCTCTTGTTGCTTCTTAAGATTTTCAAAATATGCAACAGCAGAGTCAAGATCTGTTACATCAATGTCACGAATGGCTGCTGTGTTTTTTCTAAGTTCTGCAGTCTTGCTAATTAAGGTTTCAAGAGCCTCAACACCAAGACCGCCCTGAACATCGGTAGCAGCAGATCTTAAAATATCTTTAAGACTATTAACAAGATACTCTGCCTGTAATTCCTCAAGATGATGCTTGGTTGAGCCAACACCATCAGCAATTTCAAAATCTCTAAACTTTTCAACAACTAACTCCACAGGAGGAACTGTAGAGTTGTGCTCATAATATTTTCTAATGAATTGCCAAACATCTAAATGTGTTTTTAATATACCTTCAACATTTGCCTGAAGCATAACATGGGCCTGTTTATCTTTCAGAACTGCTGAGATTAACTTTGATTCTGAGTTATTCACTTAGCCATTCCTTTGCCTTCTGCCTACGCTCATATCTATCTTTTAAATCTTTTTGTTGTTCTTGTATTCTTTCAAGTATATCATGTGCTATATATGCAAAATGATTCCATGTAGGATTTTCAGTAATCTCAAAATAATATTCTAACAACTCGTAGCATTGATCTAAGCCATATGACTCTATAAGTGCATCAGCAGACCACTGCTCAATCCATTTATTGTATTGTGGACTTTGCCCTAGTTTAAATTTATAGTGTTTATCAAATCTACTTAACAGAGCCAAGCGCTTCTGCTTATCTGTCACACTAATTTCCTTCTTCTATTTCAACCTTTGCTTCTGCTACTTTTTCTGTTAATTTATCTTCAACAAACTTATATACACGCTCAAATGCTTGTTCTATATTTTCTCCATCACGCTTTGAATCTACAATGCCAAGATCTATCCTTAATGATTGAAAATTTCCTAAGTTATGCGTATACCCAAGCGTCACTGATACTCTTGTGTCTTCCATGTCATACCCTTCTATTATATTGATTCTGACCAAATTGGTATGAATCTACCATCTTCAGTCTTTGTATATGTTAGTATACCATCTCCCATTCGACGTGTCAATTCAGCCTTTGTGGGAGTAATATCATTTGTTATTAAATTATCTTTTCTTGGTCTACCAATATGGTATGTAGCCAGTATATCACGAATCTCTTTTACTTGTGATTCAGAATAATATGATCTGACCTGCCATCCTCTTTCCCCGCCTTTTTGAGATCCTGTTGGAAATGGAATAATTCCACGTTTCATTAATGATGGCATATATTTTTTATGTCTATTAACAAGGTCAGCAGTTTCTCCAACAGTATATGCTCTTTCTCTTTTATTTTTAAAATCATTTATTAAACAACTTTCTAATTGACCTTTAGTAATATTATATATTGACATAATACCATTAGATCTATTATAATGAACAACTCGCACTAAGTCTTTATTTAAAAACCAAACTTTTTTATTGCCAGGTATTACAGGGGCGACATTGTAATCTTCGCTCGTTCTATTTCCTTTTTTAGTAGCCATCTACCTTCCTCCGAATCAGACGGCGGATGAAAAAACTTTCTTGATCCACACATTAAGCAATATATTTCTAGATGAGAAATTGAATTGTATACTCTGTCCAATATCATATTCCTGAAACATTTTTTGCATTTAATCATTAATTTGGTATACCGACGATAATTAAATTAACGCCGATTGAAACATCTCCAGTTGAATTAAAATTAACAACTCCATCTACTTTTGATGTTGTTATAGATTTTATAACTACTGAAACATTTTTACCTGCTTCTGTTGCCCCAATATTAACTGGGGTGGCTGTTACTATTGGTGCAAACTTAAAGTCTGCTGGAAAGTTATATGTAAAAGTTTGTTGGCTTCCTACATTTTGGTTAGCACTTTTTACAACATCTGTATACCCTGCTATTATTCTAGTTTCTGATGCCTTAGCGTTTTGTTGAACTCCGTTAGGTACGTCAACGGTTACATATTTATAGATTGCTGGAGATATTTGCAATGATAGTTCATTTAGCGCATTTGCTATTTGATAAATATATGAAACATCTAATGGTTGACCCAATTCTGGTAATGGTATTTTTGCCATGATTCCTCCTGTCTAATTATATCAGACTACCCTCATTTTCAAATAATGTAGCATTATTAAATTTTTCTAATGGAATAGTTTTTGTTTGTACAGCAAGATGAACGTATGTTTTGGTAGTATCATATACTATAGAATAACTTGTCTGAGATGTTTTATTATAATATTGCCATCCAGAATTATTCCATTTTACATAAATAAAATACTCTTCAATATTGCTTTGTGGCTCCCATGCTAAATTTATAATTTTATTTTCCGTATCAATAATCATGCTGTTTAAAATTTCTGTTGGGGTATCTTCTGCAATAATTTTATATACTGGAGACCAGTGCGATGTCCTATTTTTATCTTCTGAAATAAATCTATATCTTAAAATATATTGTTTATTGTCACCAAAAAATCCAGGTAACTTAGATTTAGGAATAATTATTTTTTTTATTCCACGATCTGGTATTGACATCACTGCACATCCATGGCAAATCTAAACTCTATATAGTTTGTTGTATTTGCTGCTTTAACTATAGTTTCTGCATTTGTATTTTTTAATACAGTATATCCAGTTAAACCATATATTGGATTTGTGGTAGAAATATTTTCAAATCTAATTGCGTCGAATCCTATATAAAAATCTGACGATGGAGTATTATTATTTATAACAGTAGAGTATATTTTTACAATGCTGACATTGTTCCATGTGAAACCTGTACTTTTGTATAATTCTTGAAGTTCTTTTGTAATAATATAATATCTATTGTTTTCAAAATCATAATCATCTGCAGACATTATAACTTCAAACCGTGCCCATTGACCTGTTCCAGAAGAATCTGTTTCTGCAAATTCTAATAATATTCTAACTTCATCTGGAATTATTGATGGGTCTGGATCTTTATTTATAATACTAAATGCTAATTTAATTTGATCTGTTGGAGCATTTTTATTAAAATCTAATGCAGTACCTAATAGATGTATGTGAGAAGTATTAGTTCCTATTTGTAAATGATTTCCTGATACAGTTAATTCGGAGGTGTCTCCCCTCATCATAACTATGTTATTAAAAAATCTAGCACGTTCGTACCTCAAAACTCTATCTGTATTAGTAAATAATCTATTGTCTGAGTTTGTTTGAAATACAAGATCTGTTTGATTTATATTACCATCCTCTAGGGTACCATCTAAGGGTTCATAAATAATTGGCAACTCAACTGCAGTGTCTGATGTATGATATTCCCAATTTTCATTAACAGTAAATGCAAAAAGTGATCTAGAATCATAAGCCCCTGCTGAGGGATTTGCTCCTGCAGAATATACCCCAACCTCTGATATCTCATATCTTTCATCAGTTGGTAATTCTGCGGTTAAAACAATTTTGTTTATGCCAGAATCGTTAACATACCCTCTCGATGTTATAGGAACCCTAAACATTTCAAATTCTAAAGAATTTTGATTAGAATAGTCCCCAAATTGTTGATTTGTAGCCAATGGCTTTGCTCCGCAACCAATAGCAATATAGGATGCGTATGCTGGTGCCTGACCAATGAGATATTTTGCTAAAATTGCTTTTCCTGTATTAGTTATCATATATTCACCTCGTATATTGTATCATCTAACACCGTGCCGTCCGATATTATTGAAACTTCAACCTGTTCATCTCTCGCTAAATTAATAACATTTATAACTAAATTACCAGTTTCTGCATCAATATAAACGATTGAACAGTTTGGGCCTGTTCCACATTCTGGTATTTTTGAATTAAAATTAATTGGGAATTTTTTAAAATAATTAGTGTCTATATCTTGAAGTGCTAAAATATTTTGTGGATTATATTGAAAATATATGCTGCTTAAATTTTTAATTGGTTGATACAGTACATTTTGTCCATCAACTAGTTCTGATCTTGTAATATTTATTAGTTCTTGGCCACCTATATTTTCAAAAATAAGATCTGTCATTATTTCAATAGGAACAACATCATCATTAAACAATATAATTTCTGGAGTTGCTGGCTTTACATCTGAAGAGTTTGCCTGTACATTAGCCATTACGTTAGGGTTATCTGGGGTTGCATTTAATCCAGTTATTGAATCTAAATAAGAGTTAAGCGCTTCTTCGCTTGGAATTAATGTTCCAGGCTTCCATGTCATTTTAACATCTGGCGTTGCTGGATAATCGTCATAAACAATTTTCCCGCTAGAATCAAAATATACCATCTTATACCTCACTCATATATAAAGTCATATTTGGACCACTTGAGTCTTTTTGATAATCTATATTATATATTACAAATTTGCTATCATTTGATGATATAACATTTTGTCCATTTTCATCTTTATACTCAATTGAAACAATGTCTCCAAGTTGTACTATAGGGGTATTAAATATTTTTATTCCTACTGATCTTCTTGGCTTCATTACTTTATTTATTATCCAAGACATTAACTCTCTTGCATCATCTTCTGTCTGTATGTATGATGGCTGTAATGAAAATTCTTTTTTGCCATAAGTTAGCCTACTTGTTTTAATTGTATCATAATCCTGTTGTGATCTAAGTGGAGAAATAATTAATCCATCCTTTCCTATAGACGGATCAGATAAGTTACTATTTTTAGCAAAATAATTATCAACACTTAATTCGTTTTGTGATTGCTGAGTAAATGTTATCCCTTGAATTCTTAAATAATTGCCGCTTGTTTCGTCAAGATTAAGTGCTGTATCAGTAGAATTAAATATTAAAAATTCTGCGCCATAGGAGCCAGCCCTAAATCCAGAAACAACATAACCCTTTATTCTATTGAAAGTTGGAGACAGTTGTGCATATAATGCTGGATATGCCTTATCATATCTTACTTTCATATATGCAGCCTCTCTCATAATAGTGCCGAATTCATCAAAATATATATTAAATTTTGGTGGTTGTGCTGAACTAATACCAGATAAATAAGTTGACTGTACAATACCAGAAATGGCATATTTTCTAAATGATTCATTAGCATTTATTTCATCATCTCCAAATGCTGCTGCAACTGGTGTATCTAAAGCAAACACTGTGTTCTGGCTATAATTATTTGTTAGGGCATATATATTTTCAAACATGCATTTTGATCCACCACGTACGAACAAAGCCATATTATTATATGTTGGTAATGGAGAATTATCGTCAACAATCTTAATTAATTTATTATTAATGTATAGGTAAAATCTTCTTACAGATCCAATATCCTGATACTCTACTGCTAAATCATACACTGTTGGATTTTCTTCTCCAATAATTCTTGACTGACCTGTAAACTTTCCGTCATCCACTATAATGTTTCCGAAGCCACCCCATAACTTGACTGGTATTGCTTTTTGCTCAGAATTTGACATTACTTTGTAAAATATTATATTGTGTAAGTTTTCTGACTCAGAAGAATATTCGCTTACGTTTTTTTCAGTTAAAGATATTATTTCAAAATAATAACCAATATTTGTTTCTGGATTTAATAAAACTGCTAATCCACCAGAGCCTCCAGATATATTTAATCTCTGGCTTGGTTGACTTCCTGGTAAAACATAATATGGAGTTGCATTGATTGGGGTTTGCCCTATTGTTTCGCTGGCTTCAATTTTTCCAACAATTCTCATTCTCGTTCCAAAATGCTTAAACTTATTATCTAAAGACTTATACTGATAAGAAACAAAATTTATTGGGGTTTCTGTTGTGCTAAAAGATGGACCGCTCATAACTAATGCAGAAGACTGAACTGATCCTGATTGTGTAGATTTTATTGTATTGTTTTCAGTTTCTTTGGTATATGAATTTGATAAAAAGTTTTTTATAACTCCAGTTCTAACATTACCTTTACATTTTACAGTTTCTATACCAGCAGCAGTAGTTCCCAATTCTGAAATATTATAATCTAAATCTATTCCAAGTCCAAAAAGATTTTTACTTTCCATATTTATTCCACGTAGAAAAGAATTATTTGACCAGTGCGAATCTAGGCCTGCCTTATGTGTTAATATAGAAGTGCCAAACTGTCCACGACCATGCCTTGACACCTCGCCATTTTTCATTACAGTGATACCATTTATTTCTTCATATTTAGGCTCTGAATAAATTCTTACAAGTCCAGTGGGATATATTTTTCCATTAAATGTTAATTTTGACATATAGTCTTGGTATTCTTGGTTACTACTAATCCAAACATTGCCTAATGCGCCTACTATTTGAGTAGAAAAAGATATTTTGCCATTATTGTCTTGAGAAACTATATTTTTTTCAGCCCCAGGAATACTGTATTGAACTGCATCAAATCTTATAATTTCTCCATTTGCATAAAAATAACCATTGTATCTACCTAACCAATATACTGCTTCTCCTAAATCTATAATATTATTTCTTAGTTGATTATTTAAAACATATGGAACTTGAGAAGACAAATCAGAGTTTAATGGTATGGCAGAAAGACTATAAGATGATTGATTTGATACCTCTCCATTTATTGATCTTAGTGCCTGATCTCCAGTTATTTCCCAAAGCAAGGCAGGCTTATATATCCAATTTTTAGCAGATGCCTCGTTATCTACCATGCTTGCTTGTTTAATTGTTCCATACGACCTCTGTATGTATCTTGAATTATATGTTATTTTGCCATCATTAAATACATTTTTATCTGTTGATGATATATCAATTATGTTAGCAAGTTTAGTATTTTTATTTAAATTTTTTATTACTCCAGTATCTAGCAAATCATTTGATCCATAAAAAGTATATGATATGCCTCTTTCATTTCCTGATGGAAGCATATAATTTTTACTCATCATAACAAAATTATTATATTCATCAAAAAACATTGCTGTTTGAGTTGATATTGCCAAATCTGATAAAATTTCTGCTACACTTTTATCTGGTGCTATATAAAAAAATGGAATAACTAATTCCTTTTCATTGTTTAATCTTTTAAACGTATAATTAGAAAATCCTATAGAATCCATTAATAATGATACTGCATAACTTAATGATACGTTTGTAACTAACATTTCTGGAGCAGTTATTGATTCAAAATAAAAATATAAATCTCTTAATTCTAAAGTTACTTTACGATCATTTGGATTGTTCTTAGGAAATCCATCGCAATATAAAGTTTTAATAGGAACTAAATAATCATATCCATCAACATCAATAACAATATCATAAAATTTTATTTGTATATTGTTACTTAAATATTTATTAACTATACTTAAATTATTATTTTGATTAAAAGCATTGTCATAATCAAAAAGTGTTAATGATCCCACAGAAGCAAGTAGTTGTCCTACTGGCATGCCGCTTGTTCCTAAATCTGATGCAGACTTTTTAACACTGAAGTAAGTTGTTTTTTCTGAAATATCGGCAACTAACCTTGGAGAAATTTCAATAAGATCAAATGTAGAATTTGTTTTGTTCATGGTATCAACAACAACTCTTATGCCATCAATATATTCAAACTCACGATATATATTTTTATTATCTGAGGAAGAAACAAAATATGCTGGATTAGTTAAACTATTAACAAAATTAGTTAATCGACTAACTGTTTCTTCTTCTAAATACCAACCATACTCTGGTATAAAAGTCTCCCACTGATCATTAAACCAAATATGGTATTGTCCTAAATCGTTGTTATTTTCTTTTATTAAATATGCATAACCATTAATAGATTTTTCTGGTAATAATAATTCGTTGTTATATTCTTCTGCACGAATAAAAACGTCTTTATACTTATCTGGAATTTTTAATCCATATGCGAGTTCAACATAGCCATCTTCTTTAATTACTTGAGTGCCGTCTTTTCTTAATGAAGAAGATGTAAAAGAAATAATATCTACCCAACTGTTATTTTTTAAATATTGAACCTTCCATTTTGAAGGGGTAGTTCTATTTGAGTTGCCGTATAGAGGATCTGGAAATGATCCAGACTTTCCTGAAAATGGACCTAAATCTATAGAGCCTACATTTGTCTGCATTTTTAAAACAATTCTATTTGCTGGAACACTATTTTTATAAACAACAAATGGAGCAGTATCATCTATATAATGCTGTCCATTAATTAGTTTGTTAGCAATACCACGTGCAATTCCAGACTCAGTTCTATAAGATGTCCAGTATTTAAATTTATCATTTTTATCTGACATATAATATCTTGGTCTATTACTCATGTTTTGATTTACATGATGTATTTTTTTCCCAGGTATATATGTAATTTTATTTATACCAGATCTTGGTCTAAATTTTTTAAAGCAATCTTCCAAAGAATATAGCATTGTATTTTTTTTGTTTTGTGCTAATAAAAACCATGGCTGCTCATTATCTGCTGGATCAATTCCTCCATCTATTTTTATGTCAGCATCTGTAGCACCAGTGTAGAAATTTCCTGTATCATTAATATCAAAAGTATTTGGAATAATTTTGTATTTATCCCCAGCATCGGCAGTTGGTCTATATCTATAATTACCTATTCTAAAAATATTGTCTGCGATGTTCATATTCCATTCAGAAATAATTGCCGACTGAGTTTTTATTGTACTAGAAGACTCTAAGTGAGTTTTTAAATTTTCGTTTTGAAACATTACACTTCTTCCAAGGTTAACTGAATATTCCAGAAGTCAAAATTATTTCCGCCTCTTTTTACAACGGTATAATTAAAATCAGTAAAATACATTTGCATCAGTTGATTATATTGTGGTAAATGTGCATAGGCATTTGAATCTTTTCCAAAATTAGAGTATTTGTCGTAGGCCAAATAAACCCAGAATGGACCCTTATGGTTCTCATACCAATCTAACATTTCAACTCCGCCAGCGCCTCCATCAGTTGTATACTGTAAGTCTGCTCCAGCAGAATTTCCATAACCAGTATGCGGAGAAATTCCTGTTGTTGGGTTAAAATCTGGTAATGTAAAATAAGACCTAGATGGAAGCATTTGCCATGATGTTGATAGTTGTAATTTATCCGCAATGTGGTATGATCTCATACGACCATTAATCATTCTTTCTCTTTTTTCAATTCTTATTGGTCTAAAGTCTATTTCTTGTCTATTATCATCAGATAAAATTAAAAATTGATTATATAAAGACTCATCTGTTTCAGAGCCAGGATCTTGTCCTATTTCTAAACCATTAGGCACATAAAATTTTTCTTTTGGTATTTTTGTACTATTGGGATCTTCTACTAGAGTACCAGAATTATCAGACCATAGCATTGCCTGTGGTCTTTGATATTTTCTTCTACCTATCATGTAATTAGCGTTTGACATTATATTCTATTACTCCTTAGCCTCTTTGAATCTACCTGTTTTATTTGAGTCATTACAGCCCTTGCAATTTCCTCTGGATTAGCATCTGATCTTACATTTACTGCAACACTATAATTATACACTGATGCATCTTGATAATCTCCATTATTAATTGCTCTCATTTTATCAACACCAAAATTATCAACAGCATATCTACTCATTACAAACTCTCCAGGTGTCAACATTGATGGAATAACATCAGTTCCAATTACAGGACCTCCGAGGGCAAACCTTTTAATAAGTCCTCCAGATGATTTTGAGCGCCAGTTGGCAAACTGACTTGCTGCTATAGAATTTCCACCAAACTTAGCAGTATCTGCAGCAGCCTTAGCCTTTGCAGCAGCATCTGCTTTAGCCTTTGCTTCTGCAGCAGCCTTTGTTGCAGCAGGAGAAGATGCCATAACTTTTGTCGCTAAGTCTACAACTTTTTTATCTTGTGATGCAAGGGCATGTCCAAAATCGCTTGGACTTTGATTCTTTTTGCTATCGCTTATTACTTTTTGTGATGCTGATGCTAACTGAGATCCAAAATCACTTACAGTAGCACCAGCCTTTTTACTATCTGCAACTATTTTATTATATGCAGCAGTGGCAGCAGTTCCAGGTTTAATTGTTTCTGCAACCATTGCATTGTATTTATTTTTTTCATCAACTAATTTAATTGCATTAATAACTTGTTGGTCTCTTGATGCAAGTAAATGTCCAAAATCGCTTGGAGTTGCTCCAGCCCGTAATGAATCTTTAACTGCAGCATCATACAAGCCTTTTGCCTCATTTAAATATTGAGTAAATCCATTTACAGTTCTTCCTGTATAATCAACTGTTGGTTGTCCTGCTCTATGAGAATCTCTATCTGAACTTATTGTTGATTTGTTGTTTGAATCACTATCTGAATCTGTCCTTGTTCCAAAAAATTCTTTTGTTCCTATTTCAGTTTGAGAATCTGCTGCTTGATGTGAATCTTTATTTGAAGTATCTGAAGTTACAACAAAGTCACCACCACTACCATTATTACCACCGCCTCCATCATAAACGGTAATAATTCTATGAGTAGTTACAAATTCTCTTTCTAAACTCTTCCAATAATTTACTATATCTTCAACAATAGATAATGCTGCTTCCATTGCAGTTGTATACTCTGCACTTGCTGTTTTTGCAAGATCAATTCTATTCTTTATTGCTTCCCATTCTAGTTTTGTTCTTCCAAGCACAGTTAATGACTGAATAAGTTCTCTCTTTTTTGCTTCTTCAATTCTAACTCTTTCTTGTGCTGGCTCTAACTCTTCTTCTTCAATCTTAAAAATTTGATCTCTAAGAGTTTTAATTTGTCCTTCAATTTGTGAACGAGTATAGCCTAATGAATTTCTTACATTTGCTAATTCATTTTCTTTAGCAGCCTCAAGAGACTTTTGTTGTGCATCAAGAGCATCTGATGCTTGTTGTGCACGAATATCTTGTGCTGCACGAGCAGCAGCAGAAATATCACCTTGTGATAATGCATCTGCAAGAGTTAATTGTCCTTTTTGTTGTCTAGAAATTTGTTCATTAATAGATCTAACTTCATCTAAGGCCTTAGCCTTAGCCTCATACTTTTCATTAATTTTTTCTTCTTTTTCTTCAATTTCTACCAATTGTGCTTCCCAGTCATCAATTTGATATTGAAGACCAGCAATTTTATCTTGAGCCTTTTCTATTACATCTTGATCTTTTAATGTTGCAAACTGAAAATCAAGTTCAATTTTTGTTTCCATTGCAGAAAATCGTTCCATTGCTTTATCAAAGCCATTCTGGAAGACAGATTCTTTAAACTCTATAGTGTCAAATATTTGTTGAAGCCTTTGTTGAAACTCGATACCCCAGTCACCATTCTTGGCCATGTCTTTAAGCCCTTCGTCAGACATGATAGCCATTTCTTCAATAGTAGAAAATTTTTGATTTCTTATAGTTTTAATTAAATCTAAATCTTTATTTCTATTTTCTATATCTAGTCTAACCCTATCTTTTGCTTCAGATTTTTGTTTTTGTGCCTGAACCTCTTTATAAAGTTTGATTAATTTTTCTGCACTCTTGCTGTTGCCTTCAGAAGCAATCATTGCAGCAAGAGCAGTATCAGCAACTAATTGTTGTGCTTCAGCAACTCCAACACCAGCATCTCTTAAAATATTGTATGCTTTTGCTTGATCCTTTAACTCTTGCTGTTGTCTTAATAATGAAGATTGAAAATCTCCAGCAACTATTGAATTTAAAGCCTGTTGTATTGTTTTTGCATCACGTTTAAGTCCAATAATATTTCCTTTGTTATCAAATTTAAATAATGACTTTTTTCTTTTTTCATATTCTTTTGGATCCATTCCAACAATTAATTCAATAAAATTACCCTTGGCTCCGAGTCTTGTAAGGTCTTGCTCTATTCCACCAAAAATATTGATAGTTTTTTTACCACCGAATAGTTGATCTAGTGTTTTTCTAGAAGCAGACCACCCCTCAGTTACCTTAATTTGATTTTTTCGAACATCCCTAAGTTTTTTGACTAACTCATCAAGTGGAGAAGACAATGTTTTACCACCACCTCCACCACCTCCTCCAGTTGGCTTAAGGGTTGTATCTGTTGAGACTTGAGTAACTTTTTGTGCGCCCGCAATCATATAATCTGCTGGAGTTTTTCCAGGATTTTGTTTTAACCAATTTTCTAACTCTTCTTTATTATTTCCTTCTAGATTTGCAATTGTAGTTAAAGTTTGTAAATATACCTTTTGTTGTACTGGATCTAAACTATTAAAATATTCTTGATCCTTTCTTAGCGCTTCCATTTCTTCTTTGCCGATAATTTTTGCAGCAACATCTAAAGATATTTTTCCTTTTTGTTCATTAATTTTATCAATTATTGTTTGTAGTTCTGCTGCTGCTTCTGGATTATCTTGATAGTATTTTAATGCAACATCAATATCTAAAACATTAGAAACTTTTGCAATGTTGGAAAATAAATCTAAATGTTTTCTTGCTTCTTCTGGACCTTTTGTTTCTATATTAGCAACAAACTTTCCTGCAGCCTTTTTATTTTTAAACATAGAGGCAATACCCTGAACCTCATTTGCAAAAGTTCCACCAAATTTTCCAACAATATTTAACATAGCATTCATGGTTTTTTTATTTTTACCAAACATTTCAATCATATCTAATAATTGAATAGGATCAATATTTCCAGTTGCTAATTGCATTTTAAGTGTGTACTGTTTTTCTTCACTTATACCAGTATCTTCAATTGCTGTTATTGCAAGAGGCGAAACATCTTCGAGTGCTGTTCCTTTATATTTTTTAGTTATTGCCTTATCTACACCAGTAGACAAAGCATCTCTGGTTGCTCCTTTTGATTCTGCAAACTGTTGCTCTATTTGATCTACAGTTTTTTTATTTTCTTCTAATAATCCTTTACGATCTCTAATATAATCATTAGTCAATCTTTCTGCTTCGGCTTGATTGCCTGCAGCCTTTGCATTTTCAATTTTTTTCTGATACTCTAAGTCAAGAGAGTCTAGCATTTGTTGCTGTTGCTCAAGAGCAATTTTGCTCATTGCAACTGAAGCACCAGAGGCTTCTCCGACTCTCCTCATTCTTTCTTTTCTTCCTAAGAAATTTCCAGCAACTGCTCCAACTCCAGTTCCTATTACAGCACCAATTGCAGTTCCAACTACAGGAAGTATTGCAGTTCCTATTGCTGCACCTATTGCTGCTCCTGCTCCTGCTCCAGCAGCAGTTGATCCTATTGCTTGTGTTCTGTCGCTAACACCTAATATATTTCCTTTTCTTCTTCCTCCAAATGCTCCAGCCTCTCTTGCAGAAGTGCTTGCTAAATTCATTCTCGAACGAGTTTCTTCAATCATTTTAACCCTTATTGCTAAAGGATCTTTAAGTAAATTTTCACCATTTGGTCCCAGTAATTCTATAAGTTTGGCATTTACTTGAATACCAAATCCATAATCTCCAAGTTCTTTTCCAATATTTCCAGCAATAGACCTTGCTTGTGCTGGGGTTAATGAACCAGATATTACCCCTGTTACTAATTGATTTGTTAAATCTGCTTGTGCTTGTTTTTTACCTACTGCCTTTATATTTGCTCCTACAGAAGAAAGTGTGGCTTTACCTAATTCTGACTTGACAAAACTTTCTCCAAATGTTGTTTTTCCTGATTGAACTTCAAATGGAGAAAATCCTTCTTTTCTTCTTCTTGCCATAACTTCTCCAGCACTTACAGTGCCTGCAAATTTACTCAATTCTGTAATTGCATTGGTGCTTGCCTGAGTAGATTCTGCCATCTTCATTGCTGCGTCTTGTGCTTTATCAAATGCCATTCTAGTAGATGCTATCGAATATATTAAAGCACCCAAAACAACTATTACTCCAGCAATTTTTGCTGGCATCATAGCAAGCATTGATAATACCATTAATGGCATCATTAATTGTTGAGAAATTTCACCAACTTTTCCTGGAGCCATAGATCCAGCAGCAGCAGCCATAGATAGTCCCATTGCTGCACCACCTACACCCATACCTCTTTTTGGATTATCTGGATCTTGTGGTTGTCTTCTAAACTTTCCAAAGAATCCTCCACCCTTTTTCCCTCCGCCACCACCTGTATTTCCTCCAGCACCTGCAACAAAACCAGTTACAGAAGATTCTTTTAGCATTCTTTTTGTTGCAAGTTCTTGTAGCCTTGCCTGTCTTTCTAGTTGTCGACGCAATGATTTTTGTGCTGGATCTATTGGACCAGTTCCATATAATGCTGCTCTAGATGCTGCTGCTTTTTGTGCCTGAGTTCCCTGTACTGCTGCAGCACCTAATTGTTGTCCTGCAGCCCTGGCATCATCAACATATTCTTTAAGCCCTACAATAGCACCAGATGCTATGTCTCCGCCAACCTTCTTTGTTACTCTTGATGGAGAAGCAACCTGTGCTCTTTCCATCATTCCTTCTACCATGCTCTTTTCTGCAAAGTCTACCAAATTAAAGCCTGCTAATTTATAGAATGTAAATCTATCTCCTCCACGACGAAACTTCATTCCGTTTACTTCAACAGCACCCTTTCTTCCACCACCTGCAACTGTTGGAAGTCCTGCAGCCTTTTGTGCAGCCTGAGATATATTAATTCTTGCTTCTCCTGCGGTTAATGCAAGTTGTTCAAATGCTTGAACTAATTTATTGTTTGCCCCCATCTGTCTCTTCGCATGATCGTAAGCCTGCTTAACATGAACATCTGTAACTCTAGTATTTGCATCAAGGCTGGTTAGATAATCTTTCATATGTGTATCCAAGATTGCTAAATCTTGAGCAACATCTTGCATCTTCATTCCGCCATTACGTAATGATATTTTCCATCTATCTAGGCCTCTCTTATCCCAATCAGCCATAAACTCACCCTTGGCAACACCACGTCCACCAGCCTTCATAAGATTATTCATTGATACTGGCTTACCCCTTGAGTCTAATTGAGACGACATTCCAGTTGTAATACCAAGTTTTCCATAAAGATTTATTTTAAGTGTATTGGCAAACTTCATTGCAACTGCTTCTATTGCCTTCATTGCTCTAGCACTAATAATTCCTGCAGGCAATTTCTTGAGCATATTTACCAAATCTAATGCTCCGACAGTACGCATTCCACCAATATGAGAAAAGTCTCCAGCACCAGTAGTTCCAACCTTAAATTGCTCCATCACTCCGCCAGCGATCATATGACTAATTGCTGGCTTGTTACGTGGATCTTGTGCTGGTCCTGCTGGAATAACTGCCTCTCCAGGCGTTAGCATTGCAGGTACTGTATCTGTTCCTTTTGAAAAATAGAATGGCTTTACCTTTTTAGTTCCATCTGCAAAGCCCTTTCTGTTTTTACCAACAATAGGTCCTCCAAAACCTCTTTGTGCAGCAATTGCTCTATTATATGCAGCAACTAAAGCATTAAGAGCAGCAATTTCAGATGTAAAGGTTTGAGAAAGTCTAGTATGAACTTGATTTAATGATGATGCAACTGCTGCTGCTTTTAATTGCTCTGATGTAAGATAGTTTGTTTGATTTCCTAAAACAGTAGAAGATTGGCCAGTTCTATTAAATACACTTTTTATATTAACAAATAACTTAATAATATTAGCCAAACCATTAGCCAATAAACCAAAAGTCATTAGGAATATAGGACCTATTCCTCCTAATAATGTAGTTAATATAACTATAAACTTCTTTGTACCATCTCCTAAATTATTGAATTTTTCTAATACATTACCGACAAATTCAGCAATTGGTGTAATGGCCTTTAAAAATTCCTCTCCTATTGGAGCAATTGCAACCTTAAGGTCTTCTACTGTTTTCTTAAATTTATAAGTAGTAGATTCTTCTACTCTTGCTAATTCTCTTTCTGAAAGAATTGCAAGTTCTTCTGTTGTTGCTTGTGTAAGTTTTAATACTCTACTTGCCTGATTTCCTTCTTGAATAACATTTTGAAACAGTGTTGATAGACGAGCAAATTGAAACTTTCCAAAAAGTTGTTCTATTGCACGTGCACGATTTAATGGATCAAGCGTATCTAAAGCAGCAGCAAACTGTATAACTGTTTGTTTAACATCTCCCTTACTTCCCTCAACAATTCCCTGAATATTAATTCCCATTTCAGCAAGCATTTTGCTTGCTTTTTCTGTTGGGTTAATCAATGATGCAAGACCAGACTTAAGTGCGTTAGCACCTTCTGAGGCATTAATTCCACCTTCTTTCATAGCAGTAAGGAAGAATGCGAGGTCTTCTACATCGCCACCGAGTTGTTGAACAACTGGTCCAGCCTTTGGTATTGCTACTGTTAAATCTTCAATAGATACAACTGTTTGGTTTTCTACAGAGTTTAAAAAGTCAATTTTTTTAGTTAAATCTTCTGCTGCTATTCCAAATGCATTTGTTAAAGATATTGTTGTTTCTAATGCTTGTTCTTGCTCAACGCCACCAAGAACTGCAAGACGTGTTGCTTGATTTACCTGAGCCAAAAGGTCTGCACCCATTTTACCCATTGCAGCAGCATCGGCTGCCATTTGCATAGTTTTCTCTACACTAACTCCATATTTGGTAAATTCTTTTGCTAAAAGTTTAATTTCTTTAAGCATGCTGTCAGTTTCTTCGCCAGTAGTAAATAATTCACCGTATACACGTTTAAATCTAATTGCTTGTTCTTCCATTGCCATAAATGTTTTAGCAGCAGTAGTTCCAAGATATGCTAATGGTATTGTAAAACCAACCATTAATTGACGACCTGCCCACTGAGTATTTTTACCAAAATTTAGCATATTTGTAGCGCCTTGCTTTAATAGTTGATTTAATAGCGCCTGTCTTTGTGCAGCAATTGCAGTTTGTGTACCTAAATTATTCATGTCTAGAGCAAGTGGTCTAACAGCAATTGCCTTCATTGCTCCGTTAGCATCACGACCCATCTTTATATATTGAGTCTGTAAATCTTTTACTCTTTCTCTTGCAACTTTGTTTATAGTATCAAATTCAGATCTAAAAAATCTTCCAAATGTTTTTGTTGCTCCCATAGAGTAGCGGTAATAATCCCGCATAGATAATTTATTTTTTTCGAGAGCGTTTGTAAAAGATTCTGTGGTAGTTCTTACATTTTGCATTGAGGCAGAGAATTTGCCTGTAGCGTTTAAAGAGTTTATCAGATTTTGTTGCATATTGGCAGAGACGGCTGCTGCAGCAGCACCACTCTTCGCCATTGAGGCATGGAAGGCTGATATTTGTTTTTGTAAAAGTTTGATACTGGCTAACGCCTCAGACGTATCTATATTTACATGAATATTGGATTGAACATCAGCCATCCATTTACACCTCTTTTATATTTAATTATCCGTTTACTAGATTGCCAACAAAAGAGGCTGCTTCTGACAACTTAATTCCAGAAGCCTCTTCTACAATCTTATAAACGGTTGGAAGATCTAGGATTTCTTCTAATGCATCCATATCTTCAGATAACTCTGGCTTATATTGTTTCATTGCAATAGCAACACACTCCATAAGCAAAGTCATAGACTTTTCGTTATTATCTGCCACTGCTGAAATACCCTCGAACTTAGACATAAAAGGTCTAAGAAGAGAGATCTTAAGTGGTCTTACTTTAATTTTTGTGCCGTCAATCAACGTGATTTCTTTTTCTTCGTGCACAGTTGTAGCCATTTATTCCTCCTTATAAGGTTGAATTAATTATACCATAATGCACTTTTATTTTTAATCTTTAATCTCTTCATATTCTAGACCCATCCCAATACCAAAACCAGCCTTTTGAGCATTAATTCCTTGTAGAGAAACTATATCTTTAGAGTCTGTCGCTCTACCACGACTAAATACTCTAGCCTTCATATCTTCCCAAGCATTAGATTTTTTAGTATTTTTATCCAAATCAACACCCTGTATTGCGGCATGAAATTTTTTGTCTGCATAATCTAGTTCTCTTTTTATATTTAATGTTGCTGTTAATTCTGGCATAGACATTGAAGCCTCTAATTCTTCATAATCTTTCCATATTCCCAACAAAAATACTTCAGATTCAAGTTTTACTAAGTCTAAGTTATCCCAGGATGCACCGCTATCTGTTGCCTGATCTTTTACCTTTTGATCTGAACCTTTATCTATTTTGATTCCAGCAGCAATGTCTAATATTTTATAAATTGTTTTTAAATCTATACTATCTTCTAATTTTTCAATTGTGTTTATTTTTGGACAATATTGTTGCATTGTAATTAATGCACATTTGGCTAACTCTGATATTGCCTCTTCATCTCCTTTTGATGTTTTTACATTTTCAAATTGTTGCATAAATTGACGAAGATATTTTATTTTTAGTGGTGTTATATATATTTGAGTTCCATCAATTAAATTTATATAATCACTTTCATATATTTCTGTAGCCATGTATTTATTATATCAAACAGAAAAGCCCAGACTTTCAAGGGTCTGGGCCATCTGATTATTAAGTTGTATTATGGTGTTACAGTACGATCAATGATCTTACCGTATGAACCTGATGCGTCATCTGGAAGAAGACGGAATGAAACTTCAAACATTGTAGCCTCATCACGCTTTGCTGATACTGTAACATTTTCAATTGAAAGTGCACGATATGCAACATAAATTCTTTCCTTATTAGATCCCTCATCGCAGTCACCAGTTCCTGGGCCGACAGCAACCAAACCACGCTCTACTGGGCATTCGCCAAGATTACCTGATTTGATATTAAATGTCTGACCGTTGGAAGTTTCCTTGTCACCTGTAAGATCACTATCTGATCCTGCAACTGCAACAAGAAGATTTTCCAATGTGGATTCAGCAAAAGTAGTATTTAGGTTTACCTGCATGCCTTGTTTAAACAACTTAGCAACGTCAAGAACCTGGTCAACTTGAACTTCTCCGAAATCTGGCTGGAATTGTAGTTCCAAACCATTCATAGTATATCCGACTGAACGGAAATCAGTGTCGCCGTCCATTGTTACAGAATACTTTGTTCCAGAAACAGGAGCGGGGTTTCCGCCAACTGCTAATGGAGCATCAGCAATCCATAACTGTGCTGCACCGACGATAATGTTATTACTATTACCTAGAGCCATTATTTATTTCACCTCTTTTTTTGTTAGAAATCAAAGGCGTGTTTCCTCATTGATAAGTATACAGCCTTTTTATGAATTTACTGAGTCTATTACGTCCTGCATTTGATGGTAGTCGTAGTCAATAATGATCTTATTTCCCGCATAAGTTCGGGCTGTTCCAAAGTCGACTATATCCCGTGCCTCTTCTAACTGGTATATCTTAAAATCATGGAAGTAGAACTTGCAGTGAATCCAAGTTCTTTCAGGTCCATTTGGAGTTAGATCTATAGGGTTTGCCTTAGCCCAAGAGTTTAGTTCTTGAGCGCTTTCATCTCCACGATCCATAAGCCTTAGTACTGCCTCCTGTACCCTGACCATGTTTCCTACTGTATTAGATGCTGTGTAGTAAAAATAATACAATACCTGTTCACATTTTATATGTGGGAATGGACCTCTACGCATACGAAACATTCTGTCATATACAGCCATTGTCCCACCCTCTGGAAATTGCTTCTGAAGAGTTTCTAGTGTAGATGGGCCAGTTGGGAAAAATGGGACATCTTCCAAGCCAGCCAACTCTACTATTTTATTTCTTAAATAATGGTTAATCCATAACACTGGTGTATTAAATACTGATATAGATTCTGTCATCGTCCAACCCCTGCGTTTGCTATCCAACGATAGCCAGTCTCATAGCCTTTTGCTTTACCGCCACGTTTGCCAGCAGATAGGTTCTTTTTATATGCTACTGGATTTTCTAAATATTTAGCAATACCACTAACCCTTAAAAATGCTTGTGTAAAAAATCTATTAAAGAATGAGTCAAATACCTTTTGAAAACTACCCTGCACTGCATCTCCTCCAGGATTTAAAACTTCAACTGGTTGTTTTGTAAATACTGTTTCCCCATCTACCTCAAATGCTAATGCCTGTGCCCTTTTAGGAATAATAGTAACTGGAATTCCCTGTTCCATAATCTTAGCCTTATCATAAAATGGAACACGTGATCCATTTTTAATAGATGTAGATTGTTTAAAAGTTGATCTAAATGAAAGCCCTATTGAACTTGTTACATACTGTATATCAAATAGTCTAGAGTTTGGACTTCCTGTTTGATTCCACTCATAGACATGATGAAGCATTTCTGGATTAACTCTAGCATTTGAATCTATATATTCTTTCATTAGTTCTATTGTTTCTAATCCAAGAGTATTTAAAAATGCTTTTTTACCGCCCTGAATTCCTTCAACATAGCCAATAGAATAGTCAATAATATTTTTCATATCTTTACGAAATGCAGCATTATTGAATACAACTCTCATACATCCACCGCCTGATTTTCAGATCTACGTAGAACAAGTTTGTAATACTCTACATTACCAAATGGACCAGTAAATGGATCTTGAGTTGCTATTTCAAATATGGTAGATTTTCCTGCACGTGGGCCAGAAGTTTCTATGTAAATTTCATTACAATTTTTATCTTTAATATTTGTAATAATAACATTTGTAACAGAATTTTTTGCTTCAAGACTAGATATTCTTATATCTGTTTTACATCTTCCAAGCAACAACTTGTCTTGCGTAATATTAATGTTTGGCATTACTTCTTCCTTAAATGCTGTTCCTGCTGAAGTAAATGAACAAGCAATAGTTCTATCTAATATCCAAGTCTTTTTAACTTCTCCATATACGCCCTGCTCAACAATTGGATGATATACGTCTGCTTGCATTGGGAATGCGAAGTCTGGAGTTTCGCATATTACCATTATAGTGCTCCAATAAACTCAATCGGTTTACGATATTTATCAAGTATCTTGTCTACAATTAAATTTCCAGTGCCATCGAACACTGCTTTATCAAACTGAATTCTAAATTGATCTGTATTATAAGCACCGATATAGCGCTTATAATAATCTAACTTACCACAATCGATGTCGTGAATAAGTAATTCTGTTGCTCTAATAATATCAGATGGCACCTTGTTATATCCTACTTCTAAGACAACTGTATAATCCCATGTCTTTGGAAATCCTCGTGCAGAATAATCAAGTTCTGTAATATCTGTTGGTGACGCTGGTAATAAAATACGAGCAGATTCATCTCTATTTATTGCATCATTAAATGTCATCGTAATTGCAGATCCATCTGGAACAATCTCAAAATCAGTTACAGAATTTTCCAAATCATCTGCATCATAAAGTAATACGTTATTTTCATAAACCTTTAAAATCTTTTTAGCATCTACCCAAATAGGTAGGTAGTCTGTACCCTGACCTGTTGTTTGAATTATTTTTTTCTTATAGTAAAATTCTACATCGCATACAGAGTCTATAATTGCTCTGGCTAATTCTTCATTAGACGCATATGCTGCAATCTCGCTTGCGGTGTTTCCATGATCGTTTGGATTAGAGTATGGACGAACAACATCAATATAATATTCTACCTGATCAATATCTATTTTATATTCTGTGTCATATTTTGATGACAACTCAATTGACACTTTAGAGTTGCTATCTGATACTGCTGTTCCTTCTGAAACTGATAAGTCCGCCATATCAGTAATCGTATACTCGTACTCTGTTGCAGGTAATGCAACATCAACAATAGCGACTACTGGATATGACGGAACTCTCAGAATTTGCATTTTAGCGACCAAACTCCTTGGCTACTTCTTCTGGTGTAGCAAGACGAATATGGTTGCGTGTTAGCCATTTTTCAGCCTGTTCTGGTGTGACAATGTTATATCCACGATATACCTTGCCAACTCCAGGTAAACTTACATTCTTTGTAGAATGAACTGCTACTGTTTTATTTGACTTTTTAGCAACAGTGGATGGTTGTTCAACCTTACGTTCTACCTGTGTTACGCCAATTACACCATTTACGATCTGACCTACAGCCTGCGCTGTTCCAGATCCTCTGGATAGGTCTGCAGTAGTAATAGCATTTGTTGTTTCTGAAGCCTCCGTTACTGAAGCCTCAATATTATTTTCTGCAGCAATTTCTTCAACCTTAGTTTCTGGCATAGGGGCCTCAACAACTGGTTCGGTAACTACTGGTGCTTCTGCTGGAATTTCCTCTACAACAATGTTTTCTACTGGTGTTTCATTATTAAAATTATTTTCTTCCATTATTTAACCTCCTATGTGAACTATTATAACAGAATACTAAAGATTAAGAGGGGGAGGAGATCTAGCCCCTGCCCCCTCTCAAAGGTTACTGATTACAGATTATGCATCTGAAGCAGCGTCTGCCCATGCAATAGCGTCTTCTTCTTCCCATTGAATACCGAAGCGAACGAACACAGTATATTCAATTGTGTCCTTCTTAGCAACATATTCACGGTTTACAACGATATCACGCTGGAAGCCCCATACACGGTTCTGTGGGAATGTCAAATCGATATACCCATCTGGATAGTAAGGAACTTCTTGAACATCAATTCCGAGAACACGAGTTGTACGTGCTCCACCGAATGTCTGGCCTTGACCATCTAGGTAAGCCTGTGTGTTAGCATAGGTGTTACCGTTCTTGCCAAGTGCCTCAGCGATTGCATCAGACAATGTACCGTTGTTCTTAACGATACCTGCGAATGCATCTGTACCTGCATAAAACTTAAGATTATTCTTAAGTGCACGGTACTTACGTGGCATAGCAAGGATGATCTCCTGCATTTTTTCTGGAGTCCATGCATTATTAGCAACGGTAATCGCTGCTTCATGTGAATCTCCATTGTCCTTGTGCTTCTTAATGAAGCCAGGCATAATTGAAAGGAATGGTGCTGTTGAACCATCACCGTTAATCGCTAGATCTTCAATGTCATTAGCAAAAGCATTGGTCATCAATCTAACAAGATGATCTTCCAATGCACCTCCCTCGACATTGTCTTCTAGTGCTTCAGCAGAAACTTCCCAATCCAAACGGATTTTC
>Ga0315904_10001428_pt1 | contig 37913 bp, 27 predicted proteins | sample LakEriMetagenome_6_FD_203529 | JGI IMG/M metagenome (GOLD analysis project Ga0315904, IMG submission 203529) | Freshwater fungal communities from buoy surface, Lake Erie, Ohio, United States - Buoy 12 MA120 | ecosystem: Environmental > Aquatic > Freshwater > Lake | place: USA: Lake Erie, Ohio... | reverse complement strand
CGTCGCGCTGGAACGGTCGGGATAACATCCATGCGGCGTATCGTGCCATGCTGTTGGCCGAGGGGACCGAAGCCGCGGAGGAGCGGCCCGATCAGGCCGGCGACCTAAGGAAGAAGGTGAAACGGAAGGGAATGCCCGTGGCGGAAGCCCGCGAGGAGCGCGCAAGGCTGGAAACCGGTCATCGGGTGGAACTCGCCAAGCGTTTGCGCTGGCGGCTTCGGTATTTCAGCGACGGCGCGGTGATCGGCAGTCGGGAGTTTGTGGATGGTCTCTTCGAAGCCTACCGCGACCGCTTCGGCCCGAAGCGGACGAGCGGAGCGCGGCGGATGCGCGGAGACGCGGCGAATCTCACGCGCGGGGCCGGATTGTTCAGCCTGCGGGATCTGGGCAGCGAACCGTGCAGGACCTGAATTTCTGCGGTATCGCGCGGTGCGGTGGGTGGTTAGAACGGCGATGCGGAAGGGATAACGGAATGGAGGAACAGGTTGTTCCAGCAACGGTGGGATTGCGCCACGCACTGCGATGCCATGTGGTCGCTTTCGTTCCGTAAAACAGAAGCAAAGCGCGCGAATCCCGTCAGCGGGGTTGTGATCCGTTTCCGCTCTGTTACCTTCCGCGCGCCCATGAATGCCAGCGACTCCACCACTACTCCCGTTTCATCGGGGGTCGTGTTCCACGCGCGCGGGCTCCGGAAGGTCTATCACACCGGCGAGCTGGATGTGGTGGCGCTGCATGGCGTGGACCTCGATCTTGCCGCAGGCGAACTGGTCTGTCTGTTAGGCGCGTCCGGATCGGGCAAGTCCACCCTGCTCAACATCCTCGGCGGACTCGATGTCCCCACCTCCGGCGAACTGATCTACAAGGGCTGGGCACTGGACGGTTCCAGTGAGGAGACCCTCACGCTGTTCCGCCGCAACTGCGTGGGCTTCGTGTTCCAGTTTTACAACCTCATCCCGTCTCTCACCGCCCGGGAGAACGTCGCGCTCATCACCGGCATCTCGCGTGATCCGATGTCGCCCGAGGAGGCGCTCGAAATGGTGGGGCTCGGCCCGCGCATGGACCATTTCCCGTCCCAGCTCTCGGGCGGCGAGCAGCAGCGGGTCGCGATCGCCCGCGCGATCGCCAAGCGACCGGAGGTCCTGCTTTGCGACGAGCCGACCGGCGCGCTCGACGTCACCACTGGCATCACCGTTCTGGAGGCGGTGGAGCGCATCAACCGCGAACTCGGCACCCTCACCGTGATCATCACCCACAACGCCGTCATGGCGGAAATGGCCGACCGCGTGCTCCACCTCTCCGACGGCCGCATCATCAGCGCCCATCACAACACCACCCGCCTGCCCGCCTCGGCTTTGAAGTGGTGAATCCGAAGTTGTGTTCGTGGCGGGTATTTGCATGAATCGTGGAAGCGTTCCGCTCCACCAATCAAACCCACCCCACCACCATGTTCAGCTGGATCGTCCTCATCCTGTCCATCGCCCTACTGCTGTTTGCCGTCGGCGCCGGCATGAAAACCCACTCGTGGGTCAAGGACGCGCAATCGGTGGAGGGAACCGTGGTCGAACTCGTCGAAAAGAGGAAAAAGAAGAAAAAAGGCGGCACCCGCCTCACCTACGCGCCCCGCGTGAGTTACGTGATCAACGGCGAGACCAAGGAATTCGTTTCGTCCCAATCCTCGAATCCCCCGGATTTCAAGACGGGCGACACCGTGCGGGTGGCCGTAAATCCGGCGAAAGACAAGGAATGCATCGCGACCTTCGGCGAACTCTACGGATTCCCGGTGGTGGGATCCTGCCTGGGAGGGGCGCTCGCGTTGGGCGTCCTCGTCATCATGAACGGCGACAAGGTGCTGCGGATCATGCATCCGAATCTGAATGGTTAGACCGCGCCGGCGGGGCGATGAGGGGCGGCACAGTCTTTCTTTGCGTTCCGGCGGGAGTGGCGGCATAGTGCGCGCCTCTTCCACGTGAGCCAGCCGTCCGACAGTCCGATTCCCGTTTCCCACCGCGATCCCGTTTGGAATCCGGCGCGCTGGCTGCCGACGACTCGCGACGAGGTGCTGGCGCGCGGTTGGGACGAGCTGGATGTGATTCTCGTTTCAGGCGACGCGTATGTGGACCATCCGGCCTTCGGCACGGCGGTGATCGGGCGGATGCTGGAGGCGGAGGGCCTGAAGGTGGCGATCATCGCCCAGCCCAACTGGCGCGACGACCTGCGGGATTTCAAAAAACTCGGAGCGCCGCGGCTGTTCTTCGGTGTCACATCGGGATGCATGGACTCGATGGTGAACCACTACACCGCCGCGCGGAAGCGCCGCAGCGAGGACGCCTACACGCCCGGCGGGCAGCATGGGTTCCGCCCGGATTACGCGACCACTGTCTACTCGAACATCCTCAAGGATCTTTTCCCCGACGTTCCGGTAATGATTGGCGGCATCGAGGCGAGTTTGCGCCGCGTGACGCATTTCGATTACTGGTCGGATCAATTGAAACCGTCGATCCTCGCGGACAGCCGCGCGGACCTTCTCATTTATGGCATGGGCGAAATGCCGTTGCGCGAATGCGTGCGACTGCTGAAACGCGGCGTTCCGTTCTCCTCGCTCACCGCAGTCGCCCAAACGGCCTATCTGCTGCCGCCGGGACAAGTGCCGCCCAAGAACAAGAACTGGGAGGACTTCGCGCTCCACTCGCACGACGAGTGCCTCGAAGAACGTGGAAAGTATTCGCGCAACTTCAAACACATCGAGACCGAGTCCAATCGCGTGAAGGCCCGCAGGCTCTTCCAACAAACAGGCGACCGGCTGTTGGTGGTGAACCCGCCGTTCCCGACGATGACGGAAACCCAGATCGACGCCTCGTTCGACCTGCCCTACACGCGTCTGCCGCACCCGAAATACCGCAAGCGCGGCCCGATCCCGGCCTACGAGATGATCAAGCACTCGATCAACATGCACCGCGGATGTTTCGGCGGCTGCAGCTTCTGCACCATCTCGGCGCATCAGGGGAAATTCGTCGCCTCGCGCTCGAAGGAGTCGATCCTGCGCGAGGTCGAATCCATCAAGCAGATGCCGGATTTCCGCGGCACCATCAGCGACCTCGGCGGCCCTTCGGCGAACATGTACCAGATGAAGGGCAAGCAGCAGTGGATCTGCGACGAGTGTGTGCGCCCGTCCTGCATCTGGCCGGATGTGTGCCGCAATCTCGACACCGACCACACGCCGCTGCTGGAGATTTACGAAGCTGTTAGAAACACCGAGGGGATCAAGCACGCCCACGTCGCCAGCGGCATCCGTTACGATCTGTTCCTCCACAACAAGGGGACCACGCCCGAGGTCAAGGCCAGCCATGAGAGATATGTCGAGGAACTCGCCGCCCACCATGTGCCCGGGCGCATCAAGGTGGCTCCGGAGCACACCAGCGACCATGTGCTGCGGGTGATGAGAAAACCGAGCTTCGACCTTTTCTATCAGTTCAAGGAGAAGTTCGATGCCGCCGCATGCAAGGCGGGCAAGGAGAACATGCCGGTGATCCCGTATTTCATCAGCTCGCATCCGGGTTCGCGGCCCGAGGACATGGCGGAACTGGCATTGAAAACAAAGGACCTCGGTTTCCGGCTCGAACAGGTGCAGGATTTCACTCCCACGCCAATGACGGTGGCCACCGAGATCTATGTGACCGGCACGCATCCGTATGATGGCAAGGAAGTGGAAGTCGCCCGCACGCCGGAGGAGAAGCAGACTCAACGGAGCTTCTTCTTTTGGTACAAACCGGAGATGCGCAAGACACTGCGTGACACCTTGGGAAAACTCGGCCTTCGGGACGTCGCCACACGGTTGCTTGATGGAAAGCAGAAGACCGAAGACGTTACTCCGCCGCCGCACATCACACCGTGCGGGTTGGGAAGGAAACCCGCGCGGAGGTTCTTCCCGGGCAAAGCGAAAAACGGCGGAGACTGATGATTCGGGTCGCCCGGAACCGTTTGACTCCGCCACACCGTAGTGATTGCCAAGATCATCCAAAACCGCTTTAGGGGTCTTGCATCCTCCCACCACCATGAAATCCATCCTCATTCGCTCCATCGCGCTGGCGATGCTGTCCCTTGCCCATGTCTCCGGCGCGATCGTTGGCCACACCTTCACAGGAGTCACGACAGCGAACCCCTTCCAGCCATCCTCACTGAACACCGAGTTTCCCGCCGGCACCCGCTGGACGCTGCGGGTGGAGTGGGACGATGCGGCGCTTCCCGGCAGCCTTTTCGCCACCCAGGCCGGATACGCGGTCACCAAACTCACGCTCACCCTTCAGGGGGCGGGCGGCACATGGACGACAAGCTCGGTCTCGGCCAACCGCTCGTTCTCCCTGAACACCGGCAGCAGTCATGAGATCCAGTTCACCAGCGGCTGGGGGCCGGCCGATCACAGCAACCAGACGCTGCTCGGCAGCGTGCAGCCGTACAGCATCAACCTCGTCCTGGCCGATCCCACGGCGAAGGCCATCAAGGCGCTGACTCCGGTTCCCAAGGCGATGAACCTCGGACTCTGGAGCGCCGATCCCGCCAAGTCCTACTTCAAGTTCTATCTGAACAACATGGGCAACCAATACATCCTCGGCACCATCGACGGTGTGGGTGTGGTCACCGAACCCGAGATTTCCGTGCAACAACCGGCGGGCACGGAACTCAAGGACGGGAAGTCGTCCAAAGCATTCGGTGCGTCCAAGGTCAACAAGGCGGCTCCGGCGAAAACCTTCATCATCCGGAACAAGGGCAAGGCCACGCTAAGCGGACTCAAGGTTTCCAAGTCCGGAAACCAAAAGAACGATTTCACAGTCGGCCCGCTTTCCAAGACATCACTCGCACCCGGCGCGAAGGCGACGTTCACGGTGACCTTCAAACCCAAGGCGAAAGGCGCGCGCGAGGCCGTGCTGAAGGTCGCGAGCAACGACAAGGATGAGAATCCCTTCGAGATCGAGGTGACCGGCAGCGGCAAGTGACCGGATCACTCAGTTCTTCGGATTCCAGTGGCCGTTGTTTTCCTCGGGACCGAACCAGCCGAGGCGGTGGGTTTCCGGATTGCCGCCGTGCGGATTGGCCCCGCCGCGCGATTTGTTAGAAACCACGGTTGAGACGCTGCCGTCGCACCACGCGACGATGGCGCTGCCGTTGGCGCGGAAGTGGACGCTCGGCGAAGGGCGCGAACCGGAGGGACCGTCGCCGAAATCCCAAAACGGCGGCTCGCAGTAGGGATACTCCTGAAGCCCGGTCGAAACGGCGTAGGCGGTGGTGGCGAACATCACGGTGTGGCCGGGATTGGCGACGTTGGCCGCGCGTTGGGACAGGCGGATGCGCGTGGTTCTGTCGAAGGGAGAGCCGGGCAGTCCGCCGATGTAGGCGGCGTTGTAACCATAACCTCCGGTGCCGTTTTCAAAACTCGCCGAACCCTCGACCATCGCCTTGAACAAGGGACAAGTGGTGACCCGCATGCTCTTGCCGAGATAGGGCGAGAGGAACCCGGCCGTCGGATCAAAGCGGCCCGATGCCGACGAGCGCGCGCCGTGCCAGCGACGGTTGTTCGATTGGTCGTCCGCCGGGCAATAGACGCCGTGATCCGTGAGATACACCGCGTTGGCCGCCGCCAGCGAGCGCAGGTTGGCCGAGCTTTCGATCACCCTCGCGCGGGTGATCAGCGTGCGGCTGCCGGACCATGCGAGCGCGGCGAGCGCCGCCACGATCACGATGACCACAAGCAGTTCCATCAGGGTGAAGCCCCGTGGCTGTCGCTGCGGTCGTGTCGAGTCGATGATCATCATTCAGGGAGTTGGGACGGAAAACCTGGTGATCATGACCCGCAGAAAACCGCGGCCGGAACTGGCTTCGTTGTCGCGCACGGTCGTGCGGCGGATCACACCCACGCTCGCCACATCACTGGCGGAAACCTCGCTAATGGCCGGGGATTTCCCCGGCGCAGGCAGGAACGCGGCGCCCGCCGTGCTGGTGGCGAGGGTGATCCATGTGCCCTCTTCCATCGAAGGCGAAGACTGCACTTCGATCACGAGATCGGTGAGACGCTCATCACGGATGAAGGTGATGGCGGGCTTGCCGTCGACGATGGAAACCGACGGTGCGCTTGGGTCAGGTTTCCATGGCAAGGTGGCCGCGGCGTATTCCAACAGGTTGCAAGCGCCGTCGCCATCCGGATCATCCATCGCATCGCGGTCTCCGGTATCGAGAGCTTCGAGCTGCGGCCATTCCGCATAGGTCATCGGCGAGGAGATGGCTCCGACGGCCTCCAGATCGAATCCTCCCGAGCCGAAGGTCACCCACGGATCGCGGATCGGGTTTCCGGTGGAGTCGGTGAAACTTCCGTCTCCCGGCACATCGATGAGACGCACATGGCGGATTTCCGACAAACCCACTTCCGTTAGATCAAAGGGCGTGCCCCACGATTCGCCATAGCCGTTCACATGCTTGCCGGCGAGATTGCGGACATTGGTGGGATCGATGGAACCGTAACCGCCTACGGCCGATGGGGTGAGCGAGCGCGAGGGGAAGCGGACGAAGTTGATGCCATCCGCGGACACCTCGACATGGGCGAGTTCGCCGAAGATGCCGCCCACTCCCGCGCCGCCATAGTTGGTCTGGGCGATGACGCCGTTTTCGAAGATGACAAAATCCGCGCCGCTGAGGTTGCGCACCGGCCGGGCGAGTTCGAGAGTGATCGAGCCGGGCGGATGACCGCTGGCGATGGCGGTGGCGTTGAGTTCGCCGAGGGCGACGACATCGAAGACATCACCGGTGACCGGTCCGAGCGCGAGCGCCGGATCGTTGAACGGCGTGGAGGTGTCCGACCGCTGGTATTCGCCCACGGTTTCCGCCCAGGCGAAAAACAGCGGATGAACGTGGTTGTCCGGATTCTGATAGATCGGCTGTTCGTTTGCATCGAAGGCGATGAGAACACGTGCCTTGCCGATGCCGTGCGGGCCGGTGAAACCCGGCACCGGCGCATCGGTGGCGCTCAGCGGATCATTCAGCGCGAGCGAATAGGGACCGGCGAGCGCTCCCGCGGCGGTTGCCGCGAGAACGCTGTGGATGACGTGTCCAATGGATGGTTTCACGAACGGTGGTCGTGCGGGATCAGCGCCTGCGCCGGAGCACGATGGCCAGCCCGGCCAGCGAGCAGGCCAATGCGGAGGGTTCGGGCACGGCGACGTTGTCGATGGCGAAGAATGACGGCGTGTTCATGCCGAAGAGGCCGTTGTCCGAGGAACTCATCGAAAAGCGGATCTGGTCCGCCATGCCGAGCGCGGAGAAATCCACGGCGGTCCATTCGTCGATGATGTAATCCTGCGAGTTATCACCGAAGCGGAAGTCGGCGAGATAGAAGTCGATGAACGCGCCGGTGGGATTGCCGCCAATGAAGGCCGAGAGGGTGAGCTTCAGCCAGTCCGCGTCGTTGCCCGAGGCACCGCCGAACTTTTTCGCGAACATGTCGCCATCGCGCATCGAAAGCGCGGCGTAGGTCGTGTTGGTGATGGAAGCCCCCTTGCCGGCGAGGTTGGTGATTCCGGCGAAGGTGATGTGGGCCGCGTCGTCGTAGGTGGACCAGTAGCCGACCGCGTAGTTTGACGATCCTCCGGCTCCGCCGCCGGCGAAGGCGCTGTATTGGTTGAAGTAACCCGGAGTGGTCGTGTCGGTCTGACTCGAAACGGCAAAGCCCGACCACGAATCAAACGTGGCGTTGTAGTCGTTCCGAAACGTCGAGCCGTGAACCGTGAAGCCACCCGCGGGGGACGACTGGTTCAGATAGCCGGACGGCGGCAGGGTGATTTCCTCGAAGGTGACGACCGCCGCGGCGGCGCCTTGGGAAACGGCGATGAGGCCCGCCAGCGCGGACCTCCCGATGGTGTGGTGTTTCATGTGTCTCTTCAGTGTGTTGGTGGTTGAAGAGATGGCTGCGGGCGAGTCCCGCCGCCTTCTCCCGTCAGCCCTTTTTCGCGAAGGGCCGTGTTGTGCCCCATCCGCCGGACTGGCCGGCGGGCGGGTGACGAGCAACGGGGGCGCAAGTATTCGGACTCCCGGTCATCGCTCCTCCCGCCTTCACCGTTTGTTTGGAAACGATTGGACTGTTGGGATTCGCGACCGGTTACCGCAGCGCGACTGTTCCGGATTTTCACCGGATTCCATGACGCCCTCGTGGTTGGTCGGCGCGAGAGTCCGCCTTCCGGCAGCCAGCGACAAGACCAAACCCGCCGTTCCGCAGTTGGCGCGTGGTTCTTGCGAAATGGTGCGCACCGCTTGCCGCTTGACGCCGGGGGCGCGTGGGGTTTCCTTCCCGCCGCATGTTTCGCGAACTCCTGAAGTCCAAGCTCCATCGCGCGATGATCACCGATGCGGATGTCGAGTATGAAGGCAGCATCGAGATTCCCTCGGACCTGATGGCGGCGGCGGACCTGTGGGCGGGCGAGAAAGTGCTGGTGGCCTCGATCACCACCGGCGAGCGCCTGGAAACCTACGTGCTCGAAGGCCAACCCGGCACGGGGAAGATCCTCATCAACGGCGGGGCGGCCCACCTGATCAAGGCGGGCGAACGCGTGACCATCATGGCCTTCGGCTATTCCGAGCAGGCGATTCAGCCGAAATCCCTCCTTCTCAACGACCGCAATAACATCATCCGCGGGGCCCGCTGAGGCCGGGAATGGCATTGACCGGTCCATAGGCGGGTGTTAGTTCTTCCTGCCCATGAATCGTTTCCCGGTCATCACCGCTGCCGCCGTCGGCTTGAGTCTCGCAGGCTGCGAAACCTTCAACCAACCGATCTCCAGCGGAGACTTCGATCCGCTCCGTCCGCCGGGCGGAAACATCGGTCTGAACACCAACACCGCGCCGCTGTTCAAGGCCGGTGAGTTTGTCCGCGCGGCGATGGACAGCACCGCGTTTTACAAGACCCGTCCGAAGGGCGAGGCGGATGCCGACAAGCTGCTGCCGCGCGGCACTTCAATGAAGGTGATCTCGGTTTCGGACAGCTATGTGAAAGTGGAACTGGATTCCGGAGAAGTCGGCTTTGTCCCCACCGTGATGGTCGAGAATCCAAATGCTGCGGCCGCAGGCGTGCCTCCGGTAAATCCCGGCGAATACCAAGTCTATCCTCCATTGGGTGGCTTCGGCGATCCGTTGCCGGTGGTTCCTCCGGGTGAAACGCCGCCTGAGGGCGCAATCCCCACCGTCATCGACCCCGAGGCTCCTGCCGGCACCACTCCTGTGCCACCGGCGACGACTCCCACCGATACCTTCCCGGCTCCGGCCGAGCAACCGGCCCCCGGCCCCGCGCCGCTGCCGCCGAATCAGGATGAAATCGAGGCGCAGAAGAAGGCCGCCGAGGCCACGCCGAAGCTCGAAGAGTGATCAGGCGCGGTAGCGCTCGTAGGCCTCGACGATCCGGCCCACCACCGGATGGCGGATGATGTCGGCTTGGGAAAACCGCTGGAACGCGATGCCCTCCACGCCTTCGAGCGCGTGTTCTGCCTCCGCCAAACCGGAGCGCACGCCCGGTTTCAAGTCCACTTGCGAGCTGTCACCGGTGACCACCATCCGCGATTCGTCGCCAAGGCGGGTGAGCGCCATGAACATCTGCTCGCGCGTGGTGTTCTGCGCCTCGTCGAGGATGACAAACGAGCGTGCCAGCGTGCGGCCGCGCATGAAGGCGAGCGGCGCGATTTCGATGGTGCCTTCCTCCAGATAGCGCTGGCCTTCCTCGGGATCGAGCATGTCGTGGATCGCGTCATACAAAGGCCGCAGGTAGGGAGCCACCTTCTCGCGCATGTCTCCGGGAAGAAACCCGAGCGCCTCGCCCGCTTCCACCGCCGGACGGGTGAGCACGATGCGCTGCATGACCTTGCGCTTGAGCATCGTGAGTGCCATCGCCATCGCGAGGTAGGTCTTGCCGGTGCCCGCCGGCCCGAGACCGAACACCACGTCATTGGTCTCGATGGCGCGCACATACTCCAGTTGCGCCGGGGTTTTGGGAAACACCGGCTTGCGCCCGCGGGAACCGACGAGTTTCACCTCCGCCAGATCGTTGAGACCCACCGCGCCGTCGCGCGACGCCACATCCACCGCCAGCCGGAACTCGCGCAACTCGATTCGCCCGCCCTTGCGGCGCGCGTTCTCCAGATCCGCGAACACCGCCTTCGCACGCGCCACCGCAGCGGGCGCGCCGCTCAAACGCACCCAGCCCTCGCGCGTCACCGCATGCACGCCCAACCCGGCTTCGAGGTAGCCGAGGTTCTTCGGATCGTTGGCAAACAACTCATGGAGAAACTGCGGAGTATCGAACTCCAGTTTCACCTCAATCGGTTCCGGCTCGCTCATGAGGCGCGGATCATGCGGTTCCGAGACGCACGTTTGGAAGGCAAAACCGCCGGGAGGGATTTCAGGGATTCGACATCCGGCTTTGAAGAAACGCCCTCATTTCCCGCGTCATGCCGGGTTGGGGAATCCGCTCGACCCACGTGGGACGGAATACATGTCTCCGCGTCGGTGAAGTCCCACAGAAACGCGAAGCCATGGCAGACCCGGCCGCCCGTCCCACGGGTGCGCTGCCCTGGTCGTTCACAACGCAAAAATTCCGGAAATTTCCCGTTGCCAACCCCCGATCCGCGTCCCTAACCTTCGCCCAGCATGAAAAAACTCGCATTCATCGCAAGCGCTCTCGCCTCCCTTACCGTGTTCGTTTCGGCGGACATCCACGCACCTCCGGCGCACACCTACACCGCCGAGCGCAAGCTGGGCCGCGCACTCAGCAACATCGTTTACGGCATCATGGAAATCCCCGAGCAGATCGTTCGCAAGAACGAGCAGTACGGGCGCAAGGCCGGCTTCACCTACGGAGCCGTTGATGGCACCAGCCGCGCCCTCCGCCGCCTCGGCTACGGTTTCTACGAGCTGTTCACCTTCACCTGCCCGACCTACCGCGGCACCTTCAAGCCACCCTACGAGCGCTGCGGTGAGGACAACCGGATCGAGATGAACGTTCACGACGGTCTCTCGGAATTCCCGCCGGAGCTTGGCGCCGAGTCCTACTTCGACCACACGCGCTCGCAGAAATACTGATCTCCGGTCAGCCTGCCACGATTTCAAAACCCGCCGCTCCCCGTTGAGCCGGCGGGTTTTTTCTTGGGATTTTCTGTCGCGCCATTTCGGATTCGCGGTTAGCCTCCGCGCATGAATCCCGAGGAAAGCGCCACCCGTCGCCACTACTGGCAACGCCAGGCTGCCATGGTCCGCCGCCGCGTGAATCTCGCCTGGTGGATCGAAACGTCCAGCGGTCCGCTGTTGCTCGGATCGCTTGCCGGGGCGGCCGTGCTGCTGCTGGTTCGCCGTGAGTTGCCGCAGATCGCCATGTGGCAGACCGCCGGATTCACGGCCGCCGGACTGCTGTTGGTCGGGTTGGTCTGCCTGCTGATCGCCCGCCGCCGGTTTGAAACGACCGCCGAATCGCTGGTCCGGATCGAGGCTTCGATGAGGATGCGCAACGCCCTGTCCGCCGCCACCGCCGGGGTCGCGCCGTGGCCCGCTCCGGGCGGGCGGATCGATGCCGGCCTCCAATGGCGCTGGCCGCGCCTGCTGGTGCCGGTGCTTGGTTCGCTCGCACTGCTCGCCGCCGGGTTGTGGGTGCCGGTTTCCGGAAAATCCGCCGCAGTCAAGGCCGGTAGCGACCAGCCGCAGGCGTGGAACCAGCTTGAGGCGGAATTGGACATGCTCGCCAAGGAGGAAGTCGTGGATGAGGCCTATCTGGAGGACACCCGCAAGCAACTGGACGAACTCAAGGCGCAGGAGGAGGAACAATGGTTCAGCCATTCCTCGCTGGAGGCCACCGACTCGCTGAAGCGCTCGCACGAAGCGGAAACCCAGCGGCTCGAGCGCGAACTCGGCCGCGCGGAAAAGGCGCTCGCCGCCTTGGAGAAGAATGCCGGGGCCATGGGGCAGGAGCAGAAGGACCGGCTGATGGAGGAATTCGACCAGGCGCTCGATGGGCTGCGCAACGGCGCCATGAAACCGAACCCCGAACTGATGGAACAACTCAAGGGGATGGATTTGAAAAACCTCGGCAACCTGCCGCCCGAACAACTCCAACAGCTCAAGGAAAACCTCGCCAAACACGGCAAATGCCTTGGCGAGTGCAACGGCGGCGAAGGCAACGAATGGGACGAGGATCTCATGGCGGATGGCAATGGCCAGGGCGAAGGCGAAGGTGAAGGCAAGGACGGCGAAGGCCCGGGCAAGGGCGGCGTCAACCGCGGCCCCGGACACGCCGGCGGAGTGCTCGGCAATCAGCGCGACGGCGTGGAAACCGGCAAGATGGAGGCGCTCGCCGCCAAGGATCTCTCGCGCTCGGCTCCGGGCGATCTGTTAGAACTTCAGGACGGCGAGCACGACGTGGACAAGGGCGCTTCCGCCGTCACCGCCGGGGGCAACACCACCGCCACCGGCAAGGGCGGCGACCGGGTGTGGAGGGAATCGCTCGATCCCGACGAACAGCGCGCGATGAAACGGTTTTTCGAGTAATCGGAACCGGCTTACCTCCGGCTTCCGCCTTGCATCAGATCGACACCGGCGTCGGTCATCACCACTCTGGCGATCTTTCCATCCGGCGTGTGTTCGAGGCGGTCGATGCAGGTTTCTCGCTTCCCGGTGAAGGGTCCCCCACCCTCGCGATCATTCCAGCGGTGATAGACGATGAACCATGGCTCACTGCCGGGCAGGCGGACCATCGAGTGATGACCCGGCCCCTTGTGGCGGTGGTCGCTGGCAAGGATCACACCCTGATAGGTCCATGGCCCGATGGCGGTTTCGCCGGTGGCGTAATGCACCGAATAACTCGCGTCCCGATAGTTCCCGTGGCTATAGCTGAGATAGTAGCGGCCCGCATGATGATGCACGAAGGGCCCTTCGGTGAAAAGCCGGGGAGTCTTCACCGGGATCTCCCGTTTGAATGAGACCATGTCCGGGCTCAGCTCGAAGACGCGCAGCTTCGATCCGGCGCTGCCACCCGCATAGAGATAACAGGTTCCGGTTTCCGGATCCTGGAAAACGAAGGGATCGATGGCTTCGAATCCCGATCCTCCGGTGAGCAGCGGTTTTCCAGAGTCCCGGAACGGACCTTCCGGCCGATCGCCCACCGCCACGCCGATCCGCGAAGGAGTCGGGTTCTGCGGGCCTACGGAGTAATAGAAGTAATATCTCCGATCCTTGCGGATGGCGCAGGGTGCCCAGGCAAAGTGGCGTTCCGCGCCGTCGTCCCGGATCCATCGCACCTCATCGAGACGGAGGATCGGCCCGTGTTTTTTCCACTGGCTCCCATCCGTCGAGGACCACGCGAAGAACTCGGTGCCACCACCTCCTCCGGTCGGATAGATCCACAGGGTCTTGTCAAAGACAACCGCATGCGGATCGGCGACAGATAGAATCGGGTTGGCCGCACGGAGATCCGAAACCAGAAGGGCGAGGATGACCGACAGGCAGCGCATGAGCGACCGGGATGTTTTCACTCACCCAGCTGCGGATAGTCGAGATAGCCCTTCTCCCCGCTGCCATAAAAGGTTTCCGGATCGGGCGGGTTCCATGGCGCGTTGAGGCGCAGACGCTCGACGAGGTCGGAGTTGGCGATCGCGGGTTTGCCGAAGGCGACGGCATCCGCATGGCCGGAAGTGATGGCATGACGCGCGCTTTCGGCGGTGAAACCTTCGTTGGCGATATACACTCCGCCGAACTCGCGCTTGAGCATCGGCCCGAGCGCGTGGCGGTCGTGCGACTCGCGCGCACAGAGGAAGGCGAGCTTGCGTTTTCCGAGTTCCCTCGCCACATGCCCGAACAAGGAGGCGGGATCGGAATCGCCCATGTCATGCGCGTCACAACGCGGGGCGATGTGCATGCCCACGCGGTCCGCGCCCCAGACGGAGATCACCGCGTCGGTCACTTCCATCATGAAGCGCGCGCGGTTTTCGATGGGCCCGCCGTATTCGTCGTCACGGCGGTTGGTGGAGTCCTGGAGAAACTGGTCGATTAGATAGCCGTTCGCGCCGTGGATTTCGACGCCGTCAAAGCCTGCCGCCATCGCGTTCTCCGCACCCTTGCGATAGGCTTCGACCACGCCCGGGATTTCATCCAAGTCCAGCGCGCGCGGAATTTCGAAGGACTTCATCGGCCGCAGCAAACTGACATGCCCGGCGGGATGCACCGCGCTCGCGGAAACGGGAGTCGCGCCATTCAGATAATGCGGATCGGAAACCCGGCCGACATGCCAGAGTTGCAGCAGGATCCGTCCGCCGGCTTCGTGCACCGCCTTGGTGACAAGTTTCCAGCCGTCCACCTGCTCGCCGGACCAGATACCGGGAGTATCGGGATAACCGACGCCCATGGGATCGACCGATGTGGCCTCCGAGAGAATCAGCCCGAACGAGGCGCGGCGGGCGTAGTATTCGGCCATCATGGCGCTCGGCACCCTGCCGACAGAGGCCCGGCAACGGGTGAGCGGGGCCATCACGATGCGGTTGGGAAGATGCAAGGCACCGGCTTGCAGCGGTTGGAAAAGCGGGTCGGACATCTGGGCGGAAGCAAAGCAGCATCGCGCTCCGATGCAAGCGGAGCGCGGCGGTTTTCTCGGCCCCTCGGCGTGAGGCCACACTCGCGGCTTGGCATTTGCTGAAAATTCCGGAACAAAACATCCGTAAATACCCCGTGCCGATGCGCCCCTTGACCTTTGCCGCCCTCATCACCCTGGCGTTCGCCGCGCCGGGTGGTGCGGTGGACCTGTGGGAGCTGCCGCCGCTGAGGTATTCGGAAACGACGCCGGGCGATCCGGTTTCGAAACTGGCCGCCGAGATCCGCGACGGCCGCCGCATCGAGGGAATGGCACCGCTGGAGCGCCTGCGCTTCGCGCTCGATCTGTTAGGGATTCCCGAGGAATCGCAGGTGCTGGTGTTTTCCAAAACCAGCAAGCAGAACCCGCTGATCCACCCCGGCAATCCGCGCTGCCTGTTCTTCAATGAGAACGCGTATGTCGGCTACGTCCCCGGCGGCGACATCGAAGTGGCGGCCTACGATCCGCTATTGGGCCCGGTATTCCACCTGATCGGTGGCGGCGGCGAGGGCGAACCGCTCCGAGTGACGCGCGACACTTCGGATTGCCTTTCATGCCACGGCACCGCCCGCACCGAATCGGTCCCCGGCGTGCTGGTGCGCTCCGTGTTTCCCGATGAAAACGGCCTGCCCATCCTGCCGCTCGGCACCTTCCTCATCGACCACACCAGCCCGCTCGCCGAGCGCTGGGGCGGATACTACGTCACCGGGAGATCATCGCTGCCCCACCTCGGCAACCGCACGTTCGTGGAAACCGACGAGCGCGCGCTGCCGGACCGCGCCATTGAACTCACCACACTCGCCGGACGCATCGACGTCTCGAAATACCCGCGCCCAACCAGCGACATCGTCGCACTGATGGTGCTCGAACACCAATGCCGCGTCCACAACCTGCTCACCGCCGCCTCCATGAACTACCGCCGGGCCCGTTTCCTCCATCAGGCGCTCGATCCCTCGACCGATCCCGATCTCGGGTCCGCCGGCAAGATCGCGGACGACGCCGCGGGGAAAATCGTCGCGGCGCTGCTGTTTGAAAACGAGGCGGAACTCGGCGAGGACGGCATTGAGGGCGATCCGGCGTTTCAGGAGGCCTTCGCGCGGCGGTTTCCCAAGTCCCGTGACGGCCGCTCGCTCGCCGACTTCCAGCTGAATACCCGGATTTTCAAACACCGCTGCTCCTACATGGTCCACTCCGCCGCCTTCGACGCCCTGCCCGGCCGGGTGAAGTCCGCCGTCATCACCCGCCTCCGCACCGTGCTTGAAACCCCGTCCGCGCCGGGAAATTTCCCCCACCTCGCGGATTCCGAGCGCCGCCGCATCGCCGCCATCCTCGCCGATACCCTGCCCGCATGGAATCAGCCTCAGTGACGCGCCGGACTCACGATGGATTCTCACACGGGCCAAATCGACTGAAATGCCAGCCTCGCGGAGTGGCGCTTTGAAAGCGCCATCATGCGCACAGGCGGCTTCAAGCCGCCCTTGCGGGACATGGCTGCCCGGAGGCAGCCACTCCAGTCGTGCGAAACCCCCAACTTACCCGGCCGAACCGTTTCCGATTTCACTTCACTAGCGCGGGGGCCGCGCCTAGGGATTCCGGCGACATGTCTGAGACGCCCACCCGCCCCGGAAAACTCATGGCCGCCAACCGCGGCGAAATCGCGATCCGCATCTTCCGCGCCGCCAACGAACTCGGCCTGCGCACGGTCTCGATCTTCGCCGAGGAGGACCGCTTCTCGATCCACCGCTTCAAGGCCGACGAAGCCTACCCGCTCGACGCCAAGAAGGGCCCGGTGGGAGCCTACCTTGATGTCGAGGGCATCGTCGCGCTCGCCAAGCAGAAGGGCGTCACCATGATCCATCCGGGCTACGGTTTCCTTTCGGAAAACGCCGCCTTCGCCCGCGCCTGCGCCCGTGAGGGCATCACCTTCGTCGGCCCCTCGCCCGAGTTGTTGGAAAACATGGGCGACAAGACCGCCGCCCGCACTCTGGCCCACAAGTTCAACGTCCCCACCCTTCCCGGCACGGAAAACCCGATCAGCGATCCGGACGAAGCCATCACCGTCGCGCACGAGATCGGTTTCCCGCTCATCATCAAGGCGGCCTTCGGCGGCGGCGGTCGCGGCATGCGCGTGGTGGAAAAACCATCGCAACTCGCCGGCCTGTTGGCCGAAGCGCAAAGCGAGGCGGAAAAGGCTTTCGGGAATCCCGCCGTTTTCCTCGAACGCTACATCTCCCGCGCCAAACACATCGAGGTGCAGATCCTCGGCGACCAGCATGGCAACGTCGTTCACCTCCACGAGCGCGATTGCTCGGTGCAGCGCCGCTATCAGAAAGTCGTCGAAGTCGCTCCCGCGATGAACCTCGATCCGAAGGTCCGCAAGGAGTTGTGTGATGCCGCCGTCGCCCTCGCCAAGGGCATCGGCTACAACAACGCCGGCACCGTCGAGTTCCTCTATGACATGGACCAGAACGACTGGTTCTTCATCGAGATGAACCCGCGCATCCAGGTCGAGCACACCGTGACCGAGTGCGTCACCGGCATCGACCTCGTCCGCTCGCAAATCCTCATCGCCCAAGGCGAAAACCTCCACGGGCCCGAAGTCGCCATTCCCGCGCAGGAGGCGATCCCTTGCAATGGTTTCGCCATCCAGTGCCGCGTCACCACCGAGGATCCGCAGAAGGGTTTCGCTCCGGACTACGGCCGCATCCTCAACTACCGCTCGGCCGCCGGCTTCGGCATCCGTCTCGACGCCGCCACCGGAGACGCCGGATCGGTGGTCACGCCATTCTATGACTCGATGCTGGTGAAAATCACCGCCATGGGCCGCGATTTCCCGATGGCCTGCCAGCGCATGGACCGCGCCCTGCGCGAGTTCCGCATCCGCGGCGTGAAGACCAACATCCCCTTCCTCGAAAACGTCATCGCCGACGACACCTTCCGCTCCGGCCAGGCTCACACCAAGCTGATCGACACCAAGGCCGAGTTGTTCCACTTCATCACCCGCCGCGACCGCGCCACGCGGACCTTGGCCTATCTCTCCGACATCACCGTCAACGGCAACCCCACCGCCAAGGGCTGGAAACCCGCCGCCGCGATGCCCAAGGCCCATGTGCCGGACTCGCTGATCATCGAACACCACGCCCAAGTGCCAAAAGGCTCCCGCGACATCCTGTTAGAGAAGGGGCCGGATGCCTTCTGCAAGTGGATCCTCGATGAGAAACGCCTGCTCATCACCGATACCACCCTGCGCGACGCCCACCAGTCGCTCATCGCCACCCGCATGCGCACCTATGACATGCTGCGCGTCGCCGAGGCCATGGCCCACCGCGTGCCGCAACTCTTCTCCCTCGAAATGTGGGGTGGCGCCACCTTCGACACGGCCATGCGTTTCCTCCACGAGTGTCCGTGGGAACGCCTGCGCCGCCTGCGCGAGAAGATTCCGAACCTCTGCTTCCAGATGCTCTTCCGCGGCTCGAACGCCGTCGGCTACTCGAACTACCCGGACAACGTGGTCGCCGGCTTCGTCAAGCACTCGGCGGACTCCGGCATGGACATCTTCCGGATCTTCGACTCGCTCAACTACCTGCCCAACATGCAGGTAGCCATGGAGGCCGCGCGCGAACACGGCAAGGTGCTCTGCGAGGCCGCCATCTGCTACACCGGCGACATCCTCGACTCGAAGCGCGACAAGTATTCGCTGAACTATTACATCAAAAAGGCGAAGGAGGTCGAGAAGATGGGCGCGCACATCCTCGCCATCAAGGACATGGCCGGACTCTGCAAACCCCAGGCCGCCTACAACCTCGTCCACGCCCTGAAACAGGAAATCGGCATTCCCATCCATTTCCACACCCACGACACCTCCGGCCTCAACGCCGCTTCCGTGATCGCCGCCGCCAAGGCCGGTGTGGACATCGTGGACCTCGCCATCGCCTCAATGTCCGGCTCCACCTCGCAGCCGAACCTCAACTCGGTCTCCGCCGCCCTCTCTAACAGCGACCGCGACCCCGGCCTCGATTTCGATTCGCTCAACGAACTCTCCGATTACTGGGAGGAAGTGCTCGGTTTCTACAAACCCTTCGACTCCGCCCCGCGCGCCGGCACCGCCGAGGTCTACGAACACGAAATGCCCGGCGGCCAGTACACCAACCTCCGCGAGCAGGCCAACGCCATGGGCCTCGGCCACCGCTGGCGCGAAATCGCCCGCACCTACGCCGAGGTCAACCAGCTCTTCGGCGACATCGTCAAGGTCACGCCCTCGTCCAAGGTCGTCGGCGACATGTGCATGTTCCTCGTCACCCGCGGCATCAAGGCGGCCGACGTGCCGAAACTCAAACCGGGAAGCATCGACTTCCCGGAATCGGTCATCGACATGCTCTCGGGCGGCCTCGGCCAACCCGACGGCGGCTGGCCCGCCGATGTCCAGAAGGTCGTCCTCGGACCGAACAAAAAGGCCACCACCAAGCGCCCCGGCGAACTGGCTGATCCCGTGGACATCGAAGCCGTCCGCGCGGAACTCTCCGCCAAGCTCGGCCGCCCCGCCAGCGATGATGACCTGTTCTCCCACCTGATGTATCCGCAGGTCTTCGCCGACTTCACGGCCTTCAGAAACCAATACGACGACCTCAGCGCCCTGCCCACGCCCGCCTTCTTCTACGGCCTGCAGATCGGCGAGGAGATCGAGATTGAGATCGACCCCGGAAAAATCCTCATCATCAAGCTCATCTCCATCGGCGAGGCCGACAGCAACGGCCGCCGCGCCCTGTTCTACGAACTCAACGGCATGCCGCGCGAGTCGGTCGTCGCCGACAAGTCGCTCAAGTCCGCCGCCACCGTCTCCCGCGCCAAGGGCGATCCCAACAACCCCGCCCACGCCTGCGCCCCGATGCCCGGCATGGTCACCGAGGTCGCCATCTCCATCGGCCACGAAGTCAAGGCCGGCGACAAACTCGTCGTCCTCGAAGCCATGAAGATGCTCACCACCGTCTCCGCCTCCACCGACGGCACCATCGCCGAAGTCCTCGTGAAAAAGGGCGAGCAGGTGGATAGTGATGATTTGTTGGTGAGGATCGAGACGGCGTGATCCCCGGCAGGGACCGACCTCCGTGGCGGTCCGGCGAATGCTCAGGGAATGAAATGCCGATTCCGTGCACCATGCCCCTCGCGTCGGCCGCGCATTCGCACCCCATTCTCCCGGACGCTTGCGGAGAAGCGTCCCTGCCCACGCCCCCGCGAGGAATCAGGCAGGGACCGCTCTCCGAGCGGTCCGGCGAATGTTCCGTGAATGAAATGCCGATCCCGAGCCCCACGGACATTACCATCGGCCACTCATTCGCCCCCCATTCTCACGGACTGCCCGGAGGTCAGTCCCTGCCTTTTTCGCATCTCATTCTCTTGGTCAGGTCTTTCCGCTTCGAATCAACGTCCCTCACTCCGGCAGAACGGTGGCGATGACCGGGGTGGCGGAGAAGATGCGGGTGGCGGTATCGCGGACGGCGGAAACTGTTAGATTCTGATAGATTCCGGGCAGTTGGCGGTGTTGGTCGGCGGGGTGGCCGAAGAGGAGGTCGATGGCGATGTGGCGGGCGGTGTGGCCGGGGGATTGCTGTTGGAGGGCGAGGCCGCTGAGGACGGTGGCGCGGACGCGTTCGAAGGCGTCTTCGGGAATGCCGCGCTCGGCGATTTTCGCGATCTCCTTGAGCATTTCGGCGCGGGCGAGGTCGGCCTGCTCGGGGGAGGTGGCGAGGTAGAAGGTGAAGAGCCCGGTATCGTGGCCGAGGAACTGGGTGGCGCCGACCTGATAGGCGAGGCCGAGTTCCTCGCGGATGCGGTTGAAGAGCGGGCCGGCCATGTCGGAAGCGTATTCCTGGAGCATGGCCAGCGCGTGGCGTTCCGGACTGGAGGCGGAGGCGCCGGGGAAACCGATGGCGAGCACGGCCTGTTTCTTGGGCAGGCGGACGAGGGTTTCGCCACCGGCGGAATGGCTGGCCGGCGGGACGGGCCATGGTTTGCCGGGAGGCATGGCGGAGAAGTGGCCTTCCAACTGCTCGAGCACGGCCGGGGGATCGAAGTCACCGGCGATGGCGAGGGTGGTGTTGGCGGTGCTGAAGTGGCGGGCGTGGTGCGAGGCGAGGGCCTCGCGATCGAGCGCGGCGAGGCTGTTAGGCGAACCGAGTGAATCGAGTCCGTAGCCGCGGCCTCCGAAGGCGGCGTGGCGCAGGGCACGGAATCCGGCGTGAAGCGGATCGTTCATCGCCTCTTCGAGCGCCGCGAGCTGGCTGGCCTTTTCGCGTGCCACCGCATCCGGATTCAGGGCGGGTGAAACGATCACCTCGCCGAGCACCGAGGCGATGGTGGAGAAATCGGGAGCGAGCCCGGCGGCCTGGACGAGCAGGGCGTTGTTGCCCGCGTTGGCGGCGATGGAGGCACCGAGCGATTCGAGCGTGAGGGCGATCTCGCGGGCGTCGCGGGTGGCGGTGCCTTTCGGCAGGGTGGCGGCAAGCAGCTGGTTGAGGCCGTTGGTTTCCGGAGTTTCCGATGGAAGACCGGCGCGGATGGCGGCCTGGAAATGCACCAGAGGCACGCGGCGGTCGGGCGCGAGCGCGACTTGCAAGCCGTTGGACAAGGTATGGACTTCGATGTCCGCAAGCTGGCGGCGGGAACTGCTAGAACGCGCTGGGGCGGGAGCGTCCGGCGGATCGATGATGGTGAGCGTGAGCCGTTCGTCGGTGAGCGTGGCCGCGGCGCGGCGGACGTCTTCCGCGCTCACTGCTTCGATGGCGGCGACGTGGCGGCGGGTGAAATCCAGATCGCGGGCCTCGTGCCAGTTGGAACCAAGATCGGAAGCGCGGCCCGAGGCGGTGGTGAGACTGCGGAACTGGCTGGCGAGGATCTGGCGTTTCGCCTTGGCGAGATCCTCATCGAGCGGATCGGTTTGCAACGCTGCCAGATCGGCGAGGATTGCCTCGATGAGAGCGTCGCGTTTCGCCGGTTCGGCATCGGCGGAAATCCCTAACAGACCCTCGCGTCCGGGGCCGGTCCAGGCGAAGGCGGAGACCTCGAGCGCGAGGCCGCGTTCGTCGCGCAGGCTGCGGTGGAGGCGTGAGGCGCGGCCGCGGCCGAGGATGGCGGCGAGCACATCGAAGGCCGGTGCGGCCGGATCATCCAGCGCGGGGGATTTCCACGCGAGTGAGATCCGGCTGGCGGGAATGGCGAAGGTTTCCCGCGCGCGTCGGGGGCCGAGCTGCGGCGGGTCGAGGGCGACGAGCGGTTCGCGTCCGCAGCCGGGGCGGCATGGTTCTGTGAGAGCGGCGACGGTTTCCCGCGCGGTGTCCGGATCGAAATCGCCGGAGATGACGGCGAAGCAGCGATCCGTGGTGTAGCGGTCGCGATGATAGGACTTCAGATCATCGTAGGTGACACCGTCGAAGCGGTGGCGGTGGCCGATGACCGGATGGCGGCGGGGATCGATGCGAAAGGCGGTGGAGAAGAGCAGGCGGGTGGCGGCGTGATCGGGATCGTCGAGCCCCATGTCGATCTCGCGGCGGATGACGTCCTTTTCCTTCTCGAACTCGGACTCCGGGATGAGCGGGAAGAACACCAGACCGGTGAGGCATTTCAGGAAGACCGGCAGCGAGGCGGCCGGACCATCGATGTAGTAAACGGTGCGGTCGAAGGAGGTGTAAGCGTTCCAGTGGCCGCCGGCGGCCTGGACGACCCCGGCGAGTTCGTCCGCGCCGAAGTCACGCGTGCCCTTGAAGACCATGTGTTCGAGGAAATGCGATAGCCCCGCGCCGAGGTGGCGGTCCTCGTGGATGGAACCGGTTTCCACCCAGATCTGGGCGCTCACCACCGGCGCGGCCGGGTCCGGATCGAGGATCAGGGTGAGGCCGTTGGGCAGGGTCTCGACGGTGGCGGCGGTGGCGGGGTAATCCATGGAAATTCCGGCTTGGACGGGCAGGTGGATGAAGTATAACGCGGCATCATGCAACGATGGATCTTGGCAGCCGGCGGCGTGTTGCTCCTGATGATGGGCGGTCTTCTGTTCGCCTACCAGCAATACAAGCTCAACAAGCCGCAGGCGATGTGGGTGCCGCTGCCGGTGCGGCAGGACATTTCCATGGAGGACCAGAAAAAGGCGGCGGAGGATCTCAAGGCGAGGCTCTGTGTCGAATCGGTCTTCCTCAAGGTGAGCAAGGACATGGGCCTGCCCGCGAAGTGGGAGCTGGCCTCCGACAATGAAGCGGCGGCGGAATTGGGAAAACGCGTCTTCGTGCGCCCCGGCGACGCCGACACGCCGATGGGCAAGGTTCCGGCGATCCACATCGGGGTGAACGGCAAGGTCAGGGATCGGCAACTTTCCGGAGAGATCGCGATGCGGCTGATGGACGACGTTTGGAAGATCCTCGGCGTCGATCCGCCGAAGAAGAAGGGCATGTGATCAGTGAATCCGCACCGCGAGACGGGCGAGGAGTGCGCGGGTCGTGATTCCGGGTTCTCCGGAGGGATCCCGCAAGTCGGGCAGAGGCAGCCTCTTTCCCGATCGGCTCCCTGATAGGAAAGACACACCATCATGCCACCATCGGGTTGGGTTGCCACCCGCATTTCGCAGCGCCGCGAATGCCTTTCGGAGTCAAGGTCTGCGGCGGCGCAGAAGCAATAGGACTCCGATGCCTCCGAGCAAGGCGGCGCCGGGTTCCGGGATGACGACGACTTGCAGGCTGCCATTCCGGAAGTAAGCCAATCGGCCGTTGCCGACGTCGGCGGCGTTTTCGAGACCGAAGTTGGCGATGTCCAGTGCGGTGAAGGTCTGAGTGGTGGAAATGATAGTATAGGCGGTGTTGAGATCGAGCGAGTCCCAATCGATGTTGGTCACGTTGGCGATGCCGAAACCCGAACCGAAGGTGATGGTTCCGGTGACTGCGAGTGGATCGTTGAGATCCATGACGCGGAGGAAGGAACCGGGATCAAAATCAAGATCGCCGCCGATGATGCCGGTGCCGCCGATCATGGCGGCGCCCTGCACGGTGACATTCGAGTTGGTGAGTTGTCCGGTGATGAAAAGGGAGCCTGCGGAGACGAGGGTGTCGCCGCTGTAGGTGCTCGTCGATTCAACAGTCATGGAACCCAATCCCGCTTTGGCGAAACCTCCCGTGCCACCAATCACGGCGTCGGTCGTGATGGTGATCGATTGTCCGGCCGTGGCCTCGAACACGCGGGTTCCCGCGCCGGTGAGGTTGACCGGGATGTTGGAAATGGCGAGATCGCCGCCAGTCAGGTTGCGCACTGTGCCGCCGGAGAAGTTGAAGTTGCGGGTGATGGTGGCGGGGTTGGTTGCGGTTTGGTCTCCGAGGCGGATTTCGCTCGCCTCGATGGTGCCGGCCTGAAGGTTGACCGTGCCGCTGACGGAGCGAGTGCCACCTGTCAGATCGCCGGTGTTTTCGGCCAGGCGGATGGAGTTTGCCTTCAGCAGGCCGTCGCTGTGGTTGAGGGTGAATGTTCCGTTGGCGGCATAGGTGCCACTCGCGGCGTTGTTGGCGTAGGTGCCGGACTGCTCACCGATGATCAGGTTTGAGACATCGAGGACGCCCTTGCCCATGGTGAAGGTGCTGTTCTGGGTGCCCTGGCGATTGATCTGGCCGGTGGTATTGAGGATGCCGATGCGCAGGTTGTTGACGAGCGCGTCGATTTCGCCGCCGGAGAAATCCGCAGTGGCGGTCCAGGTGTTGCTGTTGAAATGGGCGACTCTGCCGATTTCCCAGTTGTTGACCCGCGAGGCTCCGTCGGTTCCTCGGATGGTGACTATCGGCGTGGTGAGGCCGGTGTTGAAGTTGAGGGTGGCATTGGAACGGCCGCTGGCACCGATGTTGATGGTGTTGGCGTTGATGTCGGTGGTTTCTCCGAGCCGGAAGGTGTTGTTGCCCCCGGTTCCGGTACCGGCCTGATCGCCGACGAGGAAGGACAGCGCGGTGATCGAGGTGTTGTTGGAGGCGAGAAAACTGCTGTCCGGCCTGCCCGAGCCGGAGGTAGTGACATTGTTCGGCGATGGTTGTGCGCTGACGCGGAAGACCTGGGTGGGAGAGTTGAATGTGAAACCGGCGAGGCCGGTCATGTCCATGGCGGCGGTGCGGACATTGGAGCCGATGTTCCCGCTCACGCCGAAGTTGAACGGCGACGCGCCATTGATCGTTAGGGTTCCGCTACCGGTGATGGTGGTTGAGGAATCGGCATTCGCGGCCGGCAAACTCAGCGATGCCACGGTCTGGTTGTTGCTTCCCAAGGCGAGCGAACTGGTGCCGGCGAAGGCGAGGCTGCTGATGGTGGCGAGGCGGTTGCCGCCGGTGCCGGAGAGCGTGAGGGAACTGCCGCCCTCGATGCGGGTGGTGCCGGTGTAGCTTTGAGTGCTGGTGAGGGTGAGCGCGGCGCCGCCCCGGATGGTGAAGGAGCCGCTTCCGGAAATCTGCTGGTTCCAGGACTGCGCGTCACTGCGGTTGAGAATCAGCGTTCCGTTGTTGGTGATATCTCCCGTGCCAATCGTTCCAGTGGTGCCACCGTTGCCGACCTGGAGCGTGCCTTCGGAAATCGTGGTGCCGCCGGTGAGGATGTTGTTGGTGTTGATGATGGCCGTGCCCGAGGTGGTCTTGGCCAGATCGAGCGATGAGGTGAGGCCTCCAGTGCCGGAAAGCGTTCCCTGGCGGATATCGAGCGGGGTGCCGACCGAAAGAGATCCGCCGGTGTCGGCGTTCAAGGTGACCGTGCCGCTGGAGTTGAGGACGAAGCTGCCGATCGAGCTGGCACCGGTGCCGAGCAAGATGGTGCCGTTGTTCGCGGTGAGGGTGGCGGAGGAGTTGGTCCAGGCGTTGGCACCCAAATTGAGAATGGAACCCGTGCCCACCAGGGTGATGGCCGACGCGGAGTTGAGACCTCCGGACACGTTGTTGTTCAAGCGCCAACCGTTGCGGATTTCGTAGCTGGTCGCGCCGAGGGATTGGGCAAGGTTGAAGTTGGTCGTTGCCGAGCCGGAATTGAGGATGACCGCACCGGTGAAGTTGTGGGCTGTGCCGGTGGTGCCGATGGCCGCGATGCTGACATTGCGGCCCGTTGCATCGCCCGACCAATTAAAAGTGAGCGTGCCAGTGCCAGTGATGGCGCGGTTGAGGTTGAGGTTGTGAGTGAAGTTGGACGAGGAATAACTGATGGTGCTGCTACCCGTCGTATGGATGCGGGCGTTGAATGCCTTGGTGGTGGCGTTGGTGGACGAAAATGCGAGGGTGCCGCCATTCAACTGGAGTGCATTCGCGGTGGTGGTGTCCGAAGTCGAGCCGAGATTGCCCCCGAAGTTATAGGTATGTGTGACGGTGCCGCCACTGCTTCCCGCCATGGACAGGGTGGCTCCGGAGGCGACGCCCAGGGCGGTGCCGCTGAAGGTGTGGGTTCCAGAGGCGAGGTTACCAAGTTGCAACGTTCCTGCCGATACTGTGACGCCTCCCGTGAAGGTGTTGGAGTTATGCCCCAGCAGCAGCGTGCCCGTGCCGGTCTTCTCGAAGCCCTGGGTGCCGGCGAGCACGGCGTTGATGGTGGCCGTGCGGTTGACAACCTGGATGACCGGTGTGCCGGTAGTGGTGGCTAGGGTGAGGGGGCCGGAGGTGCCGGTGTTCACGATCCAGTCATTGGATGCGGTGGTGGCATCGCCGAATTTCAAGGTTCCGGCGGTGCGCGCGCCATCCAGGGTGGTGGTCGCGTTGGCAGTAATGTCGAGCGTCGAGAAGTCGAGGACCACATCCGACCCGAAGGTCGGAGTGGTGTTCCAATTGCCGGCCGTCGCCCACGAACCTCCGGCTAGATTGGTCCAGGTGAAGGTCTGGGCTGCGACCGTTTGGGCGAAGGACAAAGTCAACAAGACTTTGAGGAGGCGGCGAGGTTTCATCCTGATGTGAAATGACGAATGACGATTGCGGGTGGCGCAGAAAGCGGCCGGGCCCGGGAGACCCGGCCGTTTTTCGTGTTACGGCTTGCTTGCCTTGAGGCGGCCGAACAGTTTGCCGACGGAGGCGTTGGAGGCCGGGATGTTGACGCTGACATCGTCAGGGTCCGGCACGGTATCGATGGTGATAGTGACGCCATTGGCATCGGGGCCGGAGGAGGTGGGACCGACGGGCACACTGGTCCAGGTGCCGGTGAGATCGACGTCGTATTCGACGGTGAGGGTGGCCAAGCCGATGGAGTCCTCTTCCCGGGTGAAGTCGAGGGTGAGGCCGCCGGTGGCGGAGGCGGTGGTGGTGACCAGGGACGAGGCGTCCTGGGCGAGCGGGTTGCCACCGAGTATCCATTCCAGTCCGTTGTCGAGACCGTCGCCGTCGGCGTCCTCGTCGAAGCCGGCCGGAGCGGCGGGATCGATGTCGGTGATCTGGGCGGTGGCCCAGGTGGAGAAGGCGTCGCCGACGGTGGTGGAGGTGAGGGTGATGCGGCTCGAATCCACATAACTCAGGGTGAACGAGTTCGACCCGACATTGACGGTCGCACCTTCGGACAGTCCGGCGAATGTGCCGGTGAGGGACTGACCAGTGTAGTCGAGGATGACGAGTTTGGTGCCCGCAGGGATGGTTCCAGAGCCAATTTCGGTGAAAGTGACCGTGGATCCGCTGATGTTCACCGCACCGTTGGCCGTCAATTGGTCGGCGGTGTCCGTGGTGCTGTCGATTTCGATGGCGAGGGAGGCCCCGGCGGGCAGGGTGATGCCTGCGCTGGCCATCGTTCCGATGCTGGTGCCGGGGGCGACGGTTGTGCCGGTGGCGGCGATGATGACAGAGCTGGCCGAACCAGTTCCGCCGAGAGTGCCCCCGTTGAGCAGGGTGTTTCCGGCATAGGTATTGGTGCCGGCGAGGATGAGCGTGCCCGCACCGGATTTGGTGAAGCCGCCCGTGCCGGAGACTGGCGTGTTGGCGGCGGTGTTGATGGTGCGGCCGGCGGTGGAGTGGAACACCTGCGTGCCGGTGCTGAGCAAGTTCAGAGGCAGGCTGGTGATGGACAGATCCTGCCCGGTCAGGTGGGTGATGGTGCCACCGGAGAAGTTGAAATTCGTCGTGACTGCGGCAGGGCTGGTGGCGGTCTGGTCGCCGAGGCGGATTTCACCGGCGGCGAGGGTTCCATTGTCGAGGTTGAGTGTGCCCGAAATGCTGCGGGTGCCGCCGCTTAGGGTGCCGGTGTTTTCCGCGAGGCGGATGGAAGTGGCGGTGACGGTGCCGTTCTGGTCATCCAGCGTGAAGGTGCCGTTGGCGCCGTAAGTGCCACCGGCAGATCCTACGCCGGACTGCTCGCCGATGATCACATTGGCGGCCTCCAGGGTGCCTTTGCCCATGGTGAAGGTGCTGTTCTGGGTGCCATGGCGGTTGGTCTGGTTGGTGGTGTTGATGATGCCGATGCGCAGGTTGTTGACGAGCGCGTCGGTTTCTCCGAGGGACAGATCGACATTCGCGGACCAGGTGTTGGAGCCGGTGCTGAAGTTCGCCACTCGGCCGACTTCCCAGGAAGTGACACCGGCGGTGCCGTTGGTTCCGCGGATGGTGACCTTGGGCGCGGTGAGTCCCGTATTGAAGTTGAGTGTGGCGCTGGAGCGTCCGCTGGACCCGATGTTGATGGTGTTGGCGTTGATCGTAGTGATTTCGCCCAGGCGGAAGGTGTTGCTGCCGCCGCTGCCGGAGCCGGCTTGGTCGCCTAACAGGAATGAGAGCGCCTTGACGGTGGTGGTATCCGCCGCCTGGAACACCAAGGTGCCCGAGTTGGTAGTCGAACTGCCCGTACCCGGGAGTGTTCCGACACGGAAGACCTGGGTGGTGGAATCAAACTCGAACGTCGAAAGTCCGGTCATGTCCATCGTCACAGAGCGCGGGGCGTTGAGGGTGCCGCTGGGTCCGAAGTTGAACGGGACGGCGCCATTGATTGTCAGTTTGCCGCTGCCGTTGATGGTGGACGCGGACGAAGCGTTGGGCACCGGCAGGCTGAGTGTGGCCAGTGTCTGATCGGTGGTGGTCAGATCGAGGGTGCCGGTGCCGGAGAAGGCGACCGTGTTGGCGGCGGGGATGCGGTTGTTGCCGCCGGAAAGGGCGAGGGTGCCCGCGCCGATGGAGGTGAGCCCGCTGTAGTTTTGTGCCGCGCTCAAGGTGGTGGTGCCGGTGCCCGCCTGGGTGAAGGCACCGGCACCGGAGATGACGTTGGAAATCGCAAACGCGTTGGTCCGGTTGATAACGAGGGTGCCGTTGTTCGTCACCGCTCCGGAGCCGATGGCACCGGTGGTGCCGGCGCTGCCAACCTGGAGGGTCCCGGCTGAGATCGTGGTTCCACCGGAGTATCCGCTGTTTCCGGTCAGGATCACCGTCCCGGTGCCGTTCTGAGTGAGGGTGCCGGAGCCGGAAATCACATTGGGAACGGTAATGCTGTCCGTGCGGTCGAAGACCAGCGAGGCATTGTTGGTGATGGTGCCGGTGCCGAGGCTGCCCGCCGTGCCGACGCTGCCGACCTGGAGGGAGCCCGCATTGATGGTGATGGGGCCGGTGAAGGTGTTGGCCGTCGTGTTGACGATGGTGAGCTTGTGGGTGCCCGACTTCACGAGTGAGGTCGACCCCACGAGAGCCCCGGCTCCGCCGAGGGTGTAGTCGTTCGCGCCGTCGAAGGTCACCGTTCCGGCGGACAGATTGCCGACAAGGAGCGGGTTGTTGACCGCCGTGGAGTCATTGAAAAGAACGTTGTCGTAGAGACGGAAGACATCAGGAGAACCGCCGTTGGTGAAGTTCTGGGTGCTGTTGTTATTCCAGTTGCCGTCCGTGCTTCCGGTCCAAACCAGGTTGGCGACCGAGCCGGAGAAAGACAAGGTGACCTTGTCATTGGTGCCGGACCCGTTGTTCACGACGGGAGTCAATCGTCCGATGTCGCCGGCAGCGATTGTGGGCGATCCGGTGAGCGTTCCGCCGTAGGTAACGATGTCGAAAGTCTTGCCCACCGGGCTGCCATCCAAAGCGACACTGATCGTTCCACCGGTGAAATTGGCGTTGCCGGAGGTGATGAGTTTCCCGTCCTTGGTGCCGCCAACCGTCATGTTGATCGAACCTGCGGCCTGACTCATCGAGGCGATATTGAGGTGGGCGGTGCCGACATTGGCGGAACCGTTGGTCACGGTGAGAACTCCCGCGGCGTTCGGCCAGTCGCGACCGTTGAAGAAGACCTGCGAGGTGGATTGGTTGAGGGTGATGCCGGTCAGGCTGTTGAAGCCGTTGGTGGCGTTGTTGCGCAGGCGGGCACGGGTGTCAACAGTGACAGTGCCGGTGCCCAGCGCGTTGGCGGCTCCGGCGGCGAGAGAGCCGTTATCGTCCCCGCTGTTGACGTGCTGGACGAACCAGTTGCCCGAGTAGGTCGAGTTGGCGGAGTTGAGGGTGAGCGTGCGATCGGTAGTGGTTAAGCTTGAATTTGCCGTCTTATACTCAATCAGACCTGAACCGGAAACCGGGCCCGCCAGGTTGATATTCGCCGAATAACTCCCACCGGCATTGTCCACCAATACGGTCCCGGAAACCGAAAGCGCGGTGGCGGCGCCGACATTCCAGCGGTTCGAGCCGCCCGAAGACTGGAAACGGAGAATGCCGCCATTGGTGATCGTGACGGGCGGCAAGGTTGTGGTAATCACCTGCTCGGTTGTGTTGTGAACCCTGGAGAGATTCAGAATTCCGGCGGTGGTACCGGTTCGGGAAACCGTGATCGTGTCACCGGGGAAAATCACTGTGTTGCTGTCGGTCGGCGAGGTGACGGTGAAGCCGTTGATCACGTAGTCATTTCCAGCGGCTGCCGACAGAGTGTCGGACCAGGTGGCTGCGGCGGTCCATGCGCCGGTGGCGACCGCGTTGACCGTCGCGGCGGAAGACTGGTTTGAAAACCCGACCAAAGCCGGGAGCGTTACGGCGAGAGCGGAAAGGGCAACTTGGAGTATGCGGGGTTTCATTTTGATTCGATGGCGGAGGCTTGATACAAACAATCCGCTAGCTAGCGGTGGGAAGGGACGGGCATCAAGGTTGGAATCGGGAAAGTTCTGCCCAAAGTTCTTGCGCAGATTTTCGAGGTGGGGGAGGTTCTCCGGGCAATCAACGCTGACTTTTCCCCGAATGAAACCACTCGCCCGCATGAAGACCACGGATCTCGCTGCCGCTGCGCTGCGGGAGGGGATTCTGTCCGGGCAGTGGACCGGCCGCATGCCTGGGGCGAGGGTTCTGGCCAAGCGGCTGGAAGTCAGCCCGCCAACGGTGGCCGCGGCGCTGGAGCGGCTCGCGGCGGATGGCTTGCTGGTGAAGCCTGGCGAGCGCCACGCCTATCAGGTGGCGGAGGCCCGCGGGCCGGCCTCCCTTGCGAAACGCACGAGGAGACTGCTCATGCTGACCCACGAGGAACCCGGAGCGCTTACGGAAACATCCCGCCGGATTCTGGAGGTGTTGCGCGTCCGGATGCTGGGCAAGGGCTGGCAGGTCGACTCGCAGGTGGTGGATTTCCTGCATGTGAAACATCCGCAGCGATCGTGGGACCGGATCATCGAGACAGATCAGGACACCTCGGTCATCGCGCTTTACGGCCGGCCTCCCTTGGCCGAGTGGGCGATTCGCCGCAAGGTGAGGATGTTTTTCCTCGGCGGAACTCCCGGCGATCTGCCGATGCCGATGGTGGGCGTGAAGTCGTCGCGGTTGCTCGAATCGGCGCTTTCCCGTCTCACGGCGCTGGGGCACTGGAAGGTGGTGATTCCGTTGTGCGATCGTGCCGAGGCGTTCAAGGACTCGATGCGGATTGCCACGCGGATGGCGATCGAGGCTGCGGGGCATCACTACGTCGCTTCCTATCACAATCCGGAAAGTGGCTACCTCAAGCCGGATGTGACCGGACGCATCATCGAATCGGCATTCGCGGTGGATCCTCCGACGGCGATGGTGTTTCTCGATTGGAAGGAACTCGTCACCGCGCACTGCGTGCTCTCGAAGTTGAAACTGAGCGTTCCCGGCGATGTGTCGCTGGTGCTGCTGAATGACCAGACGGAGGCGCAATGGTTTGTGCCGGAGTTGTGTCGTTTCCGTTTCCCCGAGCGGCGGTTGGTAAACACGATGGTTGCGTGGTTGGAGGGACGGCTGGTGCTAGGCGAAACAGGACGCGTCTCGCTGGAGGCGGAGTTCATCGAAGGCGGGACAATGATGCCGCCGAAAGTCCGGTCCTGAGCGCTGCGGGCGAAAGAGCCGGCGCGCTGTGCCCGTTGTGGAGCGCATCCATGTCCGTTTTACGTTGGTGTGTTTTCCTTTGGTCGCTGGCGTTGCTGCCGGCGTCAGGCGCGGTCTATCATGTCGATTCCGAGCGCGGTGATGACGCCCGCAGCGGACTCTCGCCCGAACACGCGTGGAGAAGTCTCGGGAAGGCGAATGCCGTGGACTTGAAACCCGGCGACGGGCTGCTCTTCAAGTCCGGCGGTGTTTGGAAAGGCCGGCTGAAACCGCAGGGCGGAGGCACGGCGGGCGCGGCGGTTCGAATCGGCCGCTACGGCGACGGGCCGTTGCCACGGATCGACGGCGAGGGCAGGCATCCGGATGCCGTTTTGTTAGAAAATCTCTCGCACGTCACCGTTTCGGAACTGGAAATCACCAACACCGGTCCGCGCCGCGAACCGTGGCGCACCGGCATCCGCGTATCCGCCAACGCGGCGGGCACCGTCGCCGGAGTAAGATTGGAGAAACTCCACGTCCGCGATGTGAACGGCGACCTCCGCAAGGATCACGAGGGTTGTGGCATCTATTTCGAGGCCAAGGGAGGAAACGGCGCGCGCTTCGACGGATTGGTCATTGAGAACTGCCGGGTCGAGCGCACCGACCGCAACGGCATCTGCCAGCGCGGCACCGGGCGCCTCCGCAGCCGCAATGTGATCATCCGCGGCAACACGCTCGACGACATCGGCGGCGACGGCATCAAGCTCTGGGGCACCGATGGCGGACTGATCGAGCGCAACGTGGTGCGAAAGGCCCGCGCGCGCTGTGCGCCGAACGAGGCCGCGGCCGGCATCTGGCCATTCGCCTGCGATGATACCGTCATCCAGTTCAACGAAGTGTCCGGCACCATCGGCACCAAGGACGGCCAGGGATTCGATGCGGACTATCACTGCCGCCGCACCATCATCCAATACAACTACAGCCATGGCAATGAGGGCGGCTTCCTGCTCGTCTGCGGCCCCGGCGGCACCACCAACTCGGACACGGTGATCCGCTACAATCTCAGCGTTCACGATGGGGTGAAATCCGCGCGCGTCTTCCACTTCGGCGGCTCTTCGCAACGAACCCGGATCTATCACAACACAATCGTCCTCGGCCCCCACCAGGATTTGCCGATGATGCTTTTCACCGAGTGGAACAAGGGCATCGCCCGCGATGTGGTGTTTGAAAACAATCTCTTCATCGTGCAACCCGGAGGACGCGCGACCTATCAGCTCGAACCGGCGGAGGGCGTGGCATTCCGCAACAACCTTTTCATCGGACGACACGAGGGCTTGCCCGAAGGCGTGGCCACGCACTCGGGGAAACTCCGCTTCGCCAGCGACCTGGTGCCGCGCCCCGGCAGCCGGTCCATCCACGGCTTCCGCCCGCAGGGACCAGCGTTCCCCCGCGGCGCCGCGATCGCCTCGAACGGCGGACGCGATCTGTTAGGAAATCCTCTGCCGTCCGGACAGCCCGCCATCGGCGCGATCGAACCGGCGCGCTGATTCCCGGGCAACTTTTCATGTCCGGCCGGGTTCACATCCGCATGATCCGTTTGCTCACCGCCCCGATACTCGCCGCGACCGTGATGGCGGCCGAGGAACCGAAACGCTACGATCCGCTCAAGGTTCCGGAAACCGCCGTCACTTCCCTGACCTTCGAAGCCCGCGACGCCGGCCGCGACCGCACCCTGCCCCTGCGTGTTTACCTGCCGGAATCCGCCAAACCCGCGCCCGTCGTCCTGTTTTCCCACGGCCTCGGCGGTTCGCGCGACAATAATCCCTACCTCGGCGAGCACTGGGCCAGGCGCGGCTACGTGGTGGTCTTCGTCCAGCACCCGGGCAGCGACGAATCCGTCTGGAAATCCCAGCCCTCGCTCAAACGCATGGGCGCCATGAAAGACGCGGCGTCGCTCGAAAACGTCATCGCCCGCGGCAAGGACATCCCGTTCGTCATTACGACGCTCACCGCGTGGAACCGCCAGGAAAACCACCCGCTTCACGGCCGTTTGAACCTCGAAAAAACCGGCATGTCAGGCCACTCCTTCGGTGCCAACACCACCCAAGGTGCCGCCGGCCAGAAGTTCCCCGGTGGCCGCCTGTCCTTCGCCGTGCCCGAGATCGACGCGGCCGTGATGATGAGCCCCGGCCCGCCCGCCATCGGCGATCCCGCCAAGGCATTCGGCGACATCCGCATCCCCTGCCTGCTTCTAACAGGCACTCGCGACGACAGCCCGATCGGAAACCAGACGCCTGAAAACCGGCTCAAGGTTTTCCCCCATCTGCAGCGCGCCCCCGCGTGGCAAGTGGTGTTTGACGGCGCCACTCACATGGACTTCGGCCAACGCACCCTGAGAGGTGGCGAAATCAAAAACACCCGCTACCACAAGGCCATCCTCGCCCTGACCACCGCGTTCTGGGACGCCACGCTCAAGGGCGATGCGGAGGCCACCGCATGGCTCAAGGGCGCGGGCGCGCACTCGGTTCTCGATCCCAAGGACCTGTGGCAGACGAATGGGAAGTGATTGAGACCACTTCTCACCATCAGGATGACGAGTGAAGAACAACGGAATGGAGCGCGGAATTCATTCCAGAGCCTTTAAGGATTCATTTTCGCGGCGGACTTCTTGATCCCGGCAGGGATCGAGGACATTAGCCGGTGGCGGGAGCCACCGGAACCGGGGGGAAATCATTCCGCCCTGGAAGGGCGGCGGATTGGCGGATATCACCACAGGTAGCGTACATCGAAATCGACACCACACCGATGCAGGAGTTCCAGGTATTCCTCCTGGAACGTCAGCTTCCGGTGATGCTCTTCATGCTTGGCGATGTAGTTGCGGAGGTTTCGCGGTGGGACGGGCTGACAGTGAAAGCGCAGTAGTCTTCCTGCCAAGCAAAGGCACGGTCACCGGCTTCCTCGTGCACCCACTTTGAGGAGACCGCCTTGATATCGCGAACCACATCGGCGAGGCGCAGGGTGGCGGTCAGGCCGAGGAGAAGATGAACGTGATCGGCCACCCCGCCAACCATTTCCGGAATGGCTCCAGAGTTGTGTGCCACACCACCGATGTAGGCGTGAAGGCGGCCGCGCCATTCAGTGGCGATGCGGGCCTCACGGTGCTTCGTTGAGAAGACGATGTGGAAATGGAGTGAAAGGTGAGTCGAGGGCATGACGGGTATTTCGAGTGCCCCTGCCGGGGCACGGATTCATTCCATACGAAATTCCGGTGGTTTGCACCACCGGCTAATCTCATATGCCCCTGCCGGGGCAAAGAAGGAATCTTTCGCCAATCCTTAAAGGCATTGGAATTCATTCCGCACGGCGAATCAAGAGAACTTCGTGCGGAATGAATTCCGCGCTCCGGCCGAAGCATCCTCATCATTCTGCGATTTGGAATTACCATTCGGAAACTTCTGAGCACCGGGAACTCTGTTATCATTTCATATCCCGAGACCGGATGACAGAAGCCAATCCCGAACAAGCGGCGAAACGCGCCCAGTTTGCGGTCTTGATGGACTTGGCGGATGCAATCCGCCGCCACGATCTCACGGCGCGTCCGGTTGGCCGTCGCCGCCGGGTTTGAGCCAGTAGAGCACGGCCATTCTCACGGCGATGCCGTTTTCAACCTGGTCGTTGATGAGCGAGCGTTCGTAGTCCATGACGGCGTCGCAGAGTTCGACGCCGCGGTTCACGGGACCGGGGTGCATGAGGTAGAGGCCGCGTTTGCGGATCTCCTCGAGGCGGGCCTCGGTGACGCCATAGAGTTTGTGGTATTCGCGCAGGCTGGGGAAGAACTGGACGTCCTGGCGTTCCATCTGGACGCGGAGCAGATAGATGATGTCCGGGTTCCAATCCATGGCCTCCTTGTAGTCGGTGAAGCGGCGGATGTTTTCCGGGCCGTTGCGCGGGTTGAGCGAGCCGGGTCCGAGGTAAGCCACGTGCAGGCCGAGTTTTTTGAGGATGGTGCTGGTGGAGCGGGCGACGCGGGAGTGGAGGATGTCGCCGATGATGAGGACCTTTTTTCCGGAAGGATCGGGAAATTTCTCCTTGATGGTAAAGGCGTCTAACAGCGCCTGGGTGGGATGGGCGTGGGCACCGTCGCCGGCATTGATGACGGAGGCGCGGGTGAGGCGGGCGATGGTGCCGGGCAGGCCCGAGGCCTTGTGGCGGACGATGACGTAGTCGGTGCGCATCGCCTGGAGGGTTTCGATGGTTTCCCTGACCGACTCGCCCTTGGTGATGGAGGACTGGGCGACGTCGAAGTTGGTGACATCGGCGGAGAGGCGCTTGGCGGCGACCTCGAAGGAGGAGTGGGTGCGGGTGGAGGGCTCGTAGAAGAGCATCAGCACGGACTTGCCCTTGAGCGCGGGGACTTTTTTCACGGAACGGGTGAAGAGGTCCTTGAACGGAACGGACTGGTCGAGGAGGCGGTCGATTTCGCCGCGATCGAGGGAGACGATGTCTAACAGGTCTTTACGTGGCATGCCGGAGTTGTGGGAAGTAGTGGAGCGCGCCGAAGACGATGACAAAGAGCGCGAGGATGGAGATGAAGGCGGCGTGATGGCGCGAGAGCGGGCGCCTGAGGACGATGGCGGCGGCATGGAGCAGCGCGGCGGCCGCGCATGCGGCGGTGGCGGCGAGCGGGTAATTGTCGAAGACGAAGCAGGCGGCTCCGGCGGCGGCCAGCAGGTATCCGGGCGCGATCATGACCGGATGCGCGGGGAAGAGCTTGGGATCGGGCGGCGCGGTGTTGAGCGTGGCCAGTGCCTCACGGCGGCGGATTTCCTGCAATTCCTCGTCGCTGTGGCGGCGGTAGGGGATCTTGCCGCGTTCGTCGGTCTCCGGGCGTGGTTTGACCGGGGCTTGCTCGGATTTTTTCAACGAGCGGACCGGCTTGGGCTCCAAACGGGTGGTGGGTGCGGCGGGCGGAGTTTCGGGCTCGGGGTTTGCCGGAGGCGTTGGCTGGCGCTCGGAGCGCTTGAGCGAGTGCGTCGGCTTCGGGCCGGGCATGGGCGCGAGGGCGGCGGGCGCGCTTTCGTGGACGACGTCCGCCTGATGGATGTGGGAAACGAGCGTTTCCGCAGCGGGAGGGGTGGGAATTTCCGGTGAGTCGGCGTCGGACGGGACGCCGAAGGATTCGCGGAGCCGGGCGATCTCCTCGGGCGATTTCTTGCGCTGGGGCAGGAGGCTCATGGGGTTTCCTTGCGGACGATCCGCACTTCGTCGCGACCGTCCGTCCCTTCGAGCGAGACCAATACATGATCGAGGCGGCGGGTGTCGAGAGCGATGCCGACGTAATCGGGCTGGATCGGCATTTCGCGGTGGCCGCGGTCGATCAGCACGGCGAGTTCGACCTTGCCGGGGCGGCCGTAGTCCGAGAGCGCGTCGAGCGCGGCGCGGATGGTGCGCCCGGTGAAGAGCACGTCGTCCACAAGAATGATGTGGGCGCCCTCGACGGGAAACGGGATGTCGGTCTCCTGAATGGCCGGGTTTTCGTGGAGGTGCTCGAAGTCGTCGCGGTAGAGCGAGATGTCGAGCACGCCGAAGGCGAGTTCGCGGTCGTCCGAGGAGAGCCGGTTGAGCACGCGTTCGGCCACTTCGTCGCCACGCGAGCGGATGCCGACGAGGGCGACGGGTGCGCCCGCAGTGCGCGAGCGGATGGCATCGGCGAGGCGTTCGACGCCGGCGGCGATGTCATCGGCGGTGAGGATTTGCTCTTCCATGGATCAGTCGAAGTTGAGGATGCCGATATCGTGGCGGCGTTGCAAGCCGTCGAAGGTGATGAGGTCGGCCGCGGCGTGGGCCTTGGTGACGGCCTCCATGCGCGTCGATCCGCCGGAAACCACCGCCAGCACGCGGCCACCGTGGGTTTCCCACTGGCCATTGGCGTTCCTGCGGGTGCCGGCGTGATAAACCCGGAAGTCGCCGGTGGATTCGAGGCCTGAAATCACATCGCCGGAGCGCGAGGTTTCCGGGTATCCGGCCGAGGCGAGGATGACGCCCACGCTCCAGCCTTC
>Ga0315904_10001427_pt1 | contig 37917 bp, 38 predicted proteins | sample LakEriMetagenome_6_FD_203529 | JGI IMG/M metagenome (GOLD analysis project Ga0315904, IMG submission 203529) | Freshwater fungal communities from buoy surface, Lake Erie, Ohio, United States - Buoy 12 MA120 | ecosystem: Environmental > Aquatic > Freshwater > Lake | place: USA: Lake Erie, Ohio... | reverse complement strand
GCCGCTTGGCGCTGCTGCGCGGGAAGCGGGATCAGCTCTATGGGAAGCGATGCTTCACCCAAGACCGCAAGATAGGCTTCCATGCGTGGGTCGGGCAACGCGGCGTCCATGTCCGTCAGAAATGCGATTCGCTTTGCTCCTTGCGCAATCAATCGCCGGAGTGCGGTCTCCAGGGAGGGCTTTAGGTCAATGCCCACATAGTCCACTTGAGCGCCAGGATGGTAGGCACCGATTGCCACCATGGGAACACCGAGCCGTGCGGGGATCGTATCGCTGTAGAACATGTCACAGGAGATCACGGCATCAAACGTCCAGGGAAACGCACTGTGGAGGTCCGCGTCATCTCGCGGGATTGTCTGGGTGCTGAGCAGTAAGTGGTAGCCATGCCGCATCGCCTCATCACTGAGCTGACGCGCAAGCCCCGTATAGTAGGGCAAGAGTGAGTCTGCACACCAGAACGCCACACAAAACGAGGCTCCCTTAACCAGCGAGCGTCCCAAAAGATTAGGACGGTAGCCTAGCCTCTCTGCTGCAGACTGTACTTGAAACCGAGTCGCCGGGGAGACGAGCAAACTATCTTCGCGATGCAAAGCCCGCGAGACGGTCGCCACCGAAACCCCAAGATCTTCCGCAATATCGCGTAGCCGTGTCTTCATTGCAAACGTTTACTATTTCCCTTAATCAGAGATCATACCAGTCCCTTTTTCTTTAAGCAAGGTATACTTTTCCGCAAAGGAAGTTGTAATCATGCAAGTACAACCATCAGACATTGAAGTCTTCGCAGAGTCGCTGGATATTGCGAAAGCGGCAGCGATCTACGCCGAGCACGGCTGCTTAGTCGTGCGCGGGTTGATGAAGCCCTATATCGAGGCGATTGCCCGCGAAGTCGAGCAAGTAGCCGACACGGCACGCTCGCTCTATGAGCAGGCAAAAGAAGTGCCGGGAATTGGGTGGACAACGCCGGACGGGACGCTCTGGATAAAAGCCCCCGGCAGCTACAACCGTGATAAACAGATCATGGTACTTGCGCTGCGCTACACCACCAGCGGCGCTTTTTTACAGTCTGCTATGGATAAAACCACCGTGGATCTTGTCGAGGCTGTGCTTGGTCCCAATATCGAGCTCTTTTTGGACGGCCAGTGCCTCTACAAAGAGCCCGTCGGCGGGCACCCGAAGAACCTCCATCAAGACAGCGCCTACTTCGAGCACCGCTTTGAGGGCCCGATGGCGAGCCTGAACTATGTTGTGGATACGGACTTGGTCAACGGGGCGCTCCATGTGGTGCCCGGCTCCCATAAGCTCGGGCAGCTCACGCACATTGACACACTCTCGCACTTGGGCCTCGACCCAGACGAGTGGCCGTGGGAAAAATCGCTCCCCATCTGTGGCAAGGCAGGCGATGCGATCTTCTTTCACTACCGCTGCATTCATGGAAGCAAAGAGAACCACTCGGAGGAGCCAAGGCCCGTCTTTATCCACCGCTACCGCCGCCCCGATGACTATGTCACGATCAGCGCCGCAACGGCATCTGCCCGTGAGGAAGCGGAGAAGCACGCCGCTGAGGTCAAGAAGCAAAACCAGCAGGGGCTCATGGTGCGTGGCGTGCGAAAATGGGAGCCTCCGACATAAGCCCCACTCGTTCTGCCTGAAGGTTCGTGCGTGCTCGCGCTTCCCGCTCGGGAAACGTGCCGAAGTAGAGCCGAGGTCGCTGTAAAAATCGCTCCAGCACGGCGGCACGCCCTGCTCGGTAGGCATCGTCAGGCACATGGCAGTACTCTTGGCGAATAAGTCTGGCATAGCACCAATAGGTTCGGGGTGGCGCTCCGAGAATCCAGAGGTCGGCGTCTAAAAGCAGGCGCATGTCCTCACCGTCGTCTAAAGGCTCGTGCTTTTTGGTGGCAAGAATAAGCTGCTGCGCCCGCGGGTCGAAGACTAGTGCAGCGCTCTGCTCCTCATTGTCGTGGGCCTTTGGGTCGTAGACCGCATCGTGCCAGAGTGCCGCCAGAAGTAGCGAAGGCGGGAGTGTTGGGCCACACCACCGAGTCAGTGCCCCCAAAACAGCTCGCAGGTGCCGCACGGTGTGGTAGCACCGGTGCGGCTCCGAGTAGCGCTGCAAAACCTCAGGAGGGATCTGCACAAGATACTCCTCAGCGGATATCACTACTTCTCCGTGGGAGCCGCCACGTGGCGCATCGTGAAGTTGAGAACATCGCGCAGGTGCTCGTCCCAGTACGACCAGGTGTGGGCACCATCGAACTCGGAAAACTCAAACGGGAGGCCCTTTTCCAGAAGACGGCGCTCCATGTTGCGGTTCATCTGGATCAAAAAATCGTCCTTGCCACAGTCGAAGTAGAGCGCCGGGCCACGCCACTCGCCCTTGCTTCCCATGAGCTTGGCAATTTTCGGCCAGATCGCACCGGTGGTGTACAGTGTGTCGGTGTTGGTGGGGAACATCTTCTGGACAAAGTTCATGATCGGCTTGCCCTCTCCCCACTCGACCACACCCGAGAGCGATGCTGCTGCGCAGAACTTGGTCGGGTTGTCTATTGCCAGGTGCCAGGAGCCGTAGCCTCCCATCGAGAGACCGGCTATGGCGCGGCCCTCGCGCTTGTTGATCGTCCGAAACGTGCCCTCCACTTCGGGCATCAGCTCACGCTCAAAATAGGTCTGCCAGCTTCCAAAGCCGGGTGAGTTCTGGTAGAACGAGTCGCCCTGGGAGTCAGGGAGCACCACGATCAGCGGCAGGTCGGCCAGATACGCGGCGGTTCCGGCGTTCTTGAGCCAGTCCGTGTGCTTCCCAAACGCGCCATGCAGTAAGTACAGCACCGGGTAGCGCTTGGTATTGCCCGACTCCCAGTATCCTTTGGGCAGAAGCACGGTACACGGGACAAACTTGCCCAGCGCCTCCGACTCGATATGGAGTGTGATCGCCGTTTTTCGCGCCACCGCTTTTTGCTCATCGGTGACCACGGGCATGAACGGCGGTGGGGTCTGGCCGCGAGGGGTGAACTCGGGAGCGTAGGGCAGGCTGCTGTTTTTCGCTTGGAAGCCTGCGGGTGGCACCGGGCGCCCCGCCTCTTGCCACGCGCTTTCAAGCAAGCTGGCCAGCGCCGCCCCGCCCATTTCAAGCCGCCTGATGGCAATCGGCTTGGCCGCGGGCGTAAAAGCACTCCAGTAGGCATCGCTAAACGTATCCCCCGCCGCCGCCGCACTGGCTTTCTTGTCAATAGCCAGGATAGTGGGAACTTCGTTGATGCTGGCTTGTAAGATCGAAAACATGGTCGCGACGGAGTCTTTGTCTTTCGTCAGCGAGATTCTGCCTGGCTTCAGCTCGGAATACGCCACGCTTTTCTCCAGCATCACGGACTCAAAGCGAGCATGGATGCCTTTCTGCGAGGGCTCTGAGAGCTGGCCATCGTAGTTTTCGGTGGCATGAAACGGTACATGGGCATCGCCGACATAGTGCGAGAGATAGGCGGCCTGCACCATGGCATCGTCCCAGCGCTTCTCACGCATCGCCATGACCAGCAGGCCGTAGACCCGCCGTACCGTCCACGGGTTCATGCCATCGCTGCGCAGCTTCATGTAGTCGCTGATCTTTTGGACGGCGGCAAAGTCTTGGGGGATTTTACTGAGATCGGAGCCAAAGCCAAAGCGCTCGCCGTCTAAAAAATGCCGTCCTGCCTCGGCATGATCGGGCCGGTTGCGCCAGCGATCTGGGTGCGACGAGGAGGCGGCAAACCAGTCTTTATTGAGGAGCATCAAGGTCTTGAGTGGGGAGGCAGGCAGCGTGTCCACCGCAAGCTTGGCAACATAGGTATGGCCGACTCCGCCCCAGGCATGGGAAACCGAAGCGACCGCAACGGTCGCCAGAAGCGAAAAAGCGAGTTTTTTTATCATCGTCGTAGTCCCTGCTGGGTGATCGTTAATCGGAGGCGCTGGAGCGTGGTTTCATTGTGGCGGATTTCGAGAGTATGGATTCCAAAACTATGGAAAGTGAGATCTAGTGTCGGCAAGAGCTTCGCCGTCACGGCTTCGTCATCGGTAGGAAGCGTGAAGTCCAGCCAGTTCGGTGAGTCGAGTGCGAGGCCGTTGGGCGAGAGCAGGTGGAACTCCAGGCGGCACGCTTGCCCCCGGTCGGCCTCGTCAAGCTCTAAGTTGAGAAAGAGTGGCATCTTCTCCAGCGTGACCGGCAGGCCCGGAAACCCAAAGCCCTCCGAGAGTCCGCAGAGGTCAATCCCATTCTCCCCCTGCCGCACGCCGTCCACAAAAACCGCACAGGAAATCGTCACTTCTTCTCCCCTCCATAGCGCTGCCGGTAGCGGATCAAGTTCTTCACCAGGATCGTTCCCGTCACAGCGGCGTAGGCCACAGCAATAAGTAGCACCATCCAAGCAAAGTGCGGCTCGGCCTGAAAAGCGGCAAACGTGATCCAGCCAAAAGCCCCCAATCCCACCAGGAAGCGCAGAGAAAATGCCGTCAGAATCACCTGATCTCCGGCCTTGGTGGGCTTTGGCCGTGCTCGCTGTGGGCGCATCATTGTCGCTGTGCCTCTCGCTGCTGGGCGAGCTTCTCGACACGCTCCGCACTCAGCTTTTTCCAGAGCACGATGGTCGTCCGGTGGAGCCAGAGCGAGCCCAGCGAGAGTACCACCACAGAAGTCCAGCTTTTTTGCACCAGGCTAAAGACCACCATGATATTGACCACGAGGCAAAGAAAGAAGCGTCCCAGCAGATGCAGCAGATCCGCCGGGTCAGTGATAGGCTCAGCACGTTTTGGCATGGCTATTATGGTACCGCATTGCCTACGCCGCGTCCCACGCTTCTTGGGCGAGACGGGTCATCAGGAGGCCCTGCTCCCAGCGGTCGGAGATCTCTTTACCATCGGGGGTGGTGATGGCGTAGCGCGGGGGGCCAAGCTCCGATGAGAATGGCAAGATATCCCCCGGGCCTGCGCCCGCTTTCCAGCTCGTCATTGCCAGGGTCCAGAGCTTCACGAAAAAGCGTGCCCAGGGCGTGGTGCCATCGCCGCAGTCCACTTGTACCTGCTCACCATTGCTGATACGCCCATGGACATGCGCGACGCGCTCCAGAATCGGCAGCATCCGCTCGTGGGCTTTTTCGTCTTCCCAGCCGTAGAACTCGCCAACCACCACGAAGTGCGACAGATCCGCCGTGATACGAATCTCGGGGACGCGCTCGATCAGAGCAAGTGTTTGGGGGATCGTCTCCGTGAAGTTCCCTCGGTGCGTCTCCACAAAGTAGCAGAGCCCGGCCTCATTAGCGACTTTCCGGCCTTCGGTGACCAGCTTGGCGACGGTATCTACGGGCGTGTAGGCATCGGCAGGCTGGGCCATGACATAGTCCGCCCTGACCCGAACCGCCCGCTCGATCAGCTTCTGGGTGTCTTCGATTTTATAGGGCCGGTGCCCCAGCGCGAGCCGCAGCCCGTGACGTTTGAGTGCCTCGGTGACCTCTTTCTCGTTTTCGTCACTGAGCCAGCACTCGACTCCCTCTAGCCCTGCCGCCTTGCAGTGCGCGAATTTTTCGTCAAGCGTCCACTCAGTCGCCCCGTTCATCGGGAGCTTTGTCATCCCCCAGAGTGTCTGCTGCACCCGCAAGCGCGGAGCGTGGCTTGAGCCATCGTTGAGCCTCTCAAAAGCTGCCATCGTTAAAATCGTCCTCCGGAGTGAGTATACTCGCTGTATGGATGAATCCGCAGAGGTAGGGCACATCGGGGAGCCCGAGCTAACCGACGAGCAGCAAGAACAAGTCCCGCCGACCGCCGCAGAGCTGGTGGTGATGGGACTAGCGACACTCTTAGATGCCTTTGAGAAAGAGCTGGCCGAGGACGAGTCCACGCAGGCGCTCGTCACGACTCCCACGGGCGAGATTCTAGATGTAGACGGCTTTGGCTCCGCGCTCCCGGACTTTGTCTACTTCGATGGCCGTGACGAAGAGGGCCGCAAGACCCGCACCATTCTCCCTAGCAGCACAGCAACACTCACCCTCAAGGCGATCCACACACCGGAAAATCACGGCACCGAAAGCCGCGGGCGCGTGGGTTTCCGCATCCGCACCGCCCTCCCCGAAAACACACCACCAGACGTCTGAAAAACCCTAAACCGTCCGAATCTGTGAGCCACACGCTCCGCTTAATGATTACGGCTGCAACCAGATAAAAGGAAAGACTGTCTGAGTTAGTGAACACACTCTCAGGAGAACAATATGGGACTTTTTGATGCGATTCGCGGCCAGTTTGTCGATGTCGTTGAGTGGCTTGATGACACGCAGGATACGCTCGCCTTTCGCTTTGAGCGGCAGGGCAACGAGATTAAGAACGGCGCGAAATTAATCGTCCGCCCGGGACAGACCGCCGTCTTTGTCAACGAGGGCCAGGTTGCCGACGAGTTTGGTGAGGGAACCTACACGCTCTCGACCCAGAACCTGCCGATCCTCACGACCCTGAAATCTTGGCCACACGGCTTCAACTCTCCGTTTAAGGCCGAGGTTTATTTCTTCAACACGCGCCAGTTCACCGGCCTCAAGTGGGGCACGCCGCATCCGATCACGCTCCGTGATCCGGAGCTTGGCCCCGTGCGCCTGCGCGCTTTTGGCACCTACTCGATGCGCATCGGCCACGCCGCCACGCTCCTGCGCCAGCTGATCTCCACCAACCCGAGCTTCGAGACCGATGATGCCGCCGACCAGCTCCGGGCGTTTATGACCACGCACTTTGCGGAGTGGATCGGCAAGGGCGAGATCGGGGTCTACGACTTAGCCGCGCACTACACCCAGATCGGGGATGCGATGCGGGTCGCGCTCCAGCCGGACTTTGCGCAGTATGGCCTAGAGGTGATGCACATTCTCATCGAGAGCGTGAGCCTGCCGCCCGAGGTCGAGGCCGCGATTGATAAGCGCACCCAGATGGGGATCTTAGGCGACATGAACCGCTACACCCAGTTCCAGGCCGCCAACGCCATTGAAGCCAGCGCCAACAACCCCGGCGGTGGCAATCCCGCGCTCGATCTGGCGATGGGAATCGCCATGGGCAACCAGCTTAATAACAGCATGCAAACCCCCTCCTCTCCGCCGCCTCTGCCACAGGCTGCGTGGTTTATCGGCGTGGACGGCAAGCAGGAAGGCCCGTTTGATCTCGCGGCGCTGGCGCAGAAAGGCATCGGGCGCGAGACTCTGGTGTGGAAGCAGGGCATGGCGGGCTGGGAAGCGGCGGGAAGTGTCGCCGAGCTGGCAAGCGTCTTTGCCAATGTCCCCCCACCACTGCCGAAATGAGACCTCTCCCACCCCACCCCTCCCTCTCCCGGGCGTTCGTGCCTCACTGGGAAAGGGAGGGAGCTACAAGCCCGAAAGCCCCTTTCCCACGCCCAGAGGGCACCCGGAATAAGCGTCTGCACCCAGAGGGTACCCGGGGGTTGGGGAGAGGTTCATGAGATACCCGTGCCACAGCTGCGCCGCCGACTTAGAGTTCGATCCGAAGGCGGGGCAGCTCAAGTGCCCGTACTGCGGTACGGAAGTCTCGGTGCCGACGGAGAATACGGCGCGGGTGATTCGTGAGAATGACCTGCATGCCTATCTCACACCCGATGCCGCACGCCTAGCACGCCTGGCCGAAAACGCGGTCGAGGTGGCGTGTGAGAGCTGCGGCGCGGTCACGGAGTTCACGCCGCCGGAAGTGGCGGGATTCTGCCCGTTCTGCGCTGCGAAGATCGTCGCGCAGCCCATTGCCGCCGATCCCCTGATTGCGCCAGAGGCTGTCTTGCCTTTTGCGGTTCCCAAGAAAGATGCCCAAGTCGCCGTCAAAAAATGGCTAGGGTCGCGCTGGTTTGCCCCGAGTGCGCTAAAGAACATGGCGCGTCAAGACGGCATTGCCGGAGTCTATCTCCCGCACTGGACCTACGACTCCCAGACCCAGAGCCGCTACCGAGGCGAGCGCGGTGAGCACTACTGGGAGACCGAGCGCTACAGCGAGACCGATCAGAATGGGCGCATTGTCTGGAAGGAGCGGCAGGTTCAGAAAACACGCTGGTACCCCGCCTCAGGAACCGTTGCCCGCTTCTTCGATGACATTCTCGTGGCCGCCACAGGCTCGGTGAGTGAGACCCGCCTGCGAGGCTTGGAACCCTGGGATCTCAACGCGTTGGTTCCTTATGAGCCTGCCTACCTCTCTGGCTTTAAGGCGCAGCGCTACCAAGTGGATCTCGGAACGGGCTTTGAGCGCGCCAAGGAGATCATGTCCGGCGTGATCCACTCCGACGTCTGCTCCGATATCGGCGGCGATGAACAGCGCGTCCATAGCATCCAAACCGCCTACTCCGACGAGACCTTCAAGCATATTTTACTGCCTGTCTGGATCGCCGCCTATCGCTTCGAGGGCAAGATCTTTCAAGTGCTCATCAACGCCCGCACGGGTGAAGTCCAAGGCGAGCGCCCGTATAGTATCTGGAAGATCGCCGCGCTGGTGCTCTTTATTATCGCTGCCATCGCGTTGTTTGTCTGGTGGCAGCAGGGACAGGGAAAGCCGCCAGTATAGAATATGCGTCGTTTTTTCTTGATTGTCCTAGATGGCTGTGGCTGTGGCGAGCTCCCTGATGCGCTTGACTATGGGGCGGGCGATCTGGGTTCAAATACGCTTACCAATACCGCAAAGGCCGTGGGTGGCGTGCGCTTGCCTACTCTGGAGCGGCTTGGGCTAGGAAATCTTGCCGAGCTTGCCGGGGTTGCGGCGAATCCCGACGCGCCAAGCCACTGGGGGCGACTGGCGGAAATCAGCAAAGGCAAGGACACGGTCACAGGCCACTGGGAGATGATGGGCGTGATTACCAATCCCGCGTTTCCGATCTACCCCGACGGCTTCCCCCATGACTTAATCGAGGCTTACGAGGCGGCGATTGGCACCAAGACCCTGGGGCACTACCCGGCATCCGGGACGGAGATTCTGAGGCAGCTTGGCGAGGAGCATCTGCGCACGGGCTATCCCATTGTCTACACGTCGGCGGACTCGGTCTTTCAAGTGGCGGCGCACGAGACACACTTTGGGCTAGAGCGCCTCTACCAGATCTGCGAGCTCGCGCGGACGACCTTGCCTCTCTGCCGGGTGATCGCACGGCCTTTTGTGGGCGAAAGCCGTGAGACATTTCGGCGCACCGAGAATCGCAAGGACTGGCCCCTGCCGCCGCCACATCCCACCACGCTCGACCGGCTCTCGGAAGCGGGCAAGAGAGTGCACTTTATCGGCAAGACCTGCGAGCTGTTCCCCGAAGCGCCTGGCCAGCATCGCGAGCTCACCACCAACAACCCTGCCCACTGCGCCGCGCTAACCAGCGCCGCGCAGCACTCCGACGCGGACTTTATCTTCGCCAACCTCGAAGACTTCGACATGCTCTATGGCCACCGCAACGACCCGGTCGGCTTTGCAAGACTGCTGGAAGAGTTTGATGGATGGCTCGGCGCGGATTTTCTGCCACACCTGCGCCCTGGCGATCTCGTCGGAATCACCGCGGATCACGGCAACGACCCCACCACGCCCTCCACCGATCACAGCCGCGAGTATGTCCCACTTCTACTCTTTGGCCCCAGCATTACCACCCCACAAAACCTCGGCGATATTCCCTGTTTTAATTGGTGGAGCAATGCACTTCTGAGGTATCTTGTAGACGGAGAGATGCCTTGAAACGCTATATTTTCTGTTTGCCTCTAATAGGTCTGTTCCTCACAGGCTGCCCTAAGTCTGCACCACCGCCGCCGCCGCCGAGCACGACGATAACAAACAGCCGTCCGGCGAACTCAAAGCCGGGGGATCTTTTGGGGAAGACTTCACAATCTTCTTCGACAGGCGCAAGTGCCACTACCGACGATCCGCTGACGGTTCTGGGCAACCCAGACGATGCCACGGAGTCGCCGCGCAATCAAGACCACTTTCTGATGGCACGGCCTCAGATGACGCTCTCCTACAACAACACTCTCCGATTTCCCAACTGGGTTGCCTGGCACTTAAAAGCAGGTGACATTGGCGAGGCGGAGCGTAGTAGCTTTGTCCCCGACCCGGATCTGCCCGCAGGGTTTGAGGTCATCACCACCCGCGACTATAGCAACTCGGGCTATGATCGGGGGCACAACTGCCCCAGCAAAGATCGCACGGCAAGTGCCGAAGATAACCAGGTGGTGTTCTACATGACCAACATCACCCCGCAGTTTCACGCGATGAACGGTGGTCCTTGGGAATCTTTGGAGTCCTACTGTCGCAAGCTCGCACAGGAGGGCAATGAGCTTTATATTCTCTGTGGCCACGGTTTTGAAAATAAGCGCTTCAAGACCATCGGAAAAGATGACATCGCGGTGCCGGACTTTGGCTGGAAGGTCGTGCTCGTGCTCCCCGAAAAAAGTGGCGATGATCGGGCACGCATAGATGAAAACACGCGGGTGATCGCCGTTAAGATGGAGAATACCAAGAGCATCTCGGGGCCTTGGGATAACTTTATCACCACTGCAGGGGAGCTGGAGCAAGCCACGGGGCTTCGGTTCTTCAAGGGCTTGCCGGACTCGGTTGCCGCTACACTAAAGCAAAAGCGCGATGAGGGAGCCAATAGCTTCACGTCGGGGCCGGGTGGTTTCAAGAAGAGCAATCGGCGCAGCAGTGGCGGCAGCTTTGGAAGCGATGCGGGCAGCTTTGGCTCAGGAGGGCGACGATGAGTCTTTTAAGCGAGCTTCGTAGCGCCGTGCGTGGACTGATTTTCATGAGTGAGTCGGATGCGCCGCTCAAGCCCTTTGTCTGGAAAGGCGTGGTGATTGACTCGGCGGCGGCGCTGCTGACACACCTGGAAAAAGATGCCACCATACCGGTTCAGGAAGTGGCATTAGAGAAGTTCTTCGCCCCGATGACCACGCCACAAAGCGGGGATGACGACGAAGCCAAGGCAGATCGCGTGCGCTTCCAGGCACTGGTCGCTCAGCTCGCCACGCTGACCGAGACGCGTGTCTTTCGGCTAGGTTCCGGGCCGGAGATTCTTGTCTATGTGGTGGGAAAGACCCCCGACGGTAGCGCCGCCGGGGTCTCCACACAACTCACGGAAACCTAATTGTCCCCCCGTCCGGGTACCCCGCGAAGCGAGGGTGGTGGGGTTAGGGGGGAGGTTAGTTCATTGTCACGGGAGCGCCGCCGAGCTTGGCGCTCTCCCAGGCAGCTTCGGTCATCTCGATGGTGCGCAGGCCACAGAGCGGCGGTGCACCGACATCGTTCTTACCCAGAATCGCACCGACAAAGTTCTCGTCGATGTTCTGTGTTCCGGGCAGGTTGTTGCCGTCCATGATTGTCCGCACGTTCTTGTCATCCACAATCGTCAGCTGGCCGTTGCGGTAGAAGAACGCCCCACGCTCACACCAGATTGAGATATCCTCGTGCCAGCCGACAACCGTATCGCCAATGACGGTGACATTGCCCAGCGCACCATTGGTAAAGCGGATCGAGAGCGCGGAGTCAATGTCCACCGGCGTGCCTCTAAAGTCTTGGAACGCCGCCACTTGAGCGACCGTCAGGCCCGTGGTGTAGAGCAGAATATCCACAAGGTGCGAGCCCGAGTCGTTGATCTGACCACCACCCGAGAGCGCGGGGTCTTGGCGCCACGAGCCCGCCGTTCCGTTCTTCCAGCTCTGCGACTGGAGCGCATTGAGCGAGGTCACCTGGCCCATCTCACCGCTGGCGATCTTGTCACGGATCAGCTTGAACTGCCCCATCGAGTGCCGTTGATACGCCAGCGCGAAGACTTTCTCATAGCCTTCGAGGGCCGTGAGGAGCGTGTGTGCCTCTTGGACATTGCTGACCATCGGCTTCTCCAGTAAGACATGCTTCTTGGCCGCGATGGCATCGAGCGCCTGTGGCCCGTGCTGCGTGTGGGGCGTGCAGATCTCCACGGCGTCTACTTCGTCCAGTGCCAAGAGCTCTTTCCAGTCCGCCGTGTTGAGTACTTTTGCGCTGGCGAGCTTGGGGAAGCTTGCCACACAGCGCTTAATTTGCTCTGCATCGGGGTCTTGAAGCGCCACAACCTCCACGCCCTCAATGCGTGCCAGCTGCCCTAAGTGGTGCCGCGCAATCCCGCCGCATCCGATCATTCCAATACGGATCATTCCGTTGTTCCTCCACACTCCCTCTTCGGCACGCTTTAGGGAAGTTCCTGCTCGCTCTCCGTAGCGCTCTAGAGAACTAGACAAAATGTCTAAAAAAGGCCATAATACGTAAAGTATGTTAAAGAAATCACCGGAGCACTATGTCGAGCGGCTACGAAGCTTGCAAGACGCGATGCAGACCCGGCTGCTCGCCGATGTAAAAGCCCAAGAAGAAGCCGCTACAGAAGCACTCTCTGGCGTTGCAGATGTCCGTGGCGGGGACACGATCTACCAGATTGATGCCCACGCCGATGAAGTCCTGCATGAGTTCTGCACCGAGTGGGCAAGAGAAGCGCCCTTAGTGCTGATCTCCGAGGGGATCGAGGGCGCGGGCTGGCAGGTCTTCCCCGAGGGCGCTGATGAAGCCGAGGCCGAGTTTCTGCTGATCGTGGACCCGATTGATGGGACGCGCAATATCATGTACAACAAGCGCTCCGCTTGGGCACTAGCCGGGATCGCACCCAATAAGGGCCGCGCGACCACACTCGCCGATATCGAAGTTGCCGTCATGACCGAGCTCCCCACGACCCGGGCGCTCCTCGCAGATCAGCTCTGGGCGATAAAAGGCCAGGGAGCGCACCGTGAGACGAAAAATCTTGTGACCGGCGAGCGCAGAGAAGTGCCGATAAAGCCGTCGCGCTCCGAGTCACTAGCACATGGTTTTGCCAGCCTGGCCAAGTTTTTCCCGCCTGCCAAGGGTGCCACCGCAACACTGGAAGAGAAGCTGATGCTCGCCGTGGCCCCAGAAGACGGTGAGAACCCGGTGGTCTTCGATGACCAGTACATGTGCACCGGCGGACAGCTCTATGAGCTCATGGTGGGCCATGATCGTTTTATCGCGGACCTGCGGCCCGTGTTCTTTGGCGTACTTGGCCTGCCCCCCAAGCTTGTCTGCCACCCGTATGATATCTGCACCGAGCTAATCGCTCGCGAGGCAGGTGTCTTTGTTACGGATGAGATTGGTGCGGCTCTCTCTGCCCCACTGGACATCCGTGCGGCAATAAGCTGGTGTGGGTATGCAAACTCAACACTGAAAGATCAAATTGAGTCCAAGCTACAAAGGCTTTTGGAGGAGCTCTGATGGGAATTGTACGTAAGGCGGTGATTACGGCGGCGGGACGTGGGACAAGGCAGTTTCCGGCCACCCGCTCCATTCAGAAAGAGATGCTCCCACTGGTGGACCGTGATGGCGTCACCAAGCCCACCATCCAGATCATTATCGAGGAGTGCCTGGCATCGGGGATCGAGGATATTTGTATCGTCGTCTCGCCGGGCGGTGCCAAGCCTTTCAAAGACCACTTCACGCGCCTCAGGGACGATGAGCGCAAGATTTTTAAGGGCAAAGAGTGGGCACTAGCGCAAGCGGACTCCTTGCGTCGGATCGAGGAGCGCATCACCTATGTCGAGCAGCCGACTCCGGAAGGCTACGGCCACGCGGTCTACCAGGCTAAAGACTTCGTGGGCGACGAGCCGTTTCTGCTACTACTGGGTGATCATGTCTATATCTCCAATAGCAAGAAGCGCTGCGCCCAGCAGGTGATGGACACCTATGCCGTGACTCAGTGCGCGGTCTCCGCCGTCCAGCAAACCCCCGACGACCACCTGCACCTGTTTGGAACGGTCAAGGGCACACGCCTTGGGCAGGGCGACCCCCCCATCTACGAGGTGGAACAGATCATGGAAAAACCTTCCATTGACTATGCCGCCGAGCACCTTCAGACGTCTGGTGTGAAGCGTGGCTACTACCTCTGCTTCTTCGGGATGCATGTCTTCCCGCCCACACTTTTTGACTGCCTCGCGCACCATATTGACAACAATATCCGTGAGAAAGGCGAGATCCAGCTTACCAGCAGCCAGGAGATGCTACGCGCGCAGGAGCGCTATGTTGCCGTCGAGACCAGCGGCGAGCGCTTGGATATGGGGGTGCCGCTGGGCTACATCGAGACCCAGACCGCCCTCGCCCTCTCGGGTGTGGACCGCACCGAAGTCCTCGCGACGCTGCTCCGTCAAGTCGCCAAGTCCGCCGCCAAGGAGCCCTTCGGGCAGGTTTAACGCCTCTCCCCGCCGCTGAGACGGCGACCCTCTCCGGCTTCGCGAAGAGGGTAAAAGTGACGCTCACCTTGCTATCTTCACCCTCTTCGCAGCGAGGCACGAGCGATTGCCGGAGAGGGTCGCCGTCTCAGCGGCGGGGAGAGGCATATAAAGGCTATCAGATCTGCCCTGTCCAGTCGTCCTGCGCCATGGCTTGCCAGCGGGTGCAGATGGCTGCGTAGTCGGTGGTGGGGAGTGTGCCTTTTTGTGCTAGTGCCGCATTGCCCACCCAGCGCTCCGGGTTCTTGGTTCCCACTATCGCCGTTGTCACACCGGGCACCGTGAGCGTGAAGCGCAGGGCACGCTCGATGCTCAGCTCCTCATAGGCAAGGGTTTGGAGGCGCTGCCAGTAGGGCCTAGAGTAGGCGGGGCACTCCTCCTCGGTGGCCCACTTCCAGCAGGCATTGGCGATGGGGCGCTTGGCGATAATCCCAAGCCCCACTTCTGCCGCTGACTTCACCCAGCGCGAGATTCCCCGCTGATCGGCGACATTGATGCTGGTCTGGAGCGTGTCAAACGCCCCACAGGAAACCGCGTACTCAGCGGCCTCGTTCTCACCGCTGTAGCCGATAAAGCGCGTCTTTCCAGCCGCTTTGGCCGCTTGCAGCGCCGCGATCACATCGCCTTGCTGGAGAATCGATAAACCGCAGGAGTGGAGCTGCACCAAGTCTAGGTAGTCGGTCTTGAGGCGCGTGAGACTCCGTTCGATGCCAGCGGTGATTAGCTCAGGTGTCCAGTCGTCGTGCTCCAGCCCCGCCCTATGGCCGCCCTTGGTAAAGAGAAAAAACTCGCTACGGCGGTGGCTTACGGCCTGACCAATAAGAGACTCGCTGGTCGTCTCGCCGGAGCCGTAGCACTCTGCCGTGTCAATCACATTCAGCCCCGCATCCAGCGCCGAGCCCAGGAGCCGTGCCGTCTGCTCCACGCTCGCCTGCTCAAAGCCAATCTCCGCGCCCCCAAATCCCAGCACGGAGATCGGCATTCCCGTACGACCCAAAACTCGCATTTCCATAGAGTCTATGGTACCGCGAAAAACAAAAAGCCCCTGCCAGAGGGCAGGGGCTTTGGGAGAGATGGTTTCTATGCGGCGCGGTTGAAGTAGCGGATATCGGGGGCATGCTTGTCACGAATGGTCTCCTCGGTGATCACGACTTCCTCGATCTCACGCTGCGAGGGCACTTCGTACATGATGTCCAGAGTCGCCTCTTCGATAATGGTTCGGAGGGCACGGGCACCGGTCTTGCGCTCAATGGCCTGGCGGGCAATCTCCGTGAGAGCGCCGTCCGTGAAGCGCAGATCCACCCCATCCAGCTCAAAGAAGCGGCGGTACTGGCGGGTCAGGGCGTTGCGTGGCTCGGTGAGGATTCGCACCAGAGCGGCTTCGTCGAGCGGGGCCAGAGCAGCTGTCACCGGGAGCCGTCCGATAAACTCGGGGATCAGGCCGTAGCGCTGAAGGTCATCCGGGAGCACATGGGAGAAGGGATCGTCCTCAATGGAGTCCACCTCGGCGGCCAAGCTGGCACGGAAGCCTAGGCTCTTGCGGTTGCGCCGCTGCTCGATAATCTCACTCAGGCCATCAAACGCGCCCCCGCAGATAAAGAGAATATTGCTCGTGTCAATCTGGACATACTCTTGCTGGGGGTGCTTGCGGCCTCCCTGCGGCGGGACATTGGCCAGCGTCCCCTCTAAAATCTTAAGAAGTGCCTGCTGGACCCCTTCGCCCGAGACATCACGGGTGATCGAAGGAGAGTCGGACTTGCGAGCGATCTTATCAATCTCGTCAATGTAGATAATGCCCCGCTCGGCACGCTTGATAATATTAGGAAGTGTGTCGCCGTTATCAGCGGCCTGGATCAGCTTAAGGAGAATGTTCTCCACATCTTCGCCCACATAGCCCGCCTCGGTGAGTGCGGTGGCATCAGCGATGGCAAAGGGAACATTGAGCACACGGGCGAGGGTCTGGGCCAGAAGAGTCTTACCGCTTCCGGTGGGCCCCAGCAAGAGAATATTGGACTTCTGGAGCTCAACATCACTGGTGGGAGCCTGGATGCGCTTATAGTGGTTATAGACCGCGACGGAAAGAGCGCGCTTGGCACGCTCCTGCCCGACAACATAGCTACTGAGCTGGCGATGAATATCACGCGGCTTGGGCAGCTGTCCCTCGGGAAGAGTATCTTCCTGTGTGTTCTCTGTTCGGATAATGTCGTTGCAGAGCCCCACACAGTCGAGGCAGACGCCTCCATGAACCCCCAGGATCAGCTTCCGAACCTGCTCACGGCTCTTACCACACAACACACAGCGGTTGTCGTGGCGATCATAACCTCCAATACGCGGCATCCAAGCCCCCTTCACTTACAGATAGGCGTGTTCAAGGGACTTGCACGAAAACCCTTCACACCCACTAGCGTTTGTCACGAACCAGGACTTCATCAATCAGCCCATACGCCACCGATTCCTCCGAGGAGAGGAAGTAGTCACGCTGGATATCGTGCTTGATTCTATCGAGATCCTGATTGGTATGCTTCTGCAAGATACGCGCCAGTTGATCATTTGTCTTTAATATTTCTCGGGCTTGGACATCAATATCGCCTGCGGTACCTCGGAAGCCTGCGCTGACTTGGTGGATCATCACACGGGCATTGGGGAGGGCGAAGCGCTTGCCTTTTGCACCACCTGCCAGAAGCACCGCTCCCATTGAGGCGGCCATCCCCATACAGATCGTGGCCACATCACAGCGCAGAAGCTGCATCGTGTCATAGATAGCGAGCCCTGCGGTCACAGAGCCACCGGGGGAGTTGACATAGAACTCAATATCACGATCGGGGTCTTGCTTCTCCAAGAAAAGTAGTGATCCAACAATAATGCTTGCTTGCTGATCATCTACTTCTTCGCCGAGGATGATGATCCGGTCTTTCAGAAGGCGGGAAAAAAGATCCTGCTCGCGGCTACCGCGAGCATCTTGCTCAATAACACCAGGAATGTTTAGTGGCATGGTACTCCTACTTAAATGGCCCCGGTTCTAGACCAGGGCCATCTCTCTATATTACATTATGACTCAGCGGGTGGTTCCGCCTCAGCCTTTTTTGTTTTTCGCTTGGGTTTGGGCTCCTCAGCGGGAGCCGCTTCGAGCTCAGCTGCAGGCTCCTCAGCCTTCTTCTTGGTCGCGGCCCGCTTCTTGGGCTTGGCCTCTTCGAGCTCGGCAGGAGCCGCAGAGGCATTCTCACTGGCTTTGCTCGCCTCTTCGGCTTCTAGCTCTGCGGTCGTGACGATGCGCTCGGTGATCTTGCTGATTTCTTTGAGGAAGTTTAAGATCTTCTCGGTGAGAGCCTGATCCCGGAAGCGATCCAGGCTCCCCTGCGACTCGACATAGGCACGAATCGCGGAGACACTCACTCCAGACTCACCAGCACGCTCGGCGAGCTTGGCATCTATGTCTGCATCCTCCACCGTGATCCCCTCGGCACGGGCTACCTCAGAGAGTACCAAGGAGTTCTTGATGCGCTGGGTTGCCCCAACGGCCATCTCGGACTGAAGCTGCTCAACACTCTTACCAATCGAGGCAAGATACTGCTCCGGGGTTACTTTATTCTGCTCCAGGGTCTGGGCGAGCTGGTTTAGCTCGGCATTGACCTCGGCCTTGAGAAGAACCTCAGGGAAGTGAATCTGGCTGGTCTCGACGATCTTACTGACGAGATGGAACTCCACCTCGTTCTCGCTGGCCTCGACCGCATCGTTTTCAAGCTGCGTACGGACATCGGTCTTGAGCTCCTCGACCGTGCTGATCTTCGGGCGAGCACGCTGTGCCAGCTCGTCGGTCAGCTCGGGAAGGACACGAGCGCGGACTTCTTTGACATCCACCGTAAAGACACCACGCTTGCCGCGCAGTCCCTCATTCTCAAAGGTCTCTGGGTAGGTCGCCTCGATACTTTTGGAGTCGCCTTTTTTGAGCCCCTGAAGCCCCGCATCCAGATCGGGGATATTCTTCCCGACCTCGATCATGGTGGCCTTGGGCTCGGCGAGCTCGGGCAGATCCTGTCCTTCGACAATGGCGGTGAGGTCCACCATCAAAAAATCGCCGGTTTCGGAGGCGCGATCCTCGATCTCAGGGTACTCCGCGAAGCGAGCACGGATATTCTCCAGCTCTTTTTCGACATCAGCATCGGCCAGGGCGATCTTGCGACGCTCCAGCTCGAGTCCTTTGTAGAGCCCCAGGGTGATCTGAGGGCGCAGAGGGACGAGTGCCTTGAAGACCAGAGGACCGTTATCCTCCATGGAGACAAGCTCCATCTCGGGCTCAGCGAAAGGCTCGACGCTGGCTTCCGTGAGGGCTTCACGGTAGGCATCGGGCACGAGGGCTTCGGCGGCGCGTTGCTTCACACGGGCATCGTCCACGTAGTTCTTCGCGATATGGGGGGGAACCTTTCCGCGGCGGAAGCCGGGAAGCTGAAGGCTACCCACGGCCTGCTGGAAGGCTTTCTTGCGTGCGACTTCGACTCGCTCCGGGTCAACGGAGATGGTCAGCGCGATGTTGCAGGGGTCAAGCTGCTCAGTCGTCACCTGCATCGGTGGAATTTTCACTCCTAAAGTTCAAATAGATTTAGATTTGGATTAGCCAACAAAAAAGGCACCGGAGATGCTACTGCTCCAGTACCCTGCCTCGGTCTTTTGGATGAGATCGAAGAGCGGGAGAAGGGGTTCGAACCCTCGACTTTCACCTTGGCAAGGTGACACTCTACCACTGAGTTACTCCCGCATATTCTACCGCTCGGCAAGTGGGCGAGAGGGGATTTGAACCCCTACGCCTTGCGGCACTGGTTCCTAAGACCAGCGTGTCTGCCATTTCACCACTCGCCCTTACCAGGTAACAGGCCGACACGGGATATTCTAGCTTAAAGATGCCCTTTTGTCAAGAGCCCTCCCCTACTTCCCCGTATACTTACGCAAAAACTGGATCGCGGTGGGATCATCGGGGTAGCGCTGTAGGCACTCCTGGGCAAGAGAGCGAGCCATCCCGTAGAGTGCACGCGCCTTTTCGGCCTCCCCCTTCTTGGCCTGCTCGTCCCCAAGATTTCGGTAGAGAATCACCAGCCAGCGGTAGGCGGAGTTCGCATCCTCTTTTTCGTCTAGGCTCAGGGTTTGTGGGTCACGCGTCGCCAGAAGCTCTAGCGCCTTACGGCCATGCGGCTCTGCCTCCAGAGGGCGTGAGAAGTGCACCAGAAAGAGCTCACAGAGCGTGGTCTGGATCGAGAGGCTCTCGGGGTTGTTGCGCTCACCCTCTTGTAAGAACACCAGGGCTTCGTCGAGCTTGTCGGGTTTCGAGGCCATCTGCATCGCGCCCTGAACATAGCCCTGAACAAAGCGCGGGTTGCTCCAAGTCATCAGCCTAAAGAGCGGCAGTGTCTCTTTGGCATCGCGCTCTTTATGGTTAGACATGTCCATGTAGGGCTGGGTCTGGCGCTCGATATGCCCTAGAATCCCACGCCAGTCCGAGGCCTCGCTAGGAACAATCGTTGTCTCGTCGTGATGAGTATCATGTGCAACCACTCCCTGAACTTTCCCGACTTTTTTGTCTTTTTTCTCCGACTCCAGCCGCCCCCGCGTCCCCACCCCAAAGTGAAGATAGCGATCCGACTCCAGCCAGAGAAAATCGGCGAGTGAGGCACGAAACTCCCCAAACACGGAGGCAACCGCGGACTCTTCTAGCGCCTCTTGCTGGTGCAGTGTCAGCCCTGCAGGAGCCTTGAGCTGTGGCTGAACACTCTGGGCGAGTTTTCCCGCACCCACGAGAGCCACAAAGCACAGCCCCACCACCATGCCCTCTCTCACAGTGCCACCTTTCGGAAACGAACTGCCCCCACCGAGAGTGCCACCAGCGTGTGGATCAGCGCGTAGCCCAAGAGAGCCGCCAGCACCCAAGTGGGAATGGGATTCCAGCCGTGGCTCACTTTCCCTGAGAGATCAAAGAGATTGAGCTCCGGGATCACAAAGTAGAGCCCTCGAAGAAGCACCTGCCCAAAACCACTGCTGGTCTTGTCGAGCAAAAGCGTAGACTGCGAGAATGCCTGAGAGCCGACTGCCATCAGAAGCGTAATCGTGACCGTGGCCTGCGGGGTCAGAAACACCGATGTGGTCACGGTGACGGCACAAAGCAGCATCAGGACAAAGAGTCGGAGCACTAAATACTGCCAGAAAATCACCCCGGGATGCATCCCATACACACTCAGAGTTCCCCAGCCGATCAGCCCAAAGACCAGTAGCCCCAGCCCGGCAAGACAGAAGACGCCTAGGAACTTGCCGATCAGCAGATCTGTGCGGGAGATAGGACGAGCCAGCAGCGGGTAGATCGTCCGGCGCGAGATCTCCTCCGGGAGCTGGCGCGCGGAAAACACCACCGCCAAGATCACCGAGAGCAGGTTGATGACGGTCAGTGTGGCGCTCTTGAGGAAAATATCCAGTCCCTGAACCCCAAAGCGCCCCACGAGCGCTGCCATTCCGATCATCAAGAACGACAGAATCATCGCCACGTAAAGATCTTTACGCCGCACCGACTCCAGCACCGTCGCCTGGGAAAGCGCTCCCCAGATCACCCATTTTCGTCGCAACATGCTCCGATTATTGGTAGATCTACTAGCTTACTTCACCCACTTTTCTCTACTTCACCCAGTCGGCGACAAAGATATTGGTCTCGTGGTCTTTCCCATTGCGATTGCTTGCCCAGATGAGCTGCTTTCCATTGGGCGAGAACATGGGAAACGAGTCAAACTGTGCGCCATAGGTCACTTGCTCTAGCCCCGTGCCATCTAAGTTGACCAGGTAGATCTCGAACGTCCGGCGCTTGGGATCGCCGCTGTTCGACGCAAAGATCAGCTTTTCCCCATCCGGCGTAAAAAACGGCGCAAAGTTCGCCGCCCCATTGCGCGTCACCTGCTTGGCGTTCTTGCCATCTGCATCCGCAACCCAGAGCTCCATCGCAGTCGGGCGCACGAGATTTTGCTTGAGGAGCTGCTTGTAGTCCGCGACGGCTTTCTCATCCGGGAGCGCCGAGGCGCGCCAGACGATCTTCTTGCTATCGGGCGAAAAATACGCCCCGCCATCGTAGCCGACCCGGTTGGTGAGGCGCTTTAAGTCCGAGCCATCGGCCTGGATGGAGTATAGCTCCAAGTCGCCATCACGCGTGGACGTAAAGATAATGCGCTTGCCATCGGGGGAGACCGTCGCCTCGGCGTTGTAGCCACACTCCTTGCCCGGCTCCACTTTCGCGGGAAACAAAGGCCGCAGCTTGCTCCCGTCCGCGTTTGCCTTGTAGATGGCATAGTAGGGATAGAGGGGCCAGACATAGCCCTGCGAGCGATCTGGCTCGGGCGGAATCGCTGCGCTGTAGCCGTGGGTCGAGGCAAAGACGATCTCTTTATCGCCCTTCAGGAAATAGGCGCACGTGCAGCGGCCCTTGCCCGTCGAGACCATTTTCTTGCCACTGCCATCGGGGCGCATGGTGTAGATCTGGTCGGCGTCCCCGCCCCCCTTCATGTACTGAAAGATCACTTTTTTACCGTCAAAGCTCCAGTACGCCTCGGCGTTCTGCCCACCAAACGTGAGCTGACGCACGTTCTTAAGATGCACCTCACGAGGATCACGGAGGCTAGGTAGTGGCCCCACTCCAGGCGTTGAGGGCGGCTGGGCCAGCGCAAGAGTGGCGAGCCCCAAAGTCAAGAAAGCAACACGCATTCGCATAGCCCTGTTGTACCCAAAAACACGATAAAATAGGCACGTTATGCCCTCCCCCTTTCCTGGCATGGATCCCTACTTAGAAAACCCATCCCAATGGCGGGGCGTACACCAGCGCTTGTTAACGGCTCTCACGCAGCTCCTCAATACGGACTTACCAGCGGGTCTCTATGCCGATTCCGAAGACCGTGTCATCGTTTCTCCTGGCAGAAATATCTATCCTGATGTCGGCGTTCTTCGGTTCGCCACCGCTCCCAATCGCCCCTTAGACTCAGGACGTGGTGGGGTGGCAACACTTCTCGAGACAAGTGCAGACCCTTCCTTCTATGTGCGTCATGAGACACAACCACCCCAGCAACAGATCACCATCCGGACGGTGGACAGTAAGGAGCTCGTGGCAGTCATTGAGCTACTGAGCCCTACCAACAAGCGCCGAGGAAAAGATCGCGAGGAGTATCTTGCAAAGCAAGCGGAGCTTCTGGCAAGTGATGTTCATCTGATCGAGATAGACCTTCTTCGTGAAGGTGTGCACTCCGTGGCGGTGTCTCAAGAGGACATTCAGACACGTGGTGAGGGCGATTATGTGGTCTGCCTACACTACGGAGGCAGTGGCGAAGAGTTCGAGTTCTGGCTGAGTACACTTCGCCAGCGCCTGCCACGCATCCGCATTCCTCTCACCGATGGCCTCCCGGACCAAATCCTCGACCTCCAGCGTGCTCTTGACCAAGCCTACGACAGTGGCCCACACCGACGTGGCACCGACTACCGCCTCGCTCCCATCCCTCCCCTCTCAGAAACCGACGCTGACTGGGCCGATAGCCTCCTACGAAACGCAGGACTCCGATGAAAACCCGTCACGCGGCACTCCTCCTGATTGTGAGTGCTGCGTGTTTGGGCTGTCGTACCGCGCAACCCGGCTGGCATCGGGAGCTTGTCCCTGCTCTGGAGGGAAGCCGCGAAATATCCGGCTGGCTCTCGCAGGGTACTGTTGTGATACGCGACAAAGACTCCCGCGAGCGTGCCGTCTCGCTCACAGGCCGTGCCGCGCCGTCGCTGCCTACACTCCCACCACTAGGTGGCCCTGAACCCGCTCCTAACCGCCGCTTTCTCTCCCGCTCTCTGGCCTATCCCTCGCCCGACGGCAAGTGGCTTCTCTACTGGGAGCAAGAGCTTCAAACGGGCACCGACACCACAACACCCACTGGTGAGCGCTGGCGGCTGGTGAGCCGACGCGGTGAGAAGACTCGCCTCTGGCCAGCCGATGGCAAGCTCTCCCGCAAACCACAGCCCACCCTCTATATGTGGCACCCCGAAGTGCTCTGGCTCCCTGATAGCTCTGGCTGGTCGGTGCTTCGTAGCGCCTCGGGGCCAGCGGAGCTCTATCGTGTGAGCACAGTAGAGAAAGGCTCTCAGCAGCTTCCGCTGCCTGAAAAAGAGGTAGACACACTACTGGGACAGCGGCGTGATGGTACCTGGCTCTGGCTCCCGGAAGGCTCCAATGGAAGTCAGCGCCTCCGTTTCCTCACGACCAACGCGCCCACTCCTCTCCCCCTGAGCATCCCCGGTGACCTCAGTGCGGCACTGAGCTGGCCCTACACCTTGAGCACCGCCACAGATACTCTGGCGATCACAGTGAGCCGACGAGCAGCGCTTTGGAACAAGTTCCTTAAACAAGAGGAAATCACCGAGATCGGGCTATTCCCACTCTCTGGTGGAGTGCCTCTCTTCCTAACTTTCCCAGATAAAATCGTCTGGGTGCAATCGCTCCACTGGTCGCCTGATGGCAAGCGCCTGCTCTGCCTAATCAATGCACAGACCACCCCCAACGCTCCCATGGTGAGCAAAGCCTATCTGTTCAGACGATAAATGAAACCATGCAACAACAGAAACGCACCTGGCTCTCTCTGTTAGAGATCTTTGCTTCGATGGTCTGCCTATGTTCGGCAGACACAGGGCATCGGTATTGGGATGTTTCTCATCGTGCTGCTGGGCTTCTTGCGCCTGAGAATGCTCTCCCAGTGGCTCCACGTCCTGCTGAGCGTAGAGTTTCCACGGATATATCTCGGGGCCGAGGCGGCAGGGTATGGAGAAATGGAATGCTCTTAGCGGGATATTAATTTTGGGAGGAAGATTAGGGGCGGCTGTCGAACGAAGCGATATGGACTCAATGAAGCGTGTGGACTCATTTGCGACGATCTTTCCACAGAACCCCAAAGGGGCGAACGAGAAAATTATCTACGGGCACATCGGGGTGGGCGGTATGGGCAGTAGCCATATCGTCGCCGACTCGTGCGCGGCGATCTGTGATGTGGATGCAAATCACCTGAAGAATGCGGCGGCCAAGGTGAAAGGCTCGCCGTTTCTCACCGACGACTACCGCCGGTTGCTGGAGCGCAAGGACATTGATGCGGTCACGATTGGCACGCCGGATCACTGGCACGCCCTAATGACCGTGCATGCCTGCCAGGCAGGCAAAGATGTCTACTCCGAAAAACCGACCTGTAAGACGATAGAAGAAGGCCGCGCGATGATCGAGGCGGCGCGGCGCTACAAGAGAGTGGTGCAGATCGGCTCACAGGGGCGCTCCAACCCCGGTGCCGCGATGGCCTACGACTACATCCGCAATGGGCAGCTCGGCACGGTCAAAGAGGTGATGGTCTGGCATCCCAATAACTTCGTGGACAAAAATAGCTTTGGCAAGGAAGGCCCGCCGCCCCCTGAGCTTAACTGGGAGATGTGGCTCGGTCCGATTGCCTGGCGACCCTATAATCCCGATATTGTCCACTTTAACTTCCGCTGGCTCATGGACTCGGGTGGCGGCTTTATCCGAGATCGCGGCAATCACGTCCTCTCGGTGGTCATGTGGTGCCTGAACCAGGACGGCTGGGATTCCCCCGTGACGGTCGCGGCGACGGGCCAGACCAACCCCAACTCGGTGTACGATGCGCCGCTGACCATGCAGGTAAAGTGGGAGTTCTCTAACCCCAAGTGGACCATGACCTGGGATCAGCCCGGAGTCGCTCCCGAGCGCTTCGAGGGGCCGTGGGGTGCACTCTACAAAGGGGATAAAGACGATCTCATCGTGCTGGGAGGCGACGGTGGGTGCACCACTGAAGAGAAAGCGCGCTTCTACAAGCCCCCCACAGGCGGCGTCAAAGCCTTTATGGAGCCCGAAGATACGGATCCGACCGAGCGCCACCGACGGAACTGGCGGCGCTGCATCCGAACCCGTGAGAAACCCGTCATGGACGTGGAGATTGGGGTTAAAGTGATCGTCCTGCCCATTATCGCCAATATCGCCTATGTTCTAGGCCGTAAGCTCACCTACGACCCCAAAAAATGGAAGTTCATCGGCGATGACGAGGCCAATAAGCTCCTCTACGAACCGTACCGTGCGCCCTGGAGCCTCAAAGGAGTCTGATAAAGATATGCGTGAAACCCTTCTCTCCCTCGCCGATACGATGAGTGGCTCCGATCGGGTCAAGGCCAAGGCTGCCAAGGCAATCATGGCCCAGCAGGTGCACGCCGCCTGCGCTCCTGGTGGAAGCGCAAAACTGCGTGCGGAGCTGCTTCGCGAGCTCATGGCCATTCTCGTCAGCAAGCGCCCGCGCCTTGTGCGCGCCCATGCCATCGAGCTGATTGGCTTTCTCGGTAGCAAGAGCGATGATAAAGCACTCGCCCGCTTCGCCGCAGACCCCGAGCTGAAAGACAATATCAAGATGGCCCGCGAGCGGCTACAGCGCGGGAGCTAGACGGTATAGTAGGCCTATGCCCACACAATCCTCCCTACCTCGAATACTCGCCGTTAATGCAGGAGGGGTAGGGAACTTACATGGTCTCCGTGCCCGCCGCCTTACACAAGCTCTGCCGTTTGATGTCACCGTTGTGGATATAGATCGCAGCTCACGCAAGGCAGGCTTTGTGCACATGCAACAGCTCCTAAAAGACTCCTGGGACATGGTCTATCTGGAGAGTACCGGAATATCAGCAGGTCTTCCTCTCCTACAGAGCAAGCACCGCTATATTGTCTCATCAGGTGATCCTGTGGCAGGCTTTTTTAAAGTAACAGAAGGTGCACTGCAGGGTGCGCTTTTCGGGGCCTATGAGAAACAGCTCTATCGCCGCAGTGCAGGATTTATCGGTTGGACTCCCTATCTAACGGGGCGTGCTCTAGAGCTCGGGGCTCCCCGTGCGGTCACGATTGAGGGGGCGGTAGAGCTAGAGCGTTTCCGGCATTTCTCTCCCGAAGAGCGCAGCTCTGTTCGGGAGCGGCTCAAGATTCCTCAGGAAAATTTGGTTTGTGGATTGGTAGGCTCACTGACATGGGTTGCGCGTCAAGAATACTGCTATGGTATGGAGCTTGTTGAGACTCTCAAGTACCTAAAACGCACCGATGTTACCATGCTCATCGTCGGGGATGGCGATGGGAGAGCGCGTCTTGAAGCGCGTCTCTCCGCAGATTTGCGCAGCCGAGTCGTCTTTACGGGACGTCTTCCTGAAAATGAAGTGGTGGAAGCAATGAATGCCATGGATATTGGCTTTATCACACAGACTTTAGACGCTCTAGGTAGCTATCGCTTGACAACCAAGCTACCCGAGTACCTTGCCTGTGGGCTTCCTGTGGCCATGAGCCCAATCCCTGGCTACTACGACTATATCGGGGAAGCAGGTTGGGCACTCCCTCCCTATCACCCTGCGCGCAGCACCTTTCACCAAAAGTGCGCTGCCTGGCTAGACACACTATCTCCCGAAGCATTTCCCACAAAGTCTCTTCAAGCTCGTCAGCAAGCGGAGAAGCACTTCGACTATGCCCAAGTTCGCCAGCGCTTTCAGCGCTTTCTCACCGACTTACTCTCGGCAAGTTCTTGATAGAGCGCGTAGTAGGCACTGGCGATCTCTTCCCACGTGTATTGTGCCGAGTGCGCCCGTGCCGCCACCGACATTTCCTTAAGACGCATCGGGTCGCGCATAAAGCGCTCCATCGCCTCCGCTAGGGCATCCACATCTTCGGTGTCTTTCAAGCGCACGCCCGCATTTTCGCCTACCACCTCAGCGCCTCCCGTCGTTTCTGTCGTGATGATCGGAAGTCCAGAGGTCAGTGCTTCTACCAGAACAAGAGCACAAGCCTCGTAGCGCGACGGAAAGACAAAAAAATCGCAAGCACGCATGATAGCAGCAATATCTGTACGGAAATCAAGGAAGTGGCATCGCGATTCGATACCGAGCTGCTGAGCAAGCTCAGGGAAGGGACTCTCTGCCTTACGTCCCACAATGGCCAAGTGCAGCGTGGGGACTTTTACAAGCGCCTTAAGTACAGAATCCAGATTCTTACGCCCTGTACGAATATCACCCGCAAATAGCGCGAGAGACACACCAACAGGCAGCCCTAAGGTCGCTCTATCTTCCTCACCAGGATAAAACTCTAAAGGATCCGCTCCATTTAGAATAACCCGCATCTTAGATAATGGAACTCCCAGATACTGGTTCAGCTCCGCCTGAACGGTACTGGAGGCAGGCACAATAAACCTTGCCGAATTATATGCTTTTCGCTCAATCGCAGAGTTAACTTTCGAGTAGGTAAATTGATAAGCGCTATAAAATCCTTTTGTCTGTTTAGCAGGATGCATTGGATTCTTCAGCCATGCCGAGTGCACAAACTGGGAGGTATTAAGATCTTGAATGGCTGTAAAACTCCCCCCATATCCGTGAATGATGTCAAATTCATACCGTCGTTTTTCAATAAGTCGGTTTGCCTGAAGCAAAAATTCGATACCATGAACAAGCCAGTTGCTTCGAATACGCGGCTGGATTTTGACCCACTCTATCCCCTCTTCGACCAGAGTTGGGTCTACACGATCTGCAAAGAGCGTCACCTCAGCTCCTTGCTTTTTGGCGTAGCGAACGATCTCTAAGTTAGCTCGTCCTTGGCCATCTCCCTTGATAATATTGTGGGTCACAACGGCTATTTTCATTGGACTCAATATATCGTATCGTGCCGGTATACTGGTCATAATGCACCCTGCGTTTCTCACTTTCCCTGATCCCGATGCTGTCGCTGCCGAGGCTGCAACGCGTTTTCTCACTCTTGCCAAGGCCGCAATCGCCGAGCGCGGACAGTTCGTGGTGGCGCTGGCAGGTGGCTCAACGCCTGAGCGACTCTACAAGCTCCTGGCCACGCGAGAGCTAGACTGGGAAAAGATCCCTGTGTTCTTCTCCGATGATCGGTTTCTCTCCCCGGCGAGCCGTTTTAGCAATGCTGGGCTCGCGCTCCGCCTGCTTCCCTTAAGTCCCCAGATGACCTTTCCGGTGCCTGCCGAGACGACGCTGGACGCGGCAGAGTGCGCCGCGCAGTATGAGCGAGAGCTGGTAGCAGCACTGGGGCCAGAGCCGCACTTCGATCTTGTTCTGCTGGGCATGGGCGACGATGGCCACACGGCATCGCTCTTTCCGGGGAAACCGGCGCTGACGGCAACGAGCTGGGTGACGCACTCGACGCCGGGAGTCTTGCCGCCGCCGGTGGATCGCATCACGTTCACTTTTTCGCTGATCAACGCCGCACGAAATGTGCTGTTTCTGGTGACTGGGGCAAATAAGAGAGAAAAAGTAGCACGGTGGCGAGCAGGTGTGGGAAGTGTCCGTACGCTTCCGGTGCTCGGTGTTGCGCCCACGGAGGGCACACTCACGGTGCTTCTTGACGAGGCGGCGGGTTAATGCGACGTGGCGGGAAGATCAATCGCCTGGGCATTGACATGGAGCGGGTGCTGGGTGGACGTGAGATGCTGCGCAAGCTCAAGGAGCACACTGCCCCCATAGTCTGGGCGGAGGTGGTCGGGGAGCAGCTTGCGGCGGCGACAGAGGTTCTGGGGGTAAGTGGGGGCGTCCTGCGCGTCTCCGCGAAGTCGTCGGTGTGGGCCAATGAGCTGACGTTCTACAAGACCGATATTCTCAAGCGCCTCAACGCCAAGCTCGGCGCGCCTCGGGCCTATGTCATCACCGACATTCACTTTCAGAGCCGTGGGGTCAAGAAAAGCGCGGACGAGAGTAAGACGCTAGAGCCCGAGGTCGAGATTGACTCCATCGAACTCTCCGTGCGCGAGCGCCAGCAGATCGAGGAGAGTATCTACATGATCAAAGACCCCGACCTGCGCGAGCGCCTACGCAAGACACGTTTCTCTGAGGTGCGCCTGCGGAACTGGCGGCTGGACAATGGCTGGGCTCCCTGCCTGCACTGTGGTGAGCTGGTGGCCCCGTTTCTCGGTGGCAATGGCATGAGCTGCCCCCGCTGCCGCCTGCTGGGCGATAAGGGCTAAGCGGGTGCGAGTGCGCCCCCTCTTCACGGCCCTGGCACTTGTGGTAGCAGGGATTCTTATCGCCTCGCTACTTCCTGAGGAGCCGCGACTCTTCGAAACCCTCGCTCTGGCCAGCGCTCTTGCGGGGATCGCGCTTCTGCGCCGTCCGGCTCTGGCTACAACACTCTTACTTCTGCCCTTCCTGTTTTTCTCCCTCGCCCAAACCCAGCGGGTGCTCCCGCCCGATGCGCTGACACAGCTCGCGGGGCGCTACCAAATCCTGAGTGGGCGAGTGGAGACCGCACCAGAGCCGACGCGCCAAGGGGGCTTGCGTTTTGTGCTGGCCAACCCACAAGGCCAGACCCAGGTCACAACCCGCACAGCCCTGTCGCTCTATCGGGGTGACTTTGTCACAGCACATGGTCGCCTAGAGCTTCCCCCGCGTGCTACCAATCCCGGCGAGTTCGACTACCGCGGCTATCTGCTTCGGCAGGGAGTTCACACGGTGCTGTATGCCAACCGGGTCGATACTCAGCTGCTGCTACGCCGCGCGACCTTGGCAGAGCGTCTTCGAGCAACCATCCGAGGAGCCTGTCATGCCCACCTTGCGCCCGAGAGCGCGGGGCTCCTCTCTGGCCTCCTGATCTCAGACCGCAGCCAGCTCCCCGCCGACCTCCAGGATGCGTTCTCGCGCACGGGGACGATCCACATTCTCTCGACTTCGGGGCTCCATCTGAGCGTCTTTGCCGCCGTTCTCGTGGCGCTCTTTGGCCGAGGAAAGCCGCTCCCGACCCTTCTGGCGCTGGCCCTGCTCTGGATCTACGCGCTGGCGGCAGGGACGGGCGGGGCCGTGATGCGCTCTGCAGTCATGACCACGGTGCTGCTCCTCGCCCCGCTTCTCAAGCGTGAGGCAGAGCCGCTCCACACCCTCGCCTTCGCCGCGATCCTGATCCTCCTCCCCGAGCCCCTCGCCCTCTACGATCCCGGCACGCAGCTCTCGTTTGCCACGGTCGCCACGCTTGTCGCCTGGGCAAGGCCGCTAGAAAATCTTATCTGGCCGTGGGAGCCTGACCAGCGCCCCCTCACGCGGTTCTTCCGCGCCTGCACCGTCGGCCTGCTGATCGGTGTTCTTGCGCAAGTCGGCTCCGCGCCGCTGGTGGCCTACCACTACAATCTCTTTTCCTGGGTTGCCCCCATCGCCAACCTGCCCATCGCCGCCCTCGCCGAGCTGCTTTTACTTACGGGCCTCGCCGCCGTCGCGCTTCCGTTTCTCGCACCGCTCTGGTGGCTTATTGGCCTAGGACTCACGCTCCTCAAAACCCTCGCGCTCGCCTTCGCCGCCCTCCCCTACGCCGCACTCTCTGTCGCCTCACCCCCCGCCGAGCTGGTCGTCCTTTGGTATGCGCTCTTGCTACTCCCTGCCCCCTATGTTCGCGTTCGCCTCAACCGCAAGCGGTTTCGGAGAAATGACTTTGGGTCTGCGGCAGGAAATGGCATGCTTCTGCCATAATGAAGCAATCATGACTGAAACACGTCCGCTCCGTGGCGCTCTCCTCGCGCTGACATCCCTCGCCGTCGCTGGTGCCGCTCTGTTGCCCGCACGGTCGTCCAGTCAGATCAAGGCACCCGCCGCCCAGGGCCCCGACTTCGCCAAGGAGATCCAGCCCCTCCTGCGCGCCAAGTGTATGCCGTGCCATGGCGACATCCAAGGGGCGGGCGGACTGAAGCTGACTCAGCTCAAGAGTGCCATGGCAGGCGGGAGCAGCGGGGCGCGCGGCCTCGTGCCGCACGACCCCGATGCCAGCTCCGTCATCCAGCGGGTCTCCACCACCGACGGCGATCTGATCATGCCGCCCAAGACCAGCGGCAAGACCCCGCTGACGCCCACCGAGGTGGCAACCCTGCGCCGCTGGATCCAGTCTGGCCCCTCCTGGCCTGAATCCGATGCCGCGACGCCCACCGGGGACACGCACTGGTCGCTCTTGCCGATCAAGAAGCCCGCACTCCCCGCAGGCAAGGCAACGCACCCCGTGGATCGTTTTCTGGAGGCGCGCCTCGCGGCCAAAAAGCTGGGGTTCTCGCCCGAGGCCGATAAGCGTACCCTGATCCGCCGCATCACGTTCGATCTCATAGGCCTCCCACCCACTGAGGCGGAGATCGCCGCCTTTATCAATGACAAAGCGCCGGGGGCTTATGAGCGTGTCGTGGATCGCCTACTGGCATCGCCGCGCTATGGCGAGCGCTGGGCCCGCCACTGGCTCGATACCATCCACTACGCCGACTCCCACGGCTCTGAGCACGATATGGGCCGTAAAAACGCTTGGCCGTTCCGCGACTATGTCATCCAGACGTTTAACAGCGATGTCCCCTACGCCCGCTTCGTGCGCGAGCAGCTGGCCGCCGACGCCCTCTACCCCGATCGCCCGGACCTCACCCCCGCCCTGGGCTACCTGAGCGCCGGCAACTTCGACCTGAGCGCCTACTACACCGCCCCCGTCCCGTTCCAGATCCTCGACCGCGACGATATGGTCAATCAGGCGATGTCCACTTTTGTCAGCACCACCGCCAACTGCGCGCGATGCCACGACCACAAGTTCGACCCCGTCCCCACCTCCGACTACTGGTCGCTGCAGGCCGTGTTCGCAGGGGTCATCAAGGGCGATGTCATCTACGACGAGAAGCCCGATATCGCGGAGCAGCGCGCCAAGTGGAACAAGCTGAAGGAAGTCGCCGACAGCAAGAGCGCTGCTCGCATCCTTGCCGACGAGCATAAGCCGGTGGTGGATGCCTTCGTGTCGGCGTTGCAGGGATTTGCCGGCTGGAAGCCGCTGCGCGTGACCAAGGCAAGGAGCACGGGTGGGGCGACGTTCGCCCTCACCGACGATGGCCGCGTCGCGGTGAGTGGCCCTCGCCCGGCCAAGGACACCTACACACTCCTCGTTAACCCTGGCGCCGGGCGCATCGGTGCCCTGCGAGTAGATGCGCTGGCATCGCCTGACCTACCTAAGGGCGGTCCCGGCCGCGCCGATGACGGTGGCTACCTGCTCCACGAGCTCACCGTCGAGATCGTTCGTGCAGGCGGCAAGCGCGAGAAGGCAAAGATTGTTCGGGCCAGCGCCGATTATGCCGAACCGAAAAAGGACGCAGCAAACGCCGCCGACGGCAACTCCGGCTCCGCGTGGGGCATTGGACCGGAGTCTGGCAAGGATCACCACATCGTGCTAGCCTTCGCCCAGCCCCTCGAACTCGCCGATAATGACACACTTGAGGTGGTTCTTGAGCAAAACGACGGTGCTGCCCACGTGCTAGGACGATTCCGTTTGAGTGTCGCCGACGCCCCCCGTGCGACTCTCTGTGCCGTGCCCCCAAAAGTGGCCGAGCTCCTGAAGGCACCTGAACAAGACCAAGCCGCCCGTGTGGAGCTCGCCACGTTCGCGCTACGGGAAACGGCCGCTGACGGGATCGCATCCCTCCCCCCGCTCAAGCGTGTCTATGTCGCCGCGAAAGCCGCCGATGTCGCTGATGTCGGTTTCGTCAAGATCGACAAGCCACGCGAAATCCACGTGCTGGAGCGGGGCGAGATGAGTCGGCCAAAACAGCTAGTCGGACCGGGGGCGCTGTCGGTGCTCCCGGAGCTTGGGCTCTACTTCAAGCGCCGCGACATGACCCAGGAGAGCCAGCGCCGCGCCGCACTCGCCGAGTGGGTCGTGGACCGTCGCAACCCTCTCACCTGGCGCAGCATTGTCAACCGTGTCTGGCACTACCACTTTGGCAAGGGCATTGTCGACACGCCCGGCGACTTCGGCCGCATGGGCGGCGCACCGAGCCATCCCGAGCTGCTCGACTATCTGGCGGCGTGGTTCAAGGACGATGCACAGGGGTCGTTCAAGAAGCTGCACCGGCTACTGGTGACAAGCCAAGCCTACAAGCAGAGCTCAGCCAGCCGCCCCGAGGCAACCAAACACGACTCCGATAACCGGCTACTCTGGCGAGCCAATCGCCTCCGTTTAGATGCCGATCAGTACCGGGACGCCACGCTCCAGACCGCCGGGCGGCTCGACTTCACCATGGGCGGACCGGGCGTGAATCATTTCAAGCAAGGCCCTGGACCGCAGATGACGCCCGCCCTGGACTACGCCGCGTTCGACTGGGAGAGCCCTGCGGCCAACCGGCGCTCGGTCTACCGCACGGTCTGGCGCTCCATTCCTGACCCCTTCATGGACTCGCTGGACTTCCCCGACCTGACACTGCTCTCCCCCACCCGGGGCACGAGCGTGTCGGCCCTGCAGGCACTGACGCTCTACAACAACAACTTCGTGCTCTCGTGCGCCCAGTCCTTGGCGAAGCGTGTCGTGGCTGAGGGTGGCACTGCTGAGCGCCAGATCGAGCGGGCGGCGACTCTGGCGTGGGGCCGAGCCCTCACCGACAAAGAGCGGAAGGTGCTACAAACCCTGGCGACCTCCCAGGGGCTTGAGGCGACCTGCCGCGTTATCCTGAACGCGAATGCGTTTCTTTTTATAGACTGATAGGTGCGATAGATGAACGATGATCACTGGGGTTTCCCCACCAACCGGCGGGAGTTCTTAACTGGACTCGGCGGGGGCTTCGCAGGCCTCGCACTGACCAGCCTACTGGCCAAGGACAGCCAAGCGACGCCGACGGATCCAGCGGGTCAGGGCTCGCTGGGCATGCAGCACCATCCACCGAAAGTGAAGCGCATCATCCAGCTGTTCATGAACGGCGGCGCAAGCCCGATGGATCTCTTCGACTACAAGCCCGCGCTGATCAAGTACCACGGCCAAAAGCTGCCGGATCACATCCGGCCCGAGGGGTTGGCCAGTGCCCCGGGTCTATGTCTCAAGAGCCCATTCACGTTTAAGCAGTACGGTCAGTCGGGACGCTGGGTCAGTGAGGTGTTCCCCGAGCAAGCAAAACTCGTGGACGAAATGGCGTTCTTCATGGCGATGGCCAGTAAGTCCAGTGTCCATGGGCCCGCGTCGTACATGATGAACACGGGCTTCATCCAGCCGGGGTTTCCGTCGATGGGGGCATGGATCTCGTACGCGATTGGGAACCTGCGCGACAACTTGCCCACTTTTGTGGTGCTCCCGGATGCGCGCGGCCTGCCGTACAACCAGCGGGGGAACTTCAGCAGCGGGTTCCTGCCGGTGGTGCACCAGGGGACAATGATCAATGGCACAGGGCCAGGCGCAGTCTCTGACCTCTTCGCCGGCAATCGCTATAAGTTCGCCAACCCGGCCTCCGACAAGGCAGGTCTGGACGCCTTGAGCCAGCTGAACAAAGCGCATGCCGAGGCCCATCCCGGCGACTCCCGACTGGATGCCCGCATCGCCAGCTACGAGCTAGCGGCCCGGATGCAGCTGAGCGCACCAGAGGCATTCGATCTCTCACGCGAGTCGCAGGCGCTGAAAGACTCATATGGAATCGGGTCGCAGCCCACCGACGACTTCGGCAAGCGCTGCCTGCTCGCCGCGCGGCTGGCGGAGCGCGGCGTGCGCTTTGTCCAGGTGTGGAGCGGGCCGCAGGGCGCGGTGAACAACTGGGACAACCACGGGAGCATCAAGAACGAGCTGGTGCCGATGGCGAAGCAGGTGGACAAGCCCATCGCGGCGCTGCTGCGCGACCTCAAGGCCCGTGGGCTGGACAAGGACACGCTGGTGATCTGGACCACAGAGTTTGGCCGCACCCCCACCGCGCAGAGCGGCGACGGCCGCGACCACAACGGCGGAACCTTCGTGAGCTGGCTCTGGGGCGCAGGCGTCAAGCCGGGCGTCGCGTACGGCGAGAGCGATGAGCTGGCGTTCAAGACCGCTGTGAACACGACCTACTCCTACGACTTCCACGCGACCGTGCTACACCTGCTGGGCATTGATCACACCAAGCTGACCTGGCGTCAGAACGGCATTGATCGCCGCCTCACCGACGTGCACGGGCACGTGGTGAAAGAGGTTCTCGCTTAGCCGCGCATGTCTCTATTAGCCGCGCATGTCCATGCCGCCATCTACCGTGAGGGTCATGCCGGTAACAAACTTCGCGAGGTCGGAGAGTAGAAAGATCGTAGGCCCGGCGATATCGTCGGGCTGACCGATCCGGCCCAGGACGAACTTCTTGCCCTCACTCTCACGGCCCAGCGCGTCCAGCGACGGTGCGGCCATGTCGGTGTCCGTCCAGGCGGGGGCGATGCAGTTGACACGAATTTGATCCACTCCCAGCTCTTTTGCCATCGAGCGCATGAAGAGAATCTGTGCGCCCTTGCTCGTGGCGTAGGCCGAAAAAATATCGCTGCCGCGCTGGCCCGCCGTGCTGGTGTAGATCACGATGCTTCCGCCATTTTGCTCGCGCAGATGGGGAACGGCGGCTTTTACGGTCAGAAATGTCCCCGCAAGGTTGATCTCCATCGTCCGGTTCCAGAACGCCAGGTCCATCTCCTCCAAGCTTGCACCCTCGAAGATTCCGGCAGAGACCACCACGCCGGTCAGTGGCCCGAGTGTCGCCACAGCAGCATCAATGGCTCTCTCTGCCGCGCCCTCTTGCGCGACATCCGCCTGGAACGCCGCTGCCCGTCCACCTGCCGCCACGATCGCATCCACGGTCGCGTGTGCCGCCGCCGCGTTGCTCAGGTAGTTCACCGAGACCGCCGCGCCCGCCTTGGCCGCCATAATCGCCGCCGCCCGTCCAATACCTCGCGAGCCACCCGCGATAAAGACATGTTGGTTTGAAAGATCAATCATGCAGGCATTTTACCTGTTGTAGCTGAAGTTTCTGGTTCATCTCCGGCATCGCTTCTGTTGTGCCCCCCGCTTCAGGCTTAGCAACACACCACCTGCCAGGGGCAGAATGGTAAGCCATGACCAAGAATCCAGAGAATCACTATGGCCATTGAGCATCGTGAGAATCCCCATCCAGAGCATGAAGCAGAGCCCTGGTAGCACGATTCCCACCAGCGCTGCGCCACGTCGGGAAGGGAACCAGTACCCCATGAGCCTTCCCGCCAGTAGAGCAGGTGCGACAACTCCCCCTAGCAGTGCTAGAATGCTCAGTACAGCGGAGATAAATGGCGGAAGATGCCCCAGCAGGTTCGTCATGCTTGCCACACTCACCATTGCCGCAAAAGCGATGGTAGTGAGAGCGAACCAGATCAGCGCCCCTAAAAATGCCACCGCCAGCGGCGAGCGCAGGTGCTTTTGCTGACGCAGCTCACGAGCCACCGTCTCGGTCTCCCCAAATTTCTCCGTTGCTGAGATATGGGCCTGCTGGGGTGTCTCTCCAAGCTCAATATAAGCTTGGACACGCTCCGCAAAGTGTGCGTCAAGCTCCACTTGGTCTTCGTTAAATCGCTGGTTCTGCATCGTGTCCTCCTAGGTTTCCTAAAATTCGCTCCACGTTCTTCGCGTAGCTGCGCCAGAGCGTGGCGCGGCGGCGGGCTTCGAGCTTGCCTTCGTCGGTGAGGCGGTAGGTTTTTCGGGGCGGGCCGCCGCTCTCCGAGCTGGGCTGCCACTCACCGACAATCAGGCCGTCGTCTTCTAAAGCGCGCAGCGCGGGATAGAGCGCGCCATCGCGCAGAACCAAACCACCTTCGCAGCGCTTGTCGATCTCGCGGGCGATGGCGTAGCCGTGGGCCGAACCTGCCTCTAAGACAGCAAGAATAAAAATCGGTATGTCGTTGCGTGGAAGTTCTTTGGCCATTTCAAGTTACTCTAGAAAGTATCGGGCAACTACCCCTAAATCTTTATACCCTGAAATAAGAATAGCATCAGGCGTTATACTGCACACAAATGCGTAGGCCTGCCAGCAAAAAGAAGCCCGTCGTCAAAAAGAAGGTTAGTAAAGCTCTCCCACCCCTCCATGGCGTGATCGTGATTATCGACCCTGGCCATGGCGGCACCGATCCAGGGGCCAGTGTGGGGGGAGTTACCGAGGCAATGCTAACGTATCGCATGGCGGCGACGCTTGCTGAAGTGGTTAAGAAGCTCGGGGCCGAGGTGCACTTTACCGTCCGAAGCGCGGCACTGCGCCGAAAGCCCATCGAGCCTCCCAAGCTCTCTCAGCCAGAGGGAAAAAAGACTTTGAAGGAGCTTTCTCGCGCCCCGGAGCCACCGCTGCTGGCACCGCGTGATGCCGTGCTCGCCAGTGGCCGCCGCCTCGACATGGGCAAGGATGTCCCCGAGTTTCTCCATGCCCGTGCGGAGATCGGAGCGCGGTTCTGGAGGCGCCGCAAGCCCCATGTGGTCTTTCTCTCGCTCCACTTTGATGTCTCCAAAGGCTCCCCCAGCGACCACGGCGGCTTTACGATGTGGGACATTCGTGAGGACCACCCGCCGATGCTCGTGCGAGAGATCACGCGGCGTTTTGGAGAAGCAGGGCTCTGTGGCAACCGCCACAAGCAGCCACGCCCCAACGATCTCGGGGTCACCAACCCAGAGTTCAACCCCGTGCCCCAGAAAACCTTAGTCGAGCTCGCCACCCTCACCAACGCTGCCGACCGCAAAAACGCCCTCGATCCCCGCTGGCGCTGGCGCGTCGCCCGGATTTTAGCCGCCTCGATTGTCGCTTGCAAAAAAGCGAAGATAATCTGACGGGGTATACTTTGCCTTGTGTCCAGCGAAAACGAT